>Ga0207646_10000256_pt1 | contig 72211 bp, 64 predicted proteins | sample KBSK5502metaG_FD_184343 | JGI IMG/M metagenome (GOLD analysis project Ga0207646, IMG submission 184343) | Corn, switchgrass and miscanthus rhizosphere microbial communities from Kellogg Biological Station, Michigan, USA - KBS K5-50-2 metaG... | ecosystem: Host-associated > Plants > Roots >... | reverse complement strand
CACTAGCCCGGTCAAGGTGGTAGGGCTGGATGACCAGCGGGTTCCTGTAGTCAGAAGGGCATCGGCCCGGGTCAGCGTTTCAGCAGGTCATGGCACGGTTTCGCGTTCGAAGATCAAGTAACTTCGGACTAGAGTGGCATGCTCGCGTCCGCCGGCCATCCGCGGTACCACTCGCCGATGACTGCAGCTGCCCGCTTGGCCCTGCGCATCTCCGCGATGTCAGGAGGCCCTATCGGACCGGCGGGCGGCCGCGCGTCAGGCGGGTTTGACCGCGTGGATGCGCTCCACGGTGCCGGCCTTGAGCCGTTCGGTTTCGACGATCTGGAATCCCGCGGCCTGGACGAGGGGGAGCTGGCGGCGGGTGAAGTTCTCACCGGCCGCGCGGATGGTGATCCGTTCGAAGAGCCATTGGGCGGCGTAGACCGGCGGCCAGGTGCTGCCGATGTGGTCGAGCAGCAGCAACCGGCCGCCCGGGACCAGGACGCGTTTCATCTCGCCGATCGCCGTGACGGGGTTGGGGATCGTGCACAGCGACAGCGCGCAGACCACCGTGTCGAATGACGCATCGCCGCAGGGCAGGTGCTCGGCGTCGCCTTCCTGGAGGTCGACCTCACGGCCGAGGCCGGCGGCGCGCCGGCGGGCGAGGGCGAGCATCGCGGGGCTCAGCTCGATCCCGGTGACGGTCGCATCGGCCGGGTAGTAGGGCAGGTTGCGGCCGGTGCCGATGGCGACCTCCAGGACCCGGCCATGCGCGCGCTCGCCGAGCCATTCCCGGCCCCCGCCGAACCAGATCTTCTCGAAGAAGGCGATCTGCCTGTCGTAGCTGGGTGCGGACTTGTCCCACACCCGCTTCTGCTGGGCGGCCGAAGTCTCGCCGGTCCGCCCCTTGGCCGGGCTGGTCATAACAGTGGTCCTTGCAAGCGTGCGGGGCTGGGGAATGAGCAGTCGACGTCGGAGGCGGCAGCCGCGCCGATCACGCCCATGACCGCCTGCCGTACCCGCCCGGCGGCCAGCGCGGGCTCGGGCTGGCCGACGTCGAGCCAGGCGGTGATCGCTTCGATGGCCACCACCGGGGCGAGCTGCGCCGCCCATCGGGCCAGGGCCTCGTCCGGGACGACCGCGGAGATCTGCGGGTACGCGGCGTCGGTGATGTCGGCGCGGAACTTCTCAATGCGCTCGGAGAACTCCGGCTCGCGCAAAGCGTGGTGGAACAGAAGCCGGAACCCGGCCGGGGACTCGACAGCCGCTTCGAGGAGGCCGTCGATGCTGGCGTCGGTGAACCCGCCGACGGGCTCGTCGACATGGGCTTCCAAGCGGGCGCATATCCGGTCCAGGACCGCCTGATACAGCTCGGTCTTGGAATCGAAATGCCGGTAAAGGATCACCCGGGTGACACCGGCCTGCGCGGCGATGTCATCGAGGCTCGTCGCCGCGAACCCGCTGCGCGCGAACGCTTCGGTCGCGGCGCCGAGGATCTGCTCCCGGCGTTGCGCACGGGGCAGGCGGCGCAGCGGCTCCGGCTTGTCTCCGGTCACAACGACCTCCAGTCTGTTAACTCCGGAGTGTATCTCTGTAGGTGTTTACTCTCAAGTAGGCGAGCGGTTGGCTCGCACGCTTGCCGGGCGCGCGCTCTCCGCGACGGCGGTTATTCCAACTGTCCGGAGTCATGCCGCGCCTGTGACGATCACCGGCCCGCTCCCGCAGGTTTCCGCGACAGTCTCGGGCGGCGGGTTGGCCGCCGCCTCGGCGCCGATGGTTGCGAAGCCCCTGGAAACGGTGCCTTTGCCGCCGCCAGTAAAGGGGTCCGCGACCGGAACCGGAACATCATGGACGCCTGGTGGTCCGCGCGGGAGGACCTACTGAAGTTCATCACGCGCACCCCGTGGACGGCACGTCGGCTGGGCGCGCGCGCTGCTTCCTGCACCAGGTCAGCGGTAGCCGCGCTTGAGCAGGTACTTCGCGCCGGTTGGGCTTGGACGTGGCCGTCGTCGCCGGCTGGGCATCCCTGCCACCCTGGCCAGCTCCAACCAGGCCACCAGAGCCGACCCGAGCCGACCTTATGCGCGGGCTACGGTGCCTTGGTGGCGACGGCGCAGATGACCTCGCCTTCCCACTGGAAGTCGGCCGGGGCCAGGCCGTCGATCTCGTGTCTCAAGCTGGCCAGCACGCTGGCCCGGGCATCGGCGCCGATGCGGCTGAGCCGGACCCGGTTGGCACCCCAGCCGGTGGCCAGATCCCAGTAGGAGGACCGGTCCCATTGACGGCGGAGCCGTAGGGCCCAGATCCGCTGCGGATGCAGCCCGGCGGAGGCAAGCAAGGTTTCCACGGCGGCGGGGCGGTCCAGGCCGGTGTCGACGCGGCGGAGCGGGCCCGGCGGCACGCCGGCGCTGGTAAGCGCCTGGTCCCACACGGTGTCGGCGCGCGACGTCCGCTCCCACGCCCAGGTGATGGTGCCCACTCGCCCGCCGGGGCGCAGCACGCGGGCGGCTTCGGTAAGCGCCCGCCCCGGGTCGGCAAGGTGAAACAGCACATAGGCGAGGATGACCGCGTCGGCGGCCTCGTTGGCGAGGGGAAGGGCGAGTGCATCGGCGAGGAGGGCTGGCGCGCCGCGGCGGGCGCGGGCGACGTGGAGCATTTCGGCGGATGCGTCCAGGGCCAGAACTCGGGCCGCGGGCGCGGCCGCGCGGATGGCGCCGAGCAGCGCGCCGGTCCCTGCGCCAACGTCGGCGACGACGCACCGGCCGGTGAGCCCAAGCGACGCGGCCAAGGCGGCGGCCGGAGGGAGGATCACCGGGCTCCACAATGCCTCGTAGGCGCCGACACCCCAGTCGTAGCCGGCAGTCACGTCGGCCCGCCGGGGCCGTGCCGGGCCGGCGTGCCTGTTCGTCATCGGCTGCGTCCTCCCTCATGCGCGGGTGAGCTGTCCGCGGATGTTCCGGGCGCCGCGCCTGGCGGCAGGCGGGTTCCGGGTGCCGACCAGGCTGATCGTGGTGCGTTCCAGGCCCACCATGCCGCCCACGAACGCGTTGACCACCACCAGCAGCGTGAACTGCGGCCAGTTCGCGCGCAGCCCCAGCCGCACGGTTGGTGTCGCCGCCGCCTGGCTGGCCGGTTGGGGTGCCCGGGCTGCAGAGCTCACTGGCGTGCAGCGCTGGGAAGGGGCAGGGCATGTGCGGTGCTCACCGGCCGGTCTTCAGCGGCCGGCCGTGCGCGGCGGCCCAGTCGTCAGGCCCTCCGATGGCGATGGCCACGTCCTTATGGCCGTCGCGGGTGAGGAGGCTGGCGGCGGTCATCGCCCGCTCCCCGTGGCCGCACATGACGGTGAGCGGTTCGCCGCCCGGCTGCACGGCCGGCTTGGTGAGAGCGCCCAGTTCGATGTGAAGTGCCCCGGGCAGGTGCCCGGCCTGGTACTCGGCGGTCTGGCGGACGTCGAGCACGGGTCCCGTGACCTCGGCGGCCGGGATCAGGCGGATCCGCTGGACCGGCAGGTCGGCCGCTTGCCAGGCTGGCATGCCGCCGGCCAGCTCGCCGGCCATGTGCTCGTACCCGATGCCGCGTGCCTGGCGGACCAGGTCGGCCCGGTCCTGGCCGGGCTCAAGGACGAAGGCGGCCGGCCGGTCCGGATCGATGAGCCAGCCGAGCCAGGTGGCGAAGGCCGGGCGCAGCGGGATCGCGATCGCCCCGGGGATGTGGCCCGCGCCGAACGATGCCACCGGGCGCGCGTCGATCAGGGCGGTGCCCTTACTGAGGAGCCGGGCGACCTGTTCTGCGGTCAGGGGCGCGAGCGTGGCGGGCCCGGGCCCGTACACCGCCGGGCCCCGGCGGTTGACCTCGCGCAGGCGCAGGAAGTAGGGCGGGTAGCTGCCCAGCCCACCGAGCAGCAACTGGACGAATGCGTCTTCGGTCGGCGCGGCGAGCAGCGGGTTGGCCGCCCGCTCGGCGCCGATGGTGGTGGTGCGCTCGGCTCCGGCCGGGGCGGCGCAGAACGAGCCAGCGCCATGGGTGGGATAGACCGGCAGCGCGTCAGGCAGGGCCAGGATCTGCTCGTGCAGCGACCGCCACAGCGCCCGGGCCAGTTCCTCGGTCCGGTCCGGGCCGGTCAGGTCGGTGCGGGCCACCGCTCCCACCAGCAGCGAGCCGCCGGAGAACAACGCCACCGGCCGGGAACCGTCGAGCAGCAGGTAGGCCAGGTGCTCGGGGGTGTGGCCGGGGGTAGCCAGCGCCCGTAGCGTCAGCCCGCCCAGGGCGATTTCGCCGCCGTCGCGCAGCCCGCGGTGGCTGAATTCGATCCCTCCGGCCGCCGGAGCGAGCATCTGAGCGCCATAGGCGGCGAGCTCGCGGCTCCCGGAGACGAAATCGGCGTGCAGGTGCGTCTCAGCGGTGTAGGCGATGGTGAGCCCGCGCGCCTCGGCGGCGGCCAGGTACCGGCTGGGATCACGTTCCGGGTCGATGACCAGCGCTCGGCGGTCTTCGAGCTGCACCAGGTAGGAAGCGTTCCCCAGGCCCTCATTGACCAGGACGAGCGGCGCCGTGGAGCCAGGCGTTCCCGCTCCGGCAGCCAGGCGGGCGCCGGCGGGCGCATGATGGGCGGTCATGCTGGCTTGGTTCCGGCGACAATGACGTAGCCGAGGTAGGGGACGGCCTTGGCCATGCAGGGCATGAGCCAGGCCATCTTGCGCGCGTACGCGGGCCGGCCCGCGACCTGGCCCATGATGGCCAGGCACCGTGGCAAGCCCTCGTCCGCCAGGAACCCCCGCGGCGTCATCATCTCGAACGGCCCGGTCTCGGTGTCCAGACCGGCCACACCCGCCGCCCGGGCGTTGGCCTCGGCGCGTTCCAGCAGAGCGGCGAGATATCCACCGCGGTCACCCGCGCGCCGTGGCGGCGGGCGATCTCGATCGCGGTGGTGGCCACCCCGCACCCCACATCCAGCACTCGGGCCGAGCCGGTGATCTGCGCCCGGAGCAGCAGGGCCCGCGTGGAGGCCCGGCCGCCGGGGTGGATCACCCGCTTGCCGATGACCGCCATGAACTTGTACGGGTCGAGATCACTGACCTGGTCCGCCGCGAGCTTGGTTGCCATCGCCTGCCTCCCCATCCGGCTGCTGAGATCAGCGTCCCCCGGCCCTTGGTTGGTTGTCAAGTAATGGTTTGAATATTTGACAAGCCAGCCGGGCTGAGCGGATCATTGCGGCATGGCTGACCGCGCCGCGAAGGATGCCCTGTACGAGGGGTTCGCCGAGGTCGCCCGGGCGCTGGCCAGCGGCCGCCGGGCAGAGATCGCCGACCTGCTCGCCCAGGGCGAGCGGCCGGTGGAACAGGTCGCCGCCGAGATCGGCCAGACGGTGGCCAACACCTCCCACCACCTGCGCGCCATGGCCCGGGCCGGGCTGGTGACCACCCGGCGCGACGGCACCCGCATCTTCTACGCGCTGGCGAGCGACCGGGTCGCCGCACTGTGGTCGGCCCTGCAGCAGGTGGCTGGCGAGCACTTGGCCGGGCTGCACCGGCTCGCCGACGCCTACCTCGGCAACAGGGACGGGATCGAGGTGATCAGCCGCGACGAACTGGCCGCCCGGCTGGCCCACGGCGAGGTGGTAGTGCTGGACGTCCGGCCCGCCGCCGAGTACGCGGCCGGCCACATCGCCGGGGCGCGCTCGATGCCGGTAGCCGAGCTGCGCCGCCAGCTGCGCGCGCTGCCGCCCGGCGCCGAGGTGGTGGCCTACTGCCGCGGGCCGTATTGCGTGTACGCCGATGAGGCGGTGCGAGAACTGGCCCACCGCGGGTTCCAGGCCCGGCGGCTGGCAGACGGCTACCCGGAATGGAAACGAGCCGGCCTGCCCGTCGCAGCCGGGAAAGGGGGATAAGCCATGGCCCAGAAACTGCCGGTCGACCCGGACGCACTGCGCGAGCAGGTACGTGGCAAATACCGCGAGGTGGCCACCGACCCCGGCGCCAGCTTCCACTTCCACACCGGCCGGGGCCTGGCTGCTCGCCTGGGCTACGAGGCCGCCGCGGTCGGCGCGCTGCCCGACCGGGCGGTGGAGTCTTTCGCCGGGGTGGGCAACCCGCTCTCGCTGCGCAGGCTGGAGCCCGGCGAAAAGGTGGTCGACGTCGGCTCCGGCGCCGGGTTCGACTCGTTCATCGCCGCTGGCCAGGTCGGCCCGGGCGGGCAGGTGCTCGGCGTCGACATGACGGCCGAAATGCTGGCCAAGTCGACCCAGACCGCCGAGAGGCTCGGCCTCGGGCACGTCCAATTCCGGGAGGGGCTAGCAGAGGCGCTCCCGGTCGAGGAAGCCTGGGCCGATGTGGTGATCTCCAATGGGGTCATCAATCTGTGCGCGGACAAGCAGGCGGTGTTCGCCGAGATCTTCCGGGTGCTGCGCCCGGGCGGGCGGCTGCAGTTCGCCGACATCGCCAACGGCCGTCCCGTGCCCGCCGACGCGCTACGCGACATCGACCTGTGGACCGGTTGAATTGCCGGCGGGCTGCCCCGTGCGGGCTGGCAAAAGATGCTGCAGGACAGCGGCTTCACCGACGTGCTGATCGGCGAAGCAGTAGACACCTTCGGCGGCGCCAACGGCGAGAACAAGGCCCGCGCGTTCGAGGTCTACGGCTACGCATTCATGGCACGCCGCCCCGCCTGAACGGCTAACCACCCGAACGCCGGGACAGGGCCGGGAGGCATCATGAGCTCGATAGGCCTAGAGCGTGCGCGAACACCCGGCCGCGGGTTTCGCGGGGGCTGCGCGCGCAGATTATCCGTTCTCGTGGGCTCGCGGGCGCCTGATTAGGCCGTACCTGCGCGTGTGTCGGCTTGGCCGAGGTGGTCACGTTACTTGGTTCAAGCTGACCACATTCAGGCCCAATCCGGCTGGCCCGGCTTCACCAGGCACTGCTGGAACACCGTGGCAGAAGACCTGCCCGGCACTTCGGCCGCCGTGGTCGGCGGCGCAGGGTCCGCGCGCGGTGGAAGCGATGCTCGTAGCCTGGTTCTCATGACGCGAGGCACAGCAGCGGCTGCGGTGCCGGCTGCGGCCGGGGCGGCGGGGCTTCTTTATTACCTGGTGGTCACCGGCAGGCTGACGGTTGACACTGGCTGGGGCCGCCGGGTCCGCCCGCTCGGCCCGTTCAGTGTCGAGGTCGCCGCCCCGGCTGGCACGGTGTTCGACGTGATCGCGGCTCCGTACCTGGGCCGGACACCACAGGCCATGGCGGGCAAGCTACGGGTGATCGAGCGGGGGGAAGGCGCGGTGCTCGCCGAGCATTACACACCCGTTCACGGCGGCCGGCTCACCGCCACCACGCTGGAGACGGTCACCTTCGACCGCCCCCACCGGGTCTGTTTCCGGCTGGTTCGCGGGCCCGTGCCGCACGTGGCCGAGGAGTTCACGCTCACCGAGCGCCGGGGCGTCACCACGTTGGCGTACTCCGGAGAGCTGGGCACTGACTTCGGGATCGCCGGGCAGTGGTGGGGCAGCCAGGTCGCCAAGGCCTGGGAAGCCGCGGTCCGTGCCTCCTTCGCCAGCATCCGGGCCGAAGCCGAACGCCGCGCCAGGCCCAGCGCCGCCAGCCACTGACGCTGCGGTGGCTGGCCACCCGGCCGGGTATGTGGCCGCCGCCGCGGCGGGCGGGGCGCTGCTGTATGTGGTGATGCTGTATGGGTTCGCCCCGCTGTGGAACACCGAGATCGTGAACTTCACCCGCGGGTCCCGTTCTTCCTCAGCCACCTGTTGTTCGGTGCGGCCGTTGGCGGATGGGTGTACTGGCGGCTCGGGGAGGTCCGCGCGGGCATACCCGTGCAGGCCCGCCAGCCCAGGCTGGGCAGCGCTCACTAGCTGGTGTGACCGGTTCCGGCGGACCGCAGCGCTGGCCAGCCAGGCCCGCCGGGAAGCTGTGCCCGGCGCGCGGCCTCACCGCGTTTAGGCGCAGTCCCGTGCTTTGGCGACCCGGAAGGCCGCGGGCGTTTGGGCCGCGGCCTGCTGGTGAGGTGTCAGCTTGCTGACATTCGGCCCGGCCGGTCCCGCCAGGCGAACCCCGCGACCTGGCAGGTCCGCACCTGGCCGGCGGCCGACGGGCCGTCCATGACCGATTCGGTGATCGCTGAAGCCCACTGACCGGCCTCCCCGAACCGTTCACCCACGACGGCCCAGGCGTCCTCGGCAGGCGCGTTGATCACAAGCTCGGCTCGCATCTCCATGCGGCGATCGTGACCCAGCCGCGCACGCCGCACGATTGCCTAGACAAGGAAACGCCCCGTCTGACCCGTTCCCCCCTTGATGCGGACACGGTGGCTGGGTCAGTCACAGATGACCCTGTTCTGCGTCGGCTTCGAGCCGGGCAACACCGTTACCAAGAGGGCGTCGTCTGGGCCTTTCCGCCTGCAATGAGCGTGTCTAAAGGCGACAGTCTGGGACGAGAGGGCTGTCCCAAGCTCTTTTCGCTGGTCAGCGATCTGTTGCGCGGGCTAACATGATTGCCTTGGGGGTGGGGGCATGGCGAAGACGGTCGGTGAGCTGCTGTCGGAGGCGAGAGCGCTGTTGCCGTACCGCCTGTCGCCTGCCGAAGCCCTGACGGCACAGGCGAACGGTGCGCTGCTGGTCGATATTCGCGGTGATGATCAGCGCCGTGCGGGCGGGCTGATCCCGGACGCTGTGGTGGTGGCACGCAACGTGCTGGAGTGGCGATGCGATCCGGCGTCCCCGTGGCGGGATGCGGCTATCCGCACCTGGGATCAGGTGATCATTGTGGTCTGCCAGGAGGGTTTTCAGTCGAGCCTGGCGGCGGCGGCCCTGCAGCGGCTGGGCTTGCGGAACGCCACCGATCTTGACGGCGGGTTCGCCGCCTGGCGGGAGGCTGGATTGCCGGTGGTGCCCGCGGGTGTGCTGCAGCCGGGCTCAGCGGGCGCCGCCCAGGGAGCCCAGTTGGCAGACCCGGGCTGAAGAGTGCCGTGGCCGGCCGGGGACTGTTTCCTGACCGGCCAGCCAGCAAGCTAAGGGAGGACGATGGAGGGGGAGTTCAGATGACGTTCGTCCAGATTATCGAGATCACCACAGCACGGCTTGGCGAGGTCGAGGCGCTGATGGAGGAATGGGTCGCCAAGACCGAGGGAAAGCGCAGCGCCAGCCGCAGCCTGGTCACTCAGGACCGTGACCGGCCGGGCACCTACGTTCAGATCGTGGAGTTCTCTTCTTATGAAGAGGCGATGGCCAACTCTGACCTGCCAGAGACTGGGGACTTCGCCGAGCGCCTGACCGCGCTCTGCGACGGACCACCGTCCTTCCGCAACCTCGACCTGCTCCGCGAGGACAGGCTGTAGCGATCTTAGGGACCTGCCAATCACCAGATGCGAGCGAGCGACCGCGGCACACTTCGCCGAACGGTACCGGGCCGCCTCGGACGGGGTGTCCCGCCGCATTGAGCGGTCGGTCATCGGCGGCGACGGGGGTGCCAACGGGTACAGCACCCCGGCTCAGGCCGACCTGTTCGGCCGCTAGCTTGCGCTGCAACCAGCCGAAGACCCTCGAAAGCCACCCGAGATAGAGCCTCTGATTCGGCGCACACCGGTCGGACGTTACCTGCGTTTTCCCTGGTCAGCACAGCGGGACGGGCGAAACGATCCGTAGTCAGATGCTCTATCCGTTGACCTACGAGCGCCGGTGCCGGAACAGTCTACGACACCTCGGGTCACCGCCGTGCCGCGCTGATCTGGCCCACCGGCCCGCTCGGCCGTGCCAGCATGCATCTTGCCGAGACCTGTTCCGCACGGGCCAGACCCCGCGTGGGGCCGACGCCGCGCCCCGCGGCCGGCAACTCATAACGTGAGGGCTACCAAGAACAACCAGGACCGGTGATGCGCAGCGCCCTGGTCCAGGGCAATCTGTCAACGCCCCTGAAGGGAGCCGCATGACCAGCGCCAACCTGCTCGCCGACGCGTTCGGCCGCGTCCATGATGCCGTGCACAACGCAGCCGACAACCTGACCCCGGAAGAACTGGCCTTCCGGCCCTACCCCGATGGGAACTCCATCGCGTGGCTGATCTGGCACCTGGCCCGGACCCAGGATGACCACATCGCGGATGTCGCAGGGACCGAGCAGGTGTGGCAGTCCGGGGAATGGGCGCCCCGGTTCGGCCTGGAACCTGGCTCGATGGACACCGGGTACGGGCACGCGCCCGAACAGGTCGCGAAGATCACCGTAGATTCGCCTGAGGTGCTCACCGAGTATTACGACGCGGTGCACGCACGGACGCTCCGCTTCGTGGCCACGATCACCGACGGCGACTTGCCGCGCGTCGTGGACAGGAACTGGGACCCGCCGGTGACGCTGGGGGTGCGACTGGTCAGTGTGATCAACGACGATCTCCAGCACGCCGGGCAGGCAGCTTACCTGCGCGGCATGATCGAGTATGGCTGACCGCCCGGGGCCGCCCGCCGGGCCTCGGGGGGTGCTGGCGCCGGCGTCAGGCCCGCTTGCGGGCGGTGAGCAGCAGGTATTCCCACTCCATGACGGTGCTTCCGGTGCCGCGAGCGTGGCGACGGGCGAGGCCGGCGAGGTCCTGGTCGAGCGCCGGCTATCCGGTCCCGGTCAGCATCACCGCCTCGCTGCGGCACATCGTCCGGGTCTGGCGAGGGGATCTCGGCTGGCGCGACGCCCTGCGTACCGCCTCCGTCACCACCAGCGGGCCGGACTAGCTGCGCGGGGCGGTCCCCCGATGGTTCACCCTCTCCGGGTTCGCCGCGGTGGCCCGGCCCGCGTAACAATGACCGCGAGCGAACCGCGCCTGCAAGCGCAACCGAACGCCCTTCATGGCACCCCTCCTCCGCGTCGCCCCAGTGGGGTCCCAAGACGGCCGGACGCTCGGGAACGTCACTCCGGTTGGAGTTGCTCAGCGCCAGGGAGCGCGTGCCAGGACTAAGGCGCGCACGCGGGCCGCCCGGCCATCATCGAGGAGGCAGCCGGCGACCGCGTTGAGCTGGTACCCGGTGGTGCATACGTCGTCGAACACCAGAATGTCGCTCCCTCGTACGCGTGCCGGGTCCGGAATGTTGAGGACCTGGCGGAGAGCCGCCGCGGCCGCCCGCTTCTCGGTAAGGCTTTTTCCGGCCGACTTTTCCGTGGCCTGCGTTTTGATGATCGCCGCGGGGGTGCTGGTGTCGAAGGTCCATCGCCCGTCATAGTCGGCCGTCGCGGCCGACCTGATGATCGTTTCGATGTGGCCCAGGCCGGGCTGGCCGGGGCCCAGGTACGTGGGGTTCGCGACGATCAGATCGGGAGGATCGTGGCCGGCGTGAGCCTCCAGCCAGCCGACCAGCAGCCGGCCGAAGATCAGCGACCAGCCCGCCTTGTCCTCGTACTTGTAGCTGTGGATCTTGTCTTGTAAAGCGCCCGAGTGGTAAGCGATCGCGTCGATGCGCTCGACGCGCCGGTTCCGTTCCCGGCACAGCGTATTCCGGCAGGCGCTATCGCCCTCGAGGCGCTGGCTGCAGACCGGGCATGCGCGCCGGGCGATCGCGTCCAGGGTCTTGCTGGCGCATGCCACACAAATCCACGCCGGGCCCATGAGGCGATACGCGCACTTCGGGCACTCTGGGAAGCCGGACGGCTCCCCCGCGGGAAGCACGGCGACGGGGCTGTCCATCGGTCGCTCATAGGTAGGAGAGGGTCAGTTGCTGCTGCTGCGCGGTCGCCTGCCTCAACCGCTCGGGCTCGGCGAGCTGGGTGCTCACCTCGCCAACATCGGACACCTCGATGGCGCCGCGCTTGCCCACGTAGTCCCTGGCCCATGGCTGGGAGGTGACGAGGGAGCGCACGAGGAACACCTTCTTGCCGTGGTCGAGAGCGATCCGCGCCTGCATTTTGGCACCAGAAGTGCTGGTTGCCTCGATCACGATGGTGCCCTGGCTGATGCCGGATGTAACGACGTTGCGGCGAGGGAAGGTAAATCTGCTTGGTGGGGTAGTGGGCCAAAATTGCGAGACCAGAACGCCGCTGCCGGTGATCGCCTCGGCCAGGTCCCCGTTCTCCCGGGGGTAGCACTTGGTGATGCCCGTGCCCAGCACCGCGATGGTCCGGCCGCCAGCGTCCAGAGCGGCGCGGTGCGCGGCCGTATCGATGCCCTTCGCCAGGCCCGAGACCACGGTAACCCGCTGACCGGCGAGCAGTCTCGACATGTCCGCTGCGCGGCGGATCCCATCCTCGCTGGCCCGTCGTGAACCGACGACGGCAACCGAGCGCGCGTCCTCCTCACTGAACCCGCCCCGGTAGAACAGGAACGGCGGGAGGTTGGGAATCAGGCGCAGGTTGGCCGGATAGTCCCGGTCGAGCACCGTGACCAGCCTGGCTCCAGCGCTCGACGCAGCCTCAAGCTCCGCGCTGACCCGCTCAGCCAGCGCTGGCAGACGACGAAGCCCAGCGGCCAGGACCGGACGTGATCTTGTGGCTGCGGCAGATTTTTCGGTGATCACCCCGCAGAACAGGTCGTCAAGGCCGCTGGGATCTTGCGCCTGGCGGGCGATGAGGCTCCAATCGGCACTCACGCCGTCGACCCGGATCGCGCACAGTTCGAGCAGCCTCCGCTGCTGGTCAGTGACCTCCATGCTACTCCTGGTTATAGAACATATGTTCGCATGGATGTTCTGGGTGCATCGTCCCAGTGAGCGTGACACAGATCAAGCGCGACACGCATCGCTCTTGGGCGCAGTGTGCGACCCTACACCCCCGGTGCAGGGTCTCATCCCACATGACGTGCTGATCCGTGCCCGGTGGTGCCGATGTTGTGGTTGGGGTGGAAGACATTGCCCGCCGCGAGCGGGCGCCGCGTCTGTCAGTGTCGAATCAGCCGAAGCGGCCGGACACGTAGTCCGAGGTCCGCTTGTCGGACGGCTCGTTGAAGATCTTCTCGGTCGAGCCTGCCTCAACGATCTCACCGTCCAGCATGAACACCGTGTCATCCGCGACGCGGGTGGCCTGCTGCATGTTGTGGGTCACGATGATGACGGTGTACTCGGTCTTGATCTTCTCGATCAGTTCCTCGATCCGCGCGGTGGATCCCGGGTCGAGGGCGGAGGCGGGCTCATCCATGAGCAGGATCTCCGGCTGCACCGCGATCGCCCGGGCAATGCACAGCCGCTGCTGCTGGCCGCCGGACAGCCCGCCCCCGGGGTGGCCCAACCGGTCCTTCACCTCATCCCAGAGCCCGGCACGGCGCAGCGCTTCCTCCCCGCGGGCCTGCATCTCACCCTTGCCCATCCGTGACCCGAGCCGCAGCCCCGCGACGGTGTTCTCGATCACGCTCATCGTGGGGAACGGGGTGGGACGCTGGAACACCATCCCGATCCGCCGGCGCACCTCCACCGGGTCAATGCTCGGCGCGTACATGTCGCCACCGCCGAACATCACCTTTCCGGTGAGCCTGGCGCCGCGGATCTCCTCGTGCATGCGGTTGAAGCAGCGGATGAGCGTGGACTTCCCGGAACCGGAAGGACCGATGAGGGCCGTCACCGAGCGCGGCTTCGCCGACATGTTCACGTTCTTGAGCACATGGTGCGACCCGAACCAGGCGTTCACGTCCTCCGCTGCCAGGGCAGGCTCCAGGCCGAATGCCGGGTCGGCCGACAGACCGCCAGCGACGTCCGGCGCGAGCGCACCAGCGCCCAGGCCGTCGGCTCGCGCCGTGCCATCCGGGTTGTCCTGGCTGGCCAAGGCTGACCTCCCATACCCTTTCGGCCTTGTTCTCCGGCACGCCGGAAGCAACCCCGGCGCCTTGAATGCTAGGCGAGGCCCAGAGCGAGCTGGATTAACGGAAAGTGAACAGTTCGTGAACGCCTGTATTGGTATCGCCCAAAACGCCTGGCGCCCATACACTTGGCATCGCTGAATGGCCCAGGAACGGTAGCGCTACGAAGGGGCACTGATTCCTAACAGGTAGTAAACATAACCTTTACTTGCAGTCCCAGTCAGATTCACCTTCTGGACATCTTCCGCTCCTAGCCTCGCACTGTACATGCGTTCCATGCATGGCGGCAGCTTTCGCACGGTAACCGGTTTACTTCTTCCCTTCGCGCCGGGCAAGCACGCCGGAGCAGGCAGAGGGGCCGCACCCCAGGAGTGTTGGTTGCAATTCAGGAATTGCCTACAGCGGAGCCTCAGACCAGAAGGGGGTCATCCCGGGTGAGGACGATTGGCAAGGTCACCACGTCCGCGGCGGCAGCCGCGGCGCTGGGACTTGTGGTTGCCGCCTGTTCGGGCGGCAGCAGCAGCGCGACGACCAGCTCGTCGGGCGGTGGGGGCAGCTCTTGCAAGTCCGCGTCTCAGAATTCGTCCGTGACGGCGATGCCCGGCTTCCAGGTGTGCCTGTTCGCCAGCGCCACCACGGCCATGAACCATCCCGACGACATCCAGTACATCGGCGGCAAGGTGTGGATCGGCTGGCAGAACTCCTCGGCCAAGGACGGGAGCACGACCAAGCCCAGCACCATCGCCGAGTACACCAGCAGCGGCAAGCAGCTGAAGACGTGGAGCGTGATCGGGCACGCCGACGGCCTGCACATGGACCCGGCGACCGGCACCCTCTGGGTGACCGCGAACGAGGACGCCAAGCCCAGGCTGTACCTCATCAACCCGTCGAGCAGCAGCGTGACAACGGTCAGCGTGCCGGCGACCCCCCAGGGCGGCGGGCTGGACGACCTCCGGTTCGTCAACGGGAACGCGTACGTCTCCGCGTCCAACCCCACGCTGAACAGCGCCGGCAACAACACCGCCCCGGCCCTGCTCAAGGTGACGGTCTCCGGGACCGCCGCGCACCTGTCGCCGGCGTTCATGGCGAACGCGAAGGTCACCACGCTCAATCCACCGATCTCCAGCACCACGCTGAACCTCACCGACGCCGACTCCCAGCAGATCGACCCCCAGGGCGACCTGGTGCTCAACTCGCAGGGAGACCAGGAGCTGATCTTCATCCACGGCCTCGGGACATCGTCGGTGACGGGTAAGGTCCTTTCGCTTGGCGGCCAGATCGACGACGTTGTCTGGCCGTCGTCTGCCAATGGGTGCTTGCTGGTCGCGGACAACGCCTCGGGCGTCTATTCGGTCTGCTCGAATATCTGGGTCCCGAGCACCCCGGTGGTGGATGCGGCGAACGATGGCACCACCATCAGCTTCGTGGGCACCCTCAACCTCGGAAGCGGGCAGATCACGCCGTTCCTCGTGGGCATGAACAACCCGCACGGCATGGCGTTCATCCCCAAGTGAACTCACCCGGCGCAATGAGAAACCGAAATGAGAGATCGCCGGCCATGGACGACGGTCAGGCACGCTCAGGAGGAGTCCTGATGAGAATCCGGCAGGGAAGACTGGCACCACGCGGTATCGCCGTGGGTGCCGTGACGATGGGAGTCCTGCTGGCGGCGGCCGCGTGCAGCAGCAGTTCGTCCGGCGGCTCGTCGCCAGGCTCCGCGTCGACGATCAACGGCGCCGGGTCGACGTTCGCCGCGCCCATGTACCAGCAGTGGGCCGGGCAGTACGCGGCGAAGCACGGCGTGCACATCAACTACCAGGCCATCGGGTCTGGTGGCGGGATCTCCGAGTATACCCAGGGCATCGTGGACTTCGGCGCCACCGACGCCCCGATGTCCTCCTCCGAGCAGGCCTCCGCCCAGGCAGGCCAGGGCAGCCTGGTCCTGCACATCCCGATGATCATCGGCGCCGTGACGATGATCTACAACGTGCCCGGCGTGAGCGGCCTCAAGCTCGACGGGCCCACGCTGGCGAACATCTACCTCGGGACGATCAAGAACTGGAACGACCCGGCCATCAAGGCGCTGAACCCCGGGGTGAGCCTGCCGTCGCTTCCGATCCAGCCGGTGGAGCGGGCGGACTCGTCTGGGACCTCGTACGCCTTCTCGCAGTACCTGTCAAAGGTCTCGCTGACGTGGGCCAGCCAGGTTGGCGTGAGCAAGACGCCGAGCTTCCCGACCGGCACCGGTGCCACCGGCAGTTCGGGCGTGGCGGCCGCGGTCCAGCAGACCAAGGGCGCGATCGGATACGTAGAGTACAGCTACGCGATCCAGAGCCACATCCCCGTCGCCAGCGTGAAGAACGCCTCCGGGCAGTTCGTGGCACCCACCCCGTCCTCCACGGAGGCGGCGGCGGCCGACGCCACCTTCCCCACGGACGTGACGCACCTGGTCTTCAGCCTGAACGACTCCTCGGCGTCCGGTGCGTACCCGATCGTGACACCGACCTACGTGCTCATCGCTCAGAAGCCGAAGAACACCGCGGCAGGCAACGCCGTGAGGGCCTGGCTGGAGTGGGCGCTGCAGAAGCCGCAGCAGTCCGAGGTCACCAAGCTCGGTTACGTGCCGCTGCCATCCAAGCTCGTCGCACTCGACCTGGCCGCGCTCAAGACCGTGAAGTAACCGAGCCTCGAACGCTGATATGACGGCACTTCCCGCGGGCCGCCTGGTTGCCACAGGGCAACGCAGGCGGCCCGCCGACGCCCTGTTCAAGTACATCGCCACCGCGTGCGCGAGCATCGTGCTCATCTTGCTGGCGGGCATGCTGATACGCACCACCTGGGCTGCGTGGCCGGCGTTCCAGCACGAGGGCATCGGCCTCGTCACCTCGAACAAATGGAACCCGAACACCAACTCCTTCGGTGGCCTGTCGTTCATCTTCGGAACCCTGGTCACCTCGGTGATCGCCCTGCTGATCGCGGTTCCGACCTCGCTGCTGATCGCGCTATTCGTGAGCGAGGTCGCCCCGCCAGGCATAGCCACCCCGCTCGGATGGGTCGTCGATCTGCTCGCTGCGGTCCCGAGCGTGATCTACGGGCTGTGGGGAGTCTTCGTCCTGGTGCCGTTCCTTACCAGCGACGTGTGGACGCCGCTGTCCAAGAGTGGCTTCCCGCTGTTCTCGCCGCTCGTGTCGGGCCGGAACTTCGCCACCGCGGGCATCATCCTGGCACTGATGATCATCCCGATCATCTCCGCCATCTGCCGGGAGGTCTTCCGGACGGTCCCGGCGGACGAACGGGAGTCCGCCCTCGCGCTCGGGTCAACCCGGTGGGAGATGATCAGGCTGTCGGTGCTGCCCCGATCCCGGCCGGGAATCGTCGCGGCGGTGATGCTCGGCTTCGGGCGCGCCGTCGGCGAGACCATCGCCGTCGCCTACCTGATCGGCGGCGTGCCGAACTCCATCACATGGGACCTGTTCAAGCAGGGCTCGACGATCGCGGCCAACATCGCGCTCCAGTTCAACGAGGCGGAGAGCGTGCCGTTGTTCAAGGCGGCCCTCATCGGAATCGGCGTGGTCCTGTTCGTCATCACCCTGCTCATCAACATGGCGGCGCGGCTCATCATCCACCGGCGGGGGCAGGCGGCATGAGTGCGGGTGAAGGCAGGATCCCGTCGCTGCGGACGGGCGGCGCCATCTCGCTACCGGCCCGGCGCCGCCGGAACCGGCTCATGATCACGGCGATGGTGGGCGCGGTCCTGCTGGCGGTCGTGCCGCTCGTCCTCATCCTCGCCGAGGTGATCATCAAGGGTGTCGGCCAGCTTTCGCTGGGCTTCCTCACCCAGCCCGTGCCCTTCTCGCAGATCGCGGCCGGTGGCGGATACGGGGCGGGTATCCGCGGCACGATCAAGATGGTGGTCCTGGGCACCGTGGTTTCGGTGCCTATAGGCGTGCTCGCGGCGGTGTACCTGAACGAGTACGATCCCCGCGGCCCGCTGGCCACCGTCGTGCGGTTCTTCGCCGACGTGATGACCGGGATCCCGTCCATCTTCGTCGGGATCTTCGTGTTCACCGTCGTGGTGCTGGGGACGCACTCGTTCTCGAGTTGGGCGGCTGGCTTGGCGCTCGGTATCCTCATGCTGCCCGTCGTCGTCCGCACCTCGGAGGAGGCGCTGCGGTTCGTCCCGAACACGCTCCGGGAGGCCAGCCTGGCGCTCGGGGTCCGGCGCTGGCGCACGATCGTGTCGGTGGTCCTGCCGACGGCCCTGCCGACGATCACCACCGGCGCGCTGCTGGCCGTGGCCAGGGCCGCCGGCGAGACGGCCCCGTTGCTGCTGACCGCCTTCGGTAACCAGCTGCTGGTGCCCTGGGGTTCGTGGAACGGGCCGGAAGAATCCCTGACCCTGCAGATCTTCACCGACTCGCGGTCGCCCTTCCCCGCGCAGCAGGCCCGGGCCTGGACCGGTGCGCTGGTGCTCATCGTGGGCGTGCTGATCCTGTCCCTGGTCGCCAGGGCGATCATCGCCCGCAGATCGACGCTGCGCAGCGCACGGTAGACCGCAGGATTCTCACCGGCCGGCGCCCCGGTGCCGGCGCCCCGGTGCCGGCGCCCCGGTGCCGGCGCCCCGGTGCCGGCGACCTCGCCGGAATCCCGCTCAGTGCCCGCCTCAGCCGGGGGCCATGTCCACGAAGCGGCTGTAGTGGCCCTGGAATGCGACGGTCACCACGGCGGTAGGCCCGTTCCGGTGCTTCGCCACAATGAGGTCTGCCTCGCCCGCCCGGGGTGACTCCCGCTCGTAGGCGTCCTCCCGGTGCAGCAGAATGACGACGTCACTATCCTGTTCTATCGAATTGTGCAGGCTGACGCCATTGGCTATGAAATTGTGAGTGCCGAGGACTGCCGCATCGTAGACTGGCTGAATGCCCTCACTTTCGATAACCTTAATTTCATCCCAATAGACATCGTTCGTCGCGAGCATATCAAGCTCAGCATCGTTGAGAACCTCGGCGATACGGCGCAGGCGCCTCCGAGAGGGGTTGATCCGCGGGTTGAGGTCCCCGCTGCTGGCTGTTCCTTTCCGTGCCCTCAATAGAGCAAGCCTCATACAACGATCATTCATCGCCTGCTGCACGCGCTCCCAAACATCAGCGGGAACAGTGTCGAATCTCTCCATGGACTTCATCGAGTACAGACGTGCAAGCGCATGCCTCGCTTGAATCCCTCGGTTGCCATTAACTCCTATCTCGGCAAGAAAGCGCTGCTGTTGGTCGACGCCGGTTATATCCAGCGTCCACTGGGGATGTCCGTAGGTGTTCCCGACGGTGTGCAGACGCGCACGAATGTCGAATCGGAGCAGCAGGCCCTGGATATCGCGCGCAAGCCGTTCGCTTGTTGTCGCGTAGTAAACGCGGACACCGCCCGCCTTAGAAATCGTAACCGAGCCATCGGTCGCCCATAGATGACGAAGGAAGAGCTTAAGCTGGCTCCTGGGCAGCGAGAAAATCGCGGCCGGCACAAATTTTTCATGGCTGCGCAAGCCGAACAGTCCCAGCCTGTCGAGCCACTCCGCGATCGGGTTGCGCTTCCTGTGAGTCGAGTGGCAAGGAGTGGGCAGCCGCAACGACGTACACCGGGCTGCTTCGTGTACATCGCGTATAGCGGTGATTCCGAAATGGCGCGCCGCGTCGGTCACGGCACAGAGATTGCCTTCATCCACGCTTGCGTACCGGATCGGCTGGTTCTTGACGAAAGAACCATCCCCAATGAGGTGAGCAAGCATGATGATTTCCGGCTCAGGCCACTCCATTGGTACCAGCGGATCGGGTACCAGGCGTAGCCCGGCGACCCGCGATCCCACAGCCAACTCTCTGAGAGGGAGCCAGCCGTCATAGGTAAGGAATGGATGGTTCGCCGTCGCATGAACCTCGCGCCCAGACCTTAGCTGTACTCGGAAGACCTCCTTGATTCCGCTTGGAAAGGCGTGCGTCAGGGTACGCGAGACCAAGCGCAACCGATCATCGAGAGACCAGACCGGAATGTCCCGCGCACCCGATGCCAGCAGTTCGCCCAGGGTGATCTCACCGCCCGTATCGGCGCGCAGAATGCGGGTCTCTGCGGTGAGACACCCCGATTCCCGAAGGTCGGACAATAGCGGGCGCTTGTCGTTGCGCTGCTCGGGGCCGCGGTTGAGCTGGGAGATGGCCACCACGGGCACGTCGAGTTCCTTGGCCAGCAGCTTCAGCGACCGCGACATCTCGGAGACTTCCTGCTGCCGGTTCTCCACCCGCTTGGGCGAGCTCATCAGCTGGAGGTAGTCGACGATCACCAGGCGCAGGTTGTGCCGCTGCTTCAAACGGCGGCACTTGGCCCGGATCTCCATCAGCGACATGTTCGGCGAGTCGTCGATGAACAGCGGCGCGTCGACCACCTCGCTCATCCGGCGCGCCAGCCTGGTCCAGTCGTCCTCGCCCATCTGGCCGGTGCGCATTGCGTGCAGCGGCACCCGCGCCTCCGCCGAGAGCAGCCGCATGGTGATCTCGTTGCGGCTCATCTCCAGGCTGAACATGACCGTCGTCAGCCCGTGCTTCAGCGCCGCCGCCCGGGCAAGATCCAAAGCCAGGGTCGAGTTGTGGGTCGGGATCAAGCTGCGCCCCGCGAGGTACAGCCGGTCCGCGCTGTCCACCTGGACACACCGGACCGGCCGTGACGGCACTGGCCTGACGTCCACGATGTAGCGCCACCTGGTGCGCCGGGGCGCGTGGCGCAACCGCTCCTTATGCAGCAAGTGCTTGCGCTCCAGCCAGAACACCCTGTCTTGCGTCGTGAAGTTGACCATGTAGCAGGTCGAAGAGGCCTCGCTCCTTCCCTTCACGCGCTTGGTGCTCATCGAGCACCGCAGGCCCAGGCCGAGCACGAGGTCCCGCACGCCCGCCGCCAGCTGGCGGTTCGTCACGGCCAGCTGGATGGACCCGGTGCTGGTCACGGTGCCGTCGGTGTCGAGGATGCCGGCCAGCAGGGCTCGCCGCTGGGCCTCGGAGCCGCGTAGGTAGGCAAGCGGGATGTGCTTGTTCCCGAGCACCCCCACCGTCCGCAACCCGGCCTGCACGGTGCCATGGGAGGCACCGGGAAACGCCATCCGGTAGTGATGTGGCCCCCCGTGCGGCACCGCGGCAAGACCGGCGGCCCCGATGTGCATGACGATCTCGGGCTCGGCGGTGGCGAATACCGCCCCGCCCAGCGTTCCAGCGCTGAGCCATGCCCCCAGCGCGTACGGGGGAATGGGCAGCTCGGCGTGGGGCAGATCCAGGGGCTGGGGCAGGCACACCGCGTGGTTGGGCCGCCCGTCGCCCGTGGGACAGCGAACTGTCCTGGCAATCTGCTCGGTGGTCACCACCGCGGGCGGGACGGGGCTGGCGAACTCCCGGGCGCCCCCGCGCGCCTGCGCGTCGTACCGCCGGGCCCGCCGGGCCCAGGTGAGCCACTGGTGCTGGCCGTCGGCGACGATGGTCTCTCCGTCGGAGAACTCGACCTCGTAGCAAGGCCGCCCGTGCATCACCCCGGTTGCCGCCACGACCGTCACGGGCCGGCCGTCCGCCCCGAGCAACTGCTCCCCGACCGCGACCGCGCCCATCGTCGTCCACCCGGCCGGCGTCGGCAGCGGGGTGTCCAGGGCGAGCGCCTTCCCAATGGCCGGCCTGGCTGCGATGACGACCATCTGGCCGGGGTGCAGGCCGTTGGTGAGCGAGTCCAGGTCGCCGAAACCGGTCGGCACCCCGGTCATCACGCCGCCGCGCGAGCCGATCGCCTCGATCTCGTCCAGTGCGCCCGGCATGATGTCGGCAAGCGGCAGGTAGTCCTCGCTGACCCGGCGCTCGGTCACCCCGTAGATCTCGGCCTCGGCCCGGTCCACCAGTTCGTCGGCGTCGCCGTCGCCGGTGTACCCGAGCTGCACGATCCGGGTGCCCGCCTCCACCAGCCGGCGCAGGATCGCCCGTTCCCTGACGATCCGGGCGTAGTAGCCGGCGTTGGCCGCGGTCGGCACGGATGCGAGCAGCGTGTGCAGGTAGGCTCCCCCGCCGACGCGCGCCAGCTCGCCCCGCTTGGCCAGCAGGTCACTGACGGTCACCGGGTCCGCTGGCTCACCACGGCCGTACAGTTCCAGGATCGCCTCGTGCACGAGCTGGTGGGCCGGCCGGTAGTGGTCGAGGGGGCTGATGACCTCCATCACGTCGGAGATGGCATCCTTGGACATCAGCATCCCGCCGAGGACGCACTGCTCGGCGGCCAGGTCGTGCGGCGGGGTACGCTCGAACTCCCCGCCGCGGGGGGCGAGTTCGGCGACGCTCATGACGACCCACCTCCCCGTCTCGCGGACTCCTGGACGAGCCCCCCGCTGCCGTGCTCAACACCCGTTCTAGCGACCGGTTCGGACAGTCTTCTGCGGCCCGCGGCCTGCGTCCAATCGCGCTGTGCACAGGTCTGTGGACAGCCTGTGCAGACACGCCGCTCCCGCTGTGCGCGGGCTGGGGATGACACTGTCGACAAGAAAAAACGATCGGCCCGTGGAACCCTCGCTACCAGCGGTAATGCCATCCACCGGGTGTGTGGGGAAAAAACTTTGGGCGGTCGGATCGTCCACACACGGCGCCTCGTTATCCACAGGCGAAATGTTGCGATGAGCCCGCTCGCCGGCGTGTCGCCCGTGTTCCGGGCGTGCTCCGCAGACCGCGGAAAGCACCCCGATCATGATGCCGGCCGCCTAGGCTTCGATCATGTGTTCGACGCCGGCGCTGCGGCTCGCGATGCTCCGGGCCGCCATCGACGAGGTGGCCCTTGCCGCGCGTGCCGGCCAGTCCGGGCGCACGGACGCGGACGACCTGGCCGAGCGGCTGGCCAGACTCTGGAGCATGGTCGCGGAGCTTGACCCGGCGCTGGCCGCGCGGTTGCGCGGTTACGGCCCGGACGCCGAGTTATGGCGGCGTCCGGGCCGTGATGGCGGGAGAGCGGCCAGGCCGCACGGGCCCTGGCCGCGGCTCAGCTTCCGACGATCTCGACCTCGAGGGTGGCGGTCACCTCGGGGTGCAGGCGCACCCGCACCTGATGCGCCCCGATCGTTTTGATCGGGTTGGGGATCTCGATCCGGCGCCGGTCGAGTTCGGGGCCACCGGCCGCGCGCACGGCGTCGGCGATGTCCGCGGGGCTGACCGAACCGAACAGCCGGCCCGTGTTGCCCGCCCTGGTGACCAGCCGGACACGGAGCCCGGCGAGCCGCCCCGCCGCCGCCTTGGCGTCGTCGAGCCCGCGGATGTCCCGGGCTGAGCGGGCCCGCTTGATCAGGTCAACCTGCTTCTCCGCGCCGCGCGTCCAGCGCATGGCGAGGCCCCGGGGAACCAGGTAGTTGCGGCCGTAACCGCCCGCCACCTCGACCACGTCGCCGGGACCGCCCAGGCCGGTGACCTCCTGGGTGAGGATCAGCTTCATAGGCGTGCCACTCATAGAAAGCTGTCCTCTCTACCGGGGGGTGCTCGTGTAGGGCAGCATCGCCATCTCCCGCGCGTTCTTGATCGCCGTGGCGACGTCACGCTGGTGCTGGGTGCAGTTGCCGGTCACCCGCCTGGCCCGGATCTTGCCGCGGTCGGAGATGAACTTCCGCAGCAGCGGCGTGTCCTTGTAGTCGACGTAGGCGATCTTCTCCTGGCAGAACAGGCAGACTTTCTTTCTCGGCTTACGGATGGGTGCTTTCGCCATCGTGGTGCTCCTGGTTAGAGCCCCGCCGCTGGGCGGGGATGGTGAGTGATTTCGGGCGCCGGGCTAGAAGGGCGGTTCGTCGGGCGCGTCGCCGCCACCGAAGCCATCGGCCGCATCCGCGGCCCACGGGTCCTCGGCGGGCCGCTGTGCGCCAGCAGCACCGCCGCCGTACCCGCCGCCGCCCTGGCCGCCGAAGTTGCCGCCAGACCTGTTGGTCTTGACGACCTTGGCGGACGCATAGCGCAGCGAGGGCCCGACCTCGTCGGCTTCCACCTCGAAGACGACGCGCTTCTCGCCTTCGCGGGTCTCGTAGGACCGCTGGCGCAGCCGGCCGCTGACGATGACGCGCATCCCCCGCTGCAGGCTCTCCGCGACGTTCTCCGCCGCCTGCCGCCAGACGTTGCAGGTCAGGAACAGGCTGTCGCCGTCCTTCCACTCGCCGGTCGCGTTGTCGCGAATCTTCGGCGTCGAGGCCACTCGGAAGTTCGCTACAGCCTGGCCCGAGGGTGTGTAGCGCAATTCGGGGTCAGCAACCAGGTTGCCGACGATTGTGATCTGGGTGTCGCCAGCTGCCATCTTCAGGCTCCGGTCCTCAGGGGTTGTTCGTTACCGACGCTACCGCGAGGGTCTGTCAGTGATGCTCCATGCGCAGGACCTTGGTGCGCAGAACCGCCTCGTTCAGGCCGAGTTGACGGTCGAGTTCGGCAACGGAGTCCGGCATGGCATTCATGTCGATGACCGCGTAGATGCCCTCGGACCTCTTGTCGATCTCGTAGGCGAGGCGCCGGCGGCCCCACACGTCCACCTTGTCCACGCTCCCGCCGCCGGCGGTGACCACGGTGAGGAACTGTTCCAGGGACGGCTGGACGGTGCCTTCCTCGAGACCCGGGTCGAGGATGATCATCATTTCGTAATGACGCATGAACGGAACTGCCCCCTTTGGACTGACGGCCACGGTCTCTCCGTGGCAGGAGGAACTGCATCAACAAGGCCGGGCACGTCCCGGCCGGACGCAGGCGCCCAGCCTACCAGCCGCGCGGCAGTTCTCCGCGCGTACCGCCCGGCCGCCGGCGCGGGGCCGCACGGCGCCACACCCACGTGGCTCCTCCACCGCCCCGGCGCGGATGCCAAAGGATTTCCCGCGGCGCGGCGCGGGAACAATCCTCCTCGATCGAGCCCGCCGGGGACCGAGAAGGGTGGCCGACATGCCGCAAGCCGCCAGCGCCCGACCCCGTCCGCACCTGACCCTGAACAGCGACGGCCAACGGCACCCGCTGGAGAACAGCCTTTCGGTGTTCGCCCTGGTCACCGGGCTGGCCGTGTTCGCGGTCGGGTGGGTGGTCAAGCTGCACATCATCGCCTCGGTGCTTGGCGTCGTGAGCCTGGCCGTGGGGCTTTACGCGCAGCTGATCTCCGCGACGCGCGCGGAACGGATGATCATCGTCACCGGGCTGGTGGCGGCGTTCGTCGGCACCGCCCTCGGCTTCGCGCACGGCGGCTTCGCCGGCTGAGCCGCAGCCCGCACCACGGCGGCTTCGCCCGCTAAGCCCGGGCCCGCCACCACGGGCGCCATCCCGGCGTGGGTCTTCGCCCCCCTGCTCTAGGCTCGGGACCATGCCCCCTATCGGCGCCCACGAACGCGAAGGTGATCCGCTGGCGGTCGCGAGCGCCACCGGGTCCGACGTCATCCAGTTCTTCCTCGGCGACCCGCAGGGCTGGGGCGCGCCGGCGTTCCCCGGCGGCGACGCGGGCAAGCTGCGTGCCGCGCTCAGCGAGGCGGGCCTGGAGGCCTTCGTCCACGCGCCGTACGGCATCAACGTGGCCAGCGCGAACAACCGGATCCGGATTCCCAGCCGCAAGCTGCTGGCGCAGCAGCTCGAGGCGGCGGCCGCCGTCGGGGCCAAGGGCCTGATCGTGCACGGTGGCTACGTCACCGGCGGCGTCGACGAGCGCGAGGGCTACGACAACTGGCGCAAGGCGGTCGAGCGGATCGACCGGCCGATACCCCTGCTGATCGAGAACACCGCGGGCGGTGACCACGCGATGGCGCGCGGCCTTCCCGCCCTGCGGCGCCTGTGGGACGCGATCGGTGACCTCTCCACCGACGACGGAACCGGCGCCGGCGTGATCGGTTTCTGCCTGGACACCTGCCACGCCTACGCGAGCGGCGAGGACCTGCCCGGGATCGTGGACCGGGTCAGGGCCATCACCGGCCGGATCGACCTGGTGCACTGCAACAACTCGCGCGATGAGTTCGGCTCCGGCCGGGACCGGCACGCCACCATCGAGTCGGGCACGATCGACCCGGGGCAACTCCTGGAGGTGGTGCGCACGGCAGGCGCCCCGGCGGTCTCCGAGACCCCCGACCCCGCCGCCGACATAACGTGGCTAAGAAATCACCTATAGCCCTGGTAGCAGGCCAACCCTGATACCACTACGTCCGGACAGGGTTAGCCTGACGGTGCAGGCCAACCCTGATACCACTACGTCCGGACAGGGTTAGCCTGACGGTGCAGGCTAACCCTGTCCGGGGCATTATCTAGGCAACCGCCGGCCGGGTCGTCGCCGCCGTCCGCGCGCACCAGGTCGTGGCCGGGCTGCAGGATGTCCGTGACCACGAGCGCCATGAGGATCACCACGGCGGCGAACCTGGACAGCAGCACGGCGAAGTAGACGCCCTGGCCGATGCCACCCTCGGCCACCGCAATCGGGCCGGCGCCGGCGGCGACGGTGATCAGGTAGGCCCAGATCGCGAAGAAGTAGCTGACCTCGGCCACCTGCCACACCGCGTACGCCCACAACCGTGGCCTGGCCAGCACCACGAGCGGGACCAGCCAGATCACGTACTGCGGTGACCACACCTTGTTGCTGAGCAGGAACATGGCCAGCACGAGGAAGAAGACCTGGGGCACCCGCGGCCGCCGCGGCGCGGCGAGGATCAGGGCACCGATTCCCGCGCAGCCCACCGCGAAGACCGCCGCCGACACCAGGTTGAGCGGCCCACCGGTGAGCGAGCCGACGAACGGCCAGCGCTCGGTCTCGAAGAAGTACCAGACCGAGCCCCAGTCCGCGGGGCGGGATTTGCTCAGCGCGTAGAACCGCCCCCACCCGGCGGGTGCGGCGAAGGCGACGGGCAGGTTCACCGCCAGCCAGGCGGCCGCGGCGGCCGCCGTGGTGACCCAGAAGGCGCGCATCCGCCCGGCCCGCAGGCACAGCAACAGCAGGGGGCCGAAGAACAGCACCGGGTAGAACTTGGTGGACACCGCCAGGCCGAGCAGCACCCCGGCCAGCACCGTCCGGCGCGCGGCCCACGCCGCCATGCCGAGCGCGACAAGCCCCATCGCGATCAGGTCCCAGTTGATGAACGAGGCCAGGATCAGCCCGGGGGCCAGCGCGACCCCGAGCGCGGTCCACCGGCGGGACTGCCCCGCCGCGTGCGCGGTGGCCAGCGTCCCGGCGACGGCGAACACCGCCAGCAGCACCACGGTGACGTCGAAGAACTCCCGCCCCCGCAGGAACGGGTCCGAGATGGGCCGTACCACCCAGGCCACCGCCTGCATGGCGGCGCCGATGAGCACCGGGTACTCCACCGGGTGGCCGGTGTAGGGGACCTGGCCGGCGGACAGCTTCTCGTTGAAGTACAGCGGGTAGATGTCGGTGTAGCAGTGGGCCTGGAACTGCTTGAGGTAGAAGTTCCAGTCCCCGCTGCGGCAGGCCGCCTTGTTAAAGAACCCGAGCGCGCTGCCGGCCAGGCTCGCCAGCACCAGGGCCGTCGTGGAACCCGCGACGATCGCCGCGCGCTGCTGCCACCCCACCAGGCCCCGGCGTGCGCCCGCCACCGCGGGCGGCCCGGTTGCCGTCTCCGCGTTGTCCCGCTCAGCCATCGGCTACTGCCCCGATCCGGCAGAGTGCGCTAACTGCCCGGCGGGCGCCCCGCTGACCTTCGTGTTCTCGATCGCCTGCCGCGCAGCCTGGTCACCAACGGCAGGGACGGCCCGGCGACCACGACCAGCGCGAGCGCCAGGGCCCCGGCGCCGGCCCCGCCGGAGCGCGCGGGCGCGGAGCCCGTGGCGAAGTGCGGCCCGGTCGGCGTGGCGGTCGGGGTCGGGGAGCCGGTCGGGGCGATCGACGGGGTGGGCGTTGGCGTCGGCCCGCCACTGTGCGGGCAATGGCCGTGCCCTCGCCCCTGGCCCTGGCAGCCCTGGCCGCCTTGGTTCTGGTCGGGCTTGGGCTTGGGCTTGGGCCGCACGCCGTACAGGTTCCACTTCTGCCCGTAGCTGTTGACCGGGGGGAAGTCCTGCACGGGCAGGCCGTTGAAGTTCTGCACGAAGAACTGGTGCCAGAGGTACGCCGGGTACTGCCCGCCGTACCCGGACATGCCGCCGACGCCGAATAGCGTCTGCACGCCCGGCGGCGGCTGGAACGCCAGGGACGCGGTGGAACCGCACTGCGACCCGAGGCGCCGGGGGCAGTGCGGCCTGTTGACGAACAGGGCATCGGCCATGGCGTACCTCGGGGTCGCGGCCATGAAGAACGCCGACTGGGACAGGTTCGTGGTCCCGGTCTTGGCGATGACCGGCTGGCCGTTGGTCAGCCCCAGGCCGGCCGCGGTGCCACCAGCAATGGTGTCGGCGGACAGGGCCCAGTCCACGTCCGCCGCCTGCTCCGGGGTGAGCACGGTGCGTTCGGTGATCTTGGCCGGGATCGTCGCGTTGCCGATGATGATGTCCTTGATGACGTGCGGGCTATGGTACAGGCCGTTGTCGGCGAGCGTGGCGATCGTGGTCGCCTGCTCCTCGACGGTCAGCGATGCCTGGCCGAGCGCGATCCCGGCCTCGTCCTGCATCGGTCTTGGTCCGCCGACCATCCCGCTGGCCACAACGTCCACGCCGAGCGCCTTGGCCATCTCGGTCACCGGGTGCCGGCCGGTGGTGGGGTTGTACGCCACCCTGTGCCACAGGTCGGTGTAGGCGGTGTTCAGCGAGGCCGCGGTCGCGAGCTGCACGTGCACCCCGCCGAAGCTGTTGTTCCCGCTCTCGTCGTTCACGACCTCGTAGTAGCCGGGACCGGGCGCCTGGCCCCCCGGCTTCGCGAACGCCGCCGGCTGTGAGTCCGGCGGGATCCACAGCGGGGAGTCACCGTCCAGGATGGAAGTCTGGACGCTCATCCCCTGCGCGACGGCGGTGGCCAGGACGTAGGTCTTGAACGAGGAGCCGACCTGGTTGCGCGACTGCAGCGCGTTGTCGTACTGGCAGTGGCAGCCCTTCTTGTTGTAGTTCGGGCCGCCGTACCAGGCCAGGATGGCGCCGTTATGCACGTCCTCGAGCACCGCGCCGGCCCGCACGTACCCGGGCAGCCCCTTGCACGGGGCGGGCGCCTGCCCAGCCAGGATGCCCGGCGGCGTACAGCGCCGCATCAGGGTCTCCGCGGCCCGGACCTGGCCGTAGAGCCGGCCCATCAGGGGCTTGCTGACCGTGGTGACGATGTGCAAGCCACCGTTGTTGATCCGCTGCTGCGAGTAGTTGTAGGTGTTCAGCAACTCGTTCTGAACGGCCTGCATGATGTAGCCGCGGTAGCCGTTCCAGGTGTTGTTCGGCGGCGGGACCACCGCGGGGAACTTCTTCGCCGCCAGCGCATACTCCTGCGGCGACAGCGTGCCCGTGGTCCTCATGGCGCCGAGCACGTACCTCCAGCGGTACACCAGGCCCGAGTAGGCCGCGCCAGCCTTGGGATTGGGGCTGTACCCGTTCGGGCTCTGGATCAGCGCGGCGATCATCGCGGCCTGCGCCGGGGTGATCTTCGACAGCTGGTCGGGGGCCAGGCCGAAATAGTACTGCGCCGCGGCGCCGACGCCGTAGACGTTGCCGCCCAGCAGGACGGTGTTCAGGTACTGCTGGAGGATCCACTGCTTGGACTTCGACTGGGCGAGCTTCTCCGCGACGAAGATCTCCTTGATCTTGCGGCTGAGCGTCTGCGCGGTGCCGATGTTCTCGTAGTAGTTCCTGACCAGCTGCTGGGTGATGGTGGAGCCGCCCTGCAGGTTCCCGCCGGAGCTGGTGAGGTCGTAGTACGCGGCGCGGAGGATGCCGGTCGGTGAGATGCCGCCCTCGTGCCAGAAGTTCTTGTCCTCGGCCGCCACCACCGCGTTGACCATCACCGCTGGGATCTGGCTGTACTGGAGGATCACCCGGTTGGTGGAGCCGAACTGGCCCACCAGGGTTTTGCCGTCGCTGTAGTAGACCTTGGACGCCTGCGCGTTGACGCTCTGCTGCACGTCCGGGATGGGCGTCTTGGAGTAGGCATAGGCCACCCCGGCGGCGGCCAGGATGATGAACACCCCGAACGCCGCGGCCGCGACCGTCAGCGCCTTCTTCCAGGTCCAGTGCCGCCACCAACTGCCCTTGCGGCGCGGCTCGTGGCCGCCCGGGCCGTCCCAGTCGCCGCCACCGCCGCCGGCGGCGCGGCGGCGCGGCGGCCGGCGGCGTCCCGGCTCGTCCCAGTCGCCGCTGACGCCGTTGCGGCGCAGCCGCTCGCGCAGTTCGTCCCTGATGTCACGGACGCCGGTGCCGAACCGGGACGAGCCGCCGCGGGTGGCACCCGGCCGCCCCCGCGCATCACCGCCCCGCACGGAGCCGTCGCCCGGTTCGGGGGCACCCCGGCGCGGTGAGTAGAAGTCTTCGCGGACCCCGCCGCGCCGGCCCTCGGCCGCGGCGGGCCCGCCCCGGCCCAGCAACCGCCCGCTGCCGCGCGGGGCGCCGCGCCCGGGCCGGGCCGAGTGCTGGCCGCCGGACCGCCCGCCACCGGACGAGCGGCCGTAGCCGCCGAGCCCACCGAAACCGCGGCCGCCGGCTGCAGACGCCCGGGCGTACCCGTCCGGCGCGCCAGGGGGAGGCGGGAAGGAACTGCCCCGGCCCGCCGGGCCGCCGGAGCGCCCCTCCGGGCCCGGGCCCGGCCGGTAGCTGTGCGGAAAATCTCGGTTACTCACGCGTCCTCGCTGGTTGGATGAGCCAGTCGCGGGCGGGTAGCCACACCCACTGCGGTTCACCGTACCTGGCAGTGCACGGCATGGTGCCGGTTCGCCACCTTGCCCCGTGGCTGTGTCTCGCGCCCGGGGGATCCTCCCCGGGGCCAGGTACCTTAACTCGTCTTGCTCGCAGTTTGGGACCCGGGCCGGCCGCGCCGGGCGGGCGGCTCGCCCGTGCCAAGAACGTAGGACGAAGCGAGGTGGTTCCAGCCACAACTCTGGCAGACCTCGACGACGTACGCCCGGAACTCCCCATATTCGGTGGCCATCTCGGCCAGTTCGCCCGCCTGCTTGACCCGGCCCTCGTACCGTCCGAGTTCGTCCCCATACACGTAGGTCACGTGGGTGAGGCGGGACCGGCGGCAGATCGGGCACCGGGTGTCGGTCGCCTCGCCGTGGAACTTGGCGGCGCGGAGCAGGTAGGGATGCGCGTCGCAGACGTCCGCGACCGTGGTGTGGCCAGCGAACACCGACGCGAGCGTTGCCCGGCGGGCAAGCGCGTAATCGACCACGCATCTCCTGGGTGCCATCTCAGACAGAGTACGACGCATCGGTGACCGCGCCGAGGCCTGGCGGCCCCCGAAGTGCCCGGGCGCACCGCGGGCGCATCCCCGGCCGCGGCTTCGGCGCCGTGTCAGCGAACGGGCGCCGAACGCGAGGTTGCATCATCGGACGAGTCGACATATCTTGACGATGTATCGGTCCGATACATCATTTCGAGGTATTGCGCTCGCCGGGCGCGTCAACCAGGACAAGCCCGGGCGGCGCGGCGGGAGGCGTGGGGCGGTCGTGAGCGGTGGTCACCGGTCGGGGGTGCTCGAGCTGGCCGTGCTCGGCCTGCTGCACGAGAGTCCCATGCACGGATATGAGCTGCGCAAGCGCCTCAACTCGTTCCTCGGGGCGTTCCGCGCGTTCGGCTACGGCTCGCTCTACCCGTGCCTGAAGGAGCTTCTCGCTCAGGGCCTGATCGCGGAAGAGCAGCCGGAGATGCTGGGGAAGCCGCTGGCAGGGCGCCGGTCGAAGATCGTCTACCGGCTGACCGCGGACGGCAAGGAGCGGCTGGAGCAACTGCTGGCCGAGCCCGGCCCCGCGGCGTGGGAGGACGACGGCTTCGGCGTCCGGTTCGCCTTCTTCGGGCAGACCCGCGCGGACATCAGGCTGCGCATCCTGGAGGGCCGCCGGACCAGGCTGGAGGAGCGGCTGGACGGCGTGCGGGCGGCGATGGCGCGGACCAGGGAACGCCTGGACAGCTACACGCTCGAGCTGCACAGGCACGGCCTTGAGTCGGTGGAGCGGGAGGTCCGCTGGCTCAACGAGCTGATCGCATCCGAGCGGCAGGCGGGCGGTGAGCCCGGGCGGCAGCCCGGGGGGTCCGGGGGGTCGTCCCCCCGGGTGATACCGCCGCCCGGCGACGACAACGACACGTCAGCGGGCACTTCGGCGAGCTGACAAGCCGGCGCCGCCCCCGCGGCGCCGGTGGCGAAGAACAGGAGCAATCCTCATGGGTTCGGTACGGGTAGCCATCGTGGGTGTGGGCAACTGCGCAAGTTCCCTCGTCCAGGGGGTGGAGTACTACAAGGACGCCGATCCGGGGAGCCGGGTACCGGGCCTGATGCACGTGCAGTTCGGCCCCTATCACGTCCGTGACGTGGAGTTCGTCGCGGCGTTCGACGTGGACGCCAAGAAGGTCGGGCGCGACCTGGCCGAGGCGATCGGGGCCAGCGAGAACAACACCATCAAGATCTGCGACGTGCCGCCGACCGGGGTCATCGTGCAGCGCGGGCCCACCCTGGACGGCCTGGGCCAGTACTACCAGGAGATGATCACCGAGTCCGACGACCCGTACGCCGACGTGGTCCAGGTGCTCCGGGACGCCCGGGCCGACGTGCTGGTGTCCTACCTGCCGGTCGGCTCGGAGCAGGCGGACCGGTACTACGCACAATGCGCGCTGAACGCGGGCGTGGCGTTCGTCAACGCGCTCCCGGTGTTCATCGCCTCGGACCCGCAGTGGGCCGCCAAGTTCACCGAGGCCGGCCTGCCGATCATCGGCGATGACATCAAGTCACAGGTGGGCGCCACCATCACCCACCGGGTGCTGGCCAAGTTGTTCGAGGACAGGGGCGTGGAGTTGCTGCGCACCTACCAGCTCAACTTTGGCGGCAACATGGACTTCATGAACATGCTGGAGCGCACCAGGCTCCAGTCCAAGAAGGTGTCCAAGACGCAGTCGGTCACCTCCCAGATCCCGCACGAGATGGAGAAGGCGGCCGTGCACATCGGCCCGTCCGACCACGTGCCGTGGCTCGACGACCGCAAGTGGGCCTACGTGCGGCTGGAGGGGAAGGCGTTCGGCGACGTGCCGCTCAACCTCGAGTACAAGCTGGAGGTCTGGGACTCGCCGAACTCGGCCGGCGTGATCATCGACGCGATCCGGGCCGCCAAGATAGCGCTGGACCGCGGCATCGGCGGCCCGCTGCTGTCGGCGGCGAGCTACTTCATGAAGTCACCGCCGGAGCAGTACGGCGACGACATCGCGCGGGACGCGGTGGAGAAGTTCATCCGCGGCGAAGTGGACCGGTAGCGCCGGCCCCATCGCGCGTAGGCTGAGCGCGTGCCCGGCACGTCTCTCCTGGCCGACCTGCTCAGCGTGCTCGCGGAGCGCGACTTCAGGCGGCTGTTCTCGGTCCGGCTGATCTCCCAGGCCGGGGATGGGATCGTCACCGCCGGCGTCAGCACGTACGTGTTCTTCAACGCGGCCTCGTTCCCGAGCCCGTCGGCCGCGGCGGCGGCGTTCACGGTGCTGTACCTGCCGTACTCGGTCATCGGGCCGTTCGCCGGGGTGCTCATCGACCGCTGGTCGCGCCGCCAGATCCTGGCCGTGTCCGCCCTGCTCCGGTCCGCGTTCGTGGGGCTGACCGCAGCGATCATGGCCGGCGGCGGCCGGGGCGTGCCGCTGTACGTGGCGGTGCTGCTGGTGCTGGGCGTGAACCGGTTCTTCCTGGCCTCGCTGTCCGCGGCGCTGCCGCACGTGGTGGCGGGGGACAAGCTGGTGCTGGCCAACTCGGTGTCACCGACGGTCGGCGGCATCACCGGCGCGATCGGCGGCATCGCCGCCCTCGGGCTGAACGCGGCCACCGGCGACACCGAGCGCGGCGCCGCCATCACCCTGCTGGTCGCGGGCTTGTGCTACGTGGCGGCCGGCCTGGTCGCCGTGAGCATGCGCCGCGACCTGCTCGGCCCGGAGTTCGAGCCCGGCGGGGAGCCCGGCCCGCTGCTCGGTGAGGTCGGCACGGTCGCGGCCGACCTGGGGGCGGCGGCGCGGTACGCCGTCAGGCACCGTGGCCCGGCGAGCGCGCTCGGCGCCACCGCCGCCGGCAAGTTCCTGTTCGGCATCCTGACCGTGGTGTCGATCCTGCTGTACCGGAACTACTTCTACCCATCCAGCGCCCCGGTGGCCGAGGGCCATGTGGTCCTGCTGGCGGCCGTCTCCGCGGTGGGCTACGGCTGCGCGGCGCTGGTCGTGCCGCCCGCCACCCGGCGGCTGCCCAAGCGGGCCGTCATCGCGCTGCTGCTGGTGGCCGCCGGCGTGGTGACCGCGGCGCTGGGCGAGAGCTTCGACGAGATCGCGTACCTGGCCTTCGGTTTCTTCCTGTACCTGACCGCGCAGGGCGTGGCCATCTGCGCGACCACGGTGCTGCAGGAGGACACCGACGACGCCTTCCGTGGGCGGCTGTTCGCGTTCTACGACGTGGCGTTCAACGTCTCGCTGGCGGTCGGCGCGATTGCGTGTGCCGCGTTCGTGCCGCGCGACGGCAGGTCACCGGCGATCGTCGGGGTGGTCGCGGCCGGGTACGTCGTGGCGGCCGCCGGCTACTGGCTGTTCAGTCATGAGTCCTCGCCGCCCGCCCCCGGCGGCCCGGGCACATCCAGGCCCTCCGCCGCGGCCCAGAGCAGCAGTTCCTGAACGGCGCGCCCGTGGCCGAGCGGGCCATGCTCGATGCGCAGTTCGAGCAGGTGCCGGTAGGCCTTGCCGACGATCGGCCCCGGCGGCACGCCGAGTACCTCCATGATCTCGGTACCGTTCAGGTCCGGCCTGATCTTATCCAGTTCCTCCTGCACCGACAGCGCCGCGATCCGCTTCTCCAGGTCGTCGTAAGCGCGCTCCAGGCGCTGCGCCTTGGCCTTGTTCCTTGTCGTGCAGTCCGCCCGGGTCAGCACGTGCAGCCGGGTCAGCAGGTGGCCGGCGTCCCGCACGTAGCGCCGGACGGCGGAGTCGGTCCACTCCCCCTCCCCGTACCCGTGGAACCGCAGGTGCAGCGCGACCAGTTCCGCGGTGTCCGAGACGACGGCCGAGGGGAAGCGCAGCGCGGTGAGGCGCTCGGCGGCCATGGCCGCCCCGACCACCTCGTGGTGGTGGAACGCAACGCGCCCGCCGGGCAGCTTGCGGCGCGTCTTGGGCTTGCCGATGTCGTGCAGCAGCGCCGCGAGCCGGACCACCAGATCGTTCTCCAGGCCGTAGGCGGCCTCCAGCGTCGTCGTCCGGGCCAGCACGGTCAGGGTGTGCTGGTACACGTCCTTGTGCCGGAAGTGCTCGTCCCGCTCCAGCCGGAGCCTGGGCACCTCCGGCAGGACCTGCTCCGCGACCCCGGTGTCCACCAGCACGGAGATACCGCGCACCGGCCCGTCGGGGCCCGGCGAGCAGATCAGCTTGGCCAGCTCGGCGCTGATCCGCTCCGCCGACACCACCGACAGCCTGCCCGCCATCGCGGTCATCGCCGCCTGCACATCCGGTTCCACGGAGAACCCGAGCTGCGCGGCGAACCGCGCGGCGCGCATTATCCGCAGCGCGTCGTCGCTGAACGAGGCCTCCGGCTTTCCCGGCGTGCGCAGCACCTTGGCCCGCAGGTCACGCACGCCGCCGAACGGGTCCACCAGTTCCAGCGAGGGCAGCCGCGCGGCCATGGCGTTGACCGTGAAGTCGCGCCTGGCCAGGTCCGCCTCCAGCGACCGGCCGTACGTCACCCCCGGCTTCCGCGAGCCCGGCTGGTACTCCTCGCTGCGGTACGTGGTGATCTCGCAGACCGTACTGCCCTTGCGCAGGCCCACGGTGCCGAACTGGATCCCGGTTTCCCAGACCTTGTCGGCCCACCCGGCGGCGATCTCCCGCACCTGCTCGGGCCGCGCGTCGGTGGCCAGATCCAGGTCACCGCCGCTGCGCCCGAGGAAGACGTCCCGCACCGGCCCACCGACCAGGGCAAGCTCGTGCCCGGCGGCCGCGAACCGGCGCGCCAGCCCGTTCACCGCCGCCGCCGACTCGCGCAGCAGTGCGGCAGCGGCGCGCCGCTGCCGCGGGGTGAGGTCGTAAGGATCCGGCACGGGATGAGGGTAGGGGCTCGCGGCTGTCTAGCGGAAACGGACGCACGCACGCGGCGCTTGCCGCGCCGCCTTGCCGTGCAACGCGCACCTGCCCGATGATCGCGCGGCGTAAACAGCGGCCGACGATCGGCAATAGCATTCGGGCATGGCGTGTCAGCGGCCGGGCCACGGCCCCGTGACGAAGGAACGGGGCCTTGGGCCGCCGGGTGGCCGGAGATGACCGGGCGGCGCCTGCGGCTCGCGGGTGTGGGGTACGCCCTTGCCGCCGCGGTGGCCGCGGGCTGGCTGGGCGCCGCGCCCGCGGCCGCGGCGGGCGCCGGCCAGGCGCCGGCGCACCCATGGATCGCGATCACCTCGATCAGCCCCACGATCGCGGCGCCCAAGGGCAAGGTCATCGTCTCCGGGCTCGTCGCCAACCCGACGGGCACCCCGCTGCAGGGCCTTTCGGTGCAGTTGTGGTCCGCCGCCGTCGCCCTGGCCAGCCGCCAGTCGATGAACGGCTACCTGACCGCGCCGGCCGGCGCCGGCCTGGGCACACCGGTGCCCGGCGCGGAGCTCCCCCTGCCCGGGCCGGTCCCACCGCACGGCACCGAACTGTGGCACCTGACGCTGGGCGTGGCCCAGGCGGGGATGCGCGCGTTCGGCGTGTACCCGCTCGCGGCCCAGCTCAGCAGCGCCACCGCGACGGTGGGCGTGGCCCGCAGCTTCCTGCCGTTCTGGCCGGGCAAGCGAGCGCGGCACTCGGTCAAGCCGCTGACGATCGGCTGGGTCTGGCCGCTCATCGACACCCCGCAGCGGGGGGCGTGCCCGGCGCTGCTCAGCAACGAACTCGCGGCCAGCGTCGCGTCGGGCGGCCGGCTCAGCACGCTGCTCGCGGCGGGCCGGTCCGCCTACGGGCGCAGCGCCCTGCTCACCTGGGCCATCGACCCGGCGCTGCTCAGCGACGTCGCGGTGATGAAGCAGCCCTACCGGGTGGGCGCGCGGGCGGACTGCGCCAACGGCAGGCATGAGAGGGCCAGTCCCGCCGCGGCCGGATGGCTCAGCGGCGTGCGGGCCGTGGCCGCGCAGCAGGACTTCTTCGCTACCCCCTACGCCGACGTGGACATGGCCGCCATGGCCAACCACGGGCTCGACGGCCTGCTCACCGCCGCGTTCAACGATGGCCAGGCCGCGGCGAAGAAGATCCTCGGGCAGGCGCAGCGCGCCACCCCGGCCATGCCCGGCCTGGTGGCCTGGCCGGCCGGCGGGCTGGCGGACTACAACATCCTCGAGGAACTCGCCGGGCAGCAGCGTGTCCAGGTCATGATCATGGACAGCAAGCTGATGCCGCCGGTTGCCACCACCCCGCTCGCCTACACGCCGACGGCGGTCACCACCAAGCCCAACAGGGCCGGCGGCCAGATGCACGTGTTGCTGTCCGACCACGAGATCACCCAGATCCTGTCGCTGCGGCGCAACCAGGTCCCCGGGGTGGCGCCCGGCGCCACCGGCATGCCGGCCAGCGTCCGGAGCCAGGTCCGGCAGGCCGCCGCGTTCGGGAAAGAGCAGTGGTTCCTCGCCGAGACGGCGATGATCGCCGCCGAGCCGTCCGGCGCCGCCCGCGCCGTGGTGGCCGCCCCGCCGCGCCGCTGGGATCCGTCACTGAGCCTGGCCGATGCGCTGCTGCAGGATACGGTCAGCGCGCCGTGGCTGCGCCCGGCCACGCTGGCCAGCATCGTCGCCGCCGGCCCCGCGCCGGGATCGCCGGCCCGGCAGCCGCCGCCTGCGCACCGGGCGATCCGCGGCGAGCTGACCGGGGCGCTGCTGCGGCAGGTTCGGTTTAACCTCGCCGCCCAGGTCCAGTTGCTGGACAGCATCCTCACCACGAAGGGCCGTGGCTACCTGTCCACCGCCATCGACGTGGTGGAGTCGTCCGCGTGGCGCGGCGCCGGGCGCGTGCAGCGGCCGGCCGCGCAGTTGCTCCGCCACGAACTGGCCTTCGTCGGGGGGAAACTGCGGCAGGTCAGGATCGTCGGCTCGCCCCGCATCACGCTCGGCGGCAAGGCCGGCGACGTGCCGGTGTCGGTACGGAACAACCTGCCGCAGCAGGTCACGGTCCGGCTCAGGGTACGTGCGCCGGCCGAGGACCAGGTGACGATCTCGCCCTACAAGGAACTGGTCAAGGTTCCGGGCAACTCCCAGGTGATCGTGCGGATCCCGGTGCAGGCCGCGGCGGCCGGGTCGAAGACGCTCACGCTGTGGCTGACGACGCCGCAAGGGGCCCCGCTGCCGGGCCAGCCCACCAGCCTGACGGTGACCGCGACCCACTTCGGGACGCTGGCGATCGTGATCATCAGCGTGGCCCTTGTGGTGTTCGTCCTGTCCGCCGCGGCCCGGGCGATCCGGCGCGGTGGGCCCCAGGACGGCGGCGCCGGCGCGGAGGCCGAGGACCTGGACCCCATGCCGAGCCCGCGCGATCCGGCATCTGGCGGTGATGAACCCGGTAGCGTCGGTGCGGGGACCGCAGACGAGCGTCGGCCAGCCGAGGAGGACGATGAGCACGCCACCGCCCCGGGCGGGGCAGACCGCCGCTGACGGGACCGGCTGGCCGTACGGCCGCGACCGTGCGGCACCGGCGGCGTACGGCACCGCCGGGCCCCGGCCCGCCGGGCGGCCGCCGGGCCGGCACGGGCAGCCGGCTCACCGGGCCGCCCAGGTGCCGCCCCGTCCCGGGCCGTCCCGGCACGAGGACATGAACGTCGTCCGGTCCAGCGGCGTCATGGCGCTCGGCACCCTTGCGTCCCGGGGCACCGGGTTCCTCCGCACGCTCGTCCTGGCCTACGTGCTCGGCGTCGCGGCGGTCTCCACCGCGTACAACAACGCCAACACGCTGCCGAACGCGGTCTACGACCTGATGCTCGGCGGCATCCTGACCAGCGTCGTGGTGCCGTTGCTCGTCAACGCCGCCAAGCGGGACGCCGACGGCGGTGAGGCGTACGACCAACGGATGTTCACCCTGGCCACGCTGGCGCTGGCCGCGCTGACCCTGGTCGCCACCCTGGCCGCCGCCCTGCTGGTGGACCTGTACGCGCACGACCTCACCGGGCCGGAGCGCCACCTCACGGTGATCTTCGCCTTCTTCTTCATCCCGCAGATCTTCTTCTACGGGGTGAGCTCGCTGGCCGGCGGTGTGCTGAACGCCCGCGGCCACTTCGCCGCGCCGATGTGGACCCCGGTCATCAACAACCTCGTGGTGATCGCGGTCCTGCTGCTGTTCATCGCGGTCGGCGGCACCGGGTCCTCGGCGACCGCGATCAGCGGCGGCCAGATCCAGTTGCTCGGCTTCGGCACCACGCTCGGCATCGTGCTGCAGACCGGGGCGCTGGTCCCGTTCCTGCGCCGGGTGGGGTTCCGCTGGCGCCCGCGGTTCGACTTCCGCCGGGACGAGGTGGCCGAGATCATGCGGATGGCCGCTCCCCTGTTCGGCTACATCCTCACCACGCAGGTCTCGTTCCTGGTGGTGCAGAACGTGGCGAACGCGGCCTGGAAGCACGCCCCCTACGACGGGTTCCCCACTTACAGCTACGCGTGGCAGCTGTTCCAGATGCCGTACGCCATCGTCGGCATCTCGGTGATCACGGCGCTACTGCCGCGGATGAGCGCGCACGCCGCCGAGCGCAGGTTCACCGAGGTCAAGCTCGACTTCTCCGGTGGGGTCCGGCTGTCGTCTGCGGTGGTCGTGCCCGCCTCGCTGTTCCTGCTCGTGCTGGGCGCCCCGTTCGCCGAGGCGCTGTTCGGGTACGGCCACACCTCGGCCACCGACGCGAAGTACATCGGCGCGGTGTTCGGGATCTTCTCGCTCGGCCTGGTCCCGTACATGATGTTCCAGCTGATGCTCCGCGTGTTCTACGCCATGCACGACAGCAGGACCCCGATGTACATCGGGGTCGCGGTGATGGCGGCGAACATCGCCGTGAGCCTGTTCTCGCTGGCCGCGCTGCCACACGGCCACGTGGTGGAGGGGGTGGCCGCAGCCTTCGGGCTCGCGAACCTGGTGGGCACGGTCCTCGCCTGGCGCATCCTGTCCCGGCGGATGCGCGGGCTGCACGGCCGGCTGATCTCCATCAGCCTGGTCCGGATGCACCTGGCGGCGATCCCCGGTGCGATCTTCGCGCTCGCGGTCTCCTTCGCCGTCGGCGTGATCCTCTCCCCCGGGCCGGCGTTCGGGATCGTCACGGTCATCATCGGCGGGAGCGGCGCGCTGCTGCTGTACGTGCTGTTCGCCAAGGCACTCGGCGTCAGCGAGCTGACCGAGCTTGGCGGCGGCCTGCGGACGAGGCTCCGCCGATGAACCGTGCCTTGCGCGAGTCACCGACAGGTAACGGTTTTGCGCGGCCGGCCGGAGCGGGCTTCGGCCCGAAGGTACCCGCGGCCTACGATGGTGACGGCAGCATGGCGATGCACGTCGGCCTGCTGGTCACCCGGGGGGCGCGGAAGGAGGGTCGAGAGCCTGCGCCGCTCTTGACTGCATATCAATGAGCACCTTCATCTCTGAACCGGGCACCCGCCTCGGCGGGCGGTACCGGCTCGAAGACCGGGTCGGCTCCAGCGGCGGCTGGGCGGCCTGGAAGGCGATCGATGAAACGCTCGCCCGGGCCGTCACCGTGCTGACGTTCGCCCGCGGGTTCCCGCGCATCGCCGACGTGGTGACGGCCGCACGGGCGGCGAGCAGGCTCACCGATGCCCGGCTGGCGCAGGTGTTCGATGTGGAAGAGGACTGGGACCACGCCTACGTGGTGATGGAGTGGGTGGCCGGGGACTCCCTGGAGGACCTGCTCGCCGATGGGCCGCTCGACCCCGGCCAGGGCGCGGAGATCATCGCCCAGGGCGCGGAGGCGCTCGCGGTCGCGCACGCGGCGGGTGTCGCGCACCTGTGCCTGAACCCCGACTCGGTCCGCTGGACGCCCGGCGGCGGGGTGAAAATCGTCGGCCTCGGCATCGACGCGGCCCTGGCCGGCGTCACCGCCGACGACCCGGCCCTGGCCGACACCGACGGCCTGGGCAAGCTGCTCTACGCCGCGCTCACCGCGCACTGGCCGGGCGGCGAGTGGCCGTCGCTGCCACCGGCCCCGGAGGTGGACGGGCACCCGTGCAGCCCGCGGCAGGTGCGGGCCGGGGTGCCCGCCGGAATCGACGACGTCGCCTGCCGGGTCCTGTTCCAGCGCGCGGGCGGGGGGGACCCCCCGATCACCACGCCCGCGATGCTGGCCATCGCGCTGAACCGGGTGATACCCGCGCCCGTCGCGCCGCCGCCCGCCGCGCACCGGGGGTACGGCACGGGGACCGGTCCCGCGCCGCTGGCGCCCGGCCCGCCATACCGCGAGTACGGCGGCCCGCCGCGCCGCGGTGGCCGTGACACCGTGGCCGGCCGGGGGGCCAGCAACGGCCGGGCGCTGGCGGCGATCGCCGGGGTGCTGGTGATCGGCGTGATCGGCATCGGGGTGTGGGCGTTCGGCCATCACGGCTCGGCGCCGCCGCCCGGTGCCAAGCACAGCCACAGCGCCTCGCCCAGCAACACCCCGGTCACCGCGCTGTCACCGCAAACCGCGACCGCCTACGGGCCCAACGGCGGCGACAACGCGGGCCAGGCGGGCCTGGCGATCGACCGCTCACCGGCCACGGACTGGACCACCGACTCGTACCGGGCCTCGCCGCACTTCGGCAACCTGTACAACGGCACGGGGCTGATGGTGGACATGGGCCGGCGCGTCAACGTGTCATCGGTGACGGTGACCTTCGGGAACATGGCGGGCACCCACGTCCGGATCGAGGTCGGCAACACCGGCACCGGCACCGGCTTGGCGCCGCCGCCCGGGTTCACCACGCTGGGCCGTTCGGGCAACGCGGCCGGCCCTGTCACGTTTACCGCGCACGGCAGCGTATCCGGCCAGTTCATCCTGATCTGGTTCACAAAGCTCGCCCCGCAGTCCGGCTCGTCCGGCCATTATCAGGCGGACGTCTTCAACGTCGCCGTGCGAGGATCGTCCTGACGCCCTCCCCCGGGGACCAGCCGCCCGATGCCGAACTGCTCCGGCGGCACGTGAACGGCGACAACGAGGCGTTTGGCGTGCTGTTCACCCGCCACAAGGACCGCCTGTGGGCGGTGGCGGTACGCACGCTGGGGGACGCCGAGGAGGCCGCCGACGCCCTTCAGGACGCGATGATCTCCGCATTCCGGCAGGCGGGCGGGTTCCGCGGGGATTCCGCGGTGACCACGTGGCTGCACCGCATCGTGGTCAACGCCTGCCTTGACCGGCTGCGCCGGCGGGCGGCCCGGCCCACCGTCAGCGGCCTGGACGAACGTGCCATGGACGTGCTGGCCCCCGGGCCGGCCGGGCCCGACGCGGCGGCCAGCACCGAGACCGCCCTCGACGTCGCGGCCGCGCTGCGGACCCTGCCGCCCGACCAGCAGGCGGTGCTCGTGCTCGTGGACATGCTCGGGTACTCGGTGACGGACGCGGCGGCCGTGCTGGGCATCTCGCCCGGGACGGTGAAAAGCCGCTGCGCCCGGGGCCGCGCCCGGCTGCTGCCCCGGCTGGCCCACCTGCGCAGCCGCGGCGGGCCGCGCGCCACCGGGGCCGCCCCGGTGCCAGCGGTCCCGCACGATGGCCCGGTGCTGGGGAACCAGCCGGCGGCCCGGCGCGTCTCACCTGCGGAAGGAGGAGGTGAGCCAAGGCTGTGAGAGGCCATGCCGACGCCGAGACGCTGGCCGCGTTCCGCGAGGACCTGCTGTCGCGCCGCAAGGCTGGCCGGGTGTCCGCGCACCTGGCCGCCTGTCCGCGCTGCGCCGCTCTGGACGCGCAACTGGCCGAGGTCACCGCCCTGCTCACCAGCACCACCGCGCCCCCCGTGCCGGACACGCTGACCGCGCGGATCGAGGCGGCGCTGGCCGCCGAGGCCGCCGCCCGGTCCGGCCAGGCCGCCCGGTCCGGCGCCGGCGTGCCCCGGTCCGCTGCCCCGGCGGATACCGTTCCCGCTGGCGCCGCGGACGGCCGGGGCACCGGCGCATCCGGCGCGGGTGGTCGCCGCGGCGCACGCGGCCGCGGCGGCGCACGGGGCACCGGCGGCCGCGGGCCGTCCCGCCACGCGCCCGGGCGATCCCGGCTGGCGCTGCGCGCCGCGGCCGTCGCCGCCGCGGTCGCCGTGGTTGCTGGCGGCGGCTACGGCGTGGCGCGGTTGCTCTCCCCCGGGAGCCCAGCCGCGACGGGCACCGCCGGCCCCGCAGCCCCGCCGGCCGCCAGGAACCCGGTCACCCTGCCCAGCATGTCCGCGCGCGCCGGCGGTGTCGGGGCGCCGGCAGCCGGTGAGCACACCTCGTCGAACGGGACGGCCGCCCCCCGCCTGCTCAGCAGCGGCACCAACTACCAGCCCGGCCGCCTGGGCGCGCAGGCCGCCGCCGTCCTTACGCAAGTGGAACGGACCGCACGCGGGGCCGCCAGCCCCGGCCCCCTCGCGGCTCCCTTGAACAGCTCCACCGGCCTCTTCCCCGGCCTGCAGTTCTGCCTTGCCCTCGTAGCCCCCGGCCAGCGCCCCCTCCTCATAGACGTAGCCCGCTACCACAGCCACCCCGCCGCCATCATCGTCCTTCCCGCCACGGCCCACGCCCCCATCCGCGCACTGGCCGTAGCGCCCGGCTGCACCGCCACCACCGCCCACGTCCTGGCCACCGCCCCCCTCCCCAACCCCCGCTAGCCCCCACTCCCACTAACCCCCGCACCCCACCAGCCCCGCAGCCACCCCCACTTACACCCACCTCCCGCACCCCACCAACCCGAACCACCTCTCGCGTTACCGCCACTCCCAGGGTCCGGTGGTGCGCAGCGGGCAGCGGTGGACTGGCAAAGACGTTCAGCCGCGTGCCCGTCTGCCGGTGCCCGCCCACCTTGCCCCGCCCGTCCCGTCCGGTCCCCCGAGCGATCCATCTCGGCCGCCACTGCCGCTGCCCGCCCCCCTGCCCCGTCCTCACCTGCCTGTCCCCAGCTCAATACCATCCGCCCCACCCGCTCTGCCCTCACCGCTCGCACCCCAGCCCACCTCCCCGCGCCTTGCCGGCCCAGGGAATCTTCAGGCCCTAGGATCGGTTGACACCGCTGGCAGCCAAGGACGAAAGGCAATCAGGCGTGAGCGCCATTCACGAGGTCATCGTCATCGGATCGGGTCCCGCCGGGTACACGGCCGCGCTGTACGCCGCGCGTGCCCAGCTCAAGCCGGTGGTCTTCGAGGGATCCGTCACCGCGGGCGGCGCGCTCATGAACACCACCGAGGTGGAGAACTTCCCCGGCTTCGCCGGCGGCATCCAGGGCCCCGACCTGATGGACGCCATGCGCAAGCAGGCGGAGCGGTTCGGCGCCGTGCTCCTCGCCGAGGACGTGACCGAGGTGGACCTGAAGGCCGACCCCAAGCGGATCGTCTCCGAGGGCGAGACCTACTTGGCCCGTGCGGTGATCATCGCGACCGGTTCGCGGTACCGCGAGCTGGGCGTCCCCGGTGAGAAGAAGCTCAGCGGCCACGGGGTGTCGTGGTGCGCCACCTGTGACGGGTTCTTCTTCCGCGAGCAGGAGATCGCGGTGGTCGGCGGCGGTGACTCGGCGATGGAAGAGGCGCTGTTCCTGACCCGGTTCGCCAAGACGGTGACCGTGATTCACCGCCGGGACGAGCTGCGCGCATCGAAGATCATGCAGGAGCGGGCGTTCGCGAACCCGAAGATCAAGTTCCGGTGGAACAGCGAGGTCGCCGAGATCCTCGGGGACGCCAAGATCACCGGCCTGCGGTTGCGCGACACGGTGACCGGCGAGGAGAGCGAACTGGCCGTGCGCGGCGTGTTCGTGGCGATCGGCCACGACCCGCGCAGCGAGCTGTTCGCCGGGCAACTGGCGACCGACCCCGGGGGTTACCTGCTGGTCGAGGAGCCGTCCACCCGGACCGCCATCCCCGGCGTGTTCGCCTCCGGTGACGTGGTGGACCACACCTACCGCCAGGCCGTCACCGCGGCCGGGACCGGCTGCGCGGCCGCCTTGGACGCCGAGCGCTACCTGGCGGGCGGGACGAACCCGCGGGACGTGTACTGACCGGCGCGACCCGACGGCCAGCCTGGCCCGAAGGGTTGCGTACGGAACAGCGAGCCAGGCGGCCGAGGGACAGCAGCGGAAGCTGAAGGGAGACCAGGAAATGGGCACCAAGAAGGTGACCGATGAGACCTTCGAGGCAGACGTCTTGAAGAACGACAAGCCGGTGCTCGTGGACTACTGGGCCGAGTGGTGCGGCCCGTGCAAGATGGTCGCGCCCGTGCTGGAGGCGATCGCCGAGGAGCACGGTGACAAGCTGGACATCGTCAAGCTGAACGTCGACGAGAACCCCCAGGTCACCCAGAAGTACGGGATCCTCAACATCCCCACCCTCGGCGTGTTCGTCAATGGCGAGGTCGTCAAGGAACTCGTCGGGGCGCGCTCGAAGTCAGCCCTCCTGCGCGAGCTGGCCGACTTCGTGTAACCAGCCCCCGGGGGTGGCCGGTGTGCGCGATCACGCCAGCGCCGGCCAGGGTCTGGCTGGAAGCGAAGCAACCCTTGCTCAGGCGAGCCGGAGGGCACGCTCTGGCGTCATCGAGCCGAGCAGGCGCTCCAGCGCCACCTCGACGTCCTCGCGCCACGACACCGTGGTTTTCAGTTCCAGGCGCAGCCGCGGGAAGTGGTGGTGCGGCCGGACCGTCTTGAACCCGACCGCCAGCAGGTAATCCGCGGGCAGCATGCAGGACAGGCCCTCGCCGCGCAGATCGCCGAACGCCTCGATCGCCTTCACGCCGCGGCGGGTCAGATCCTTGGCGACACCCTGGACAAGCATCCGGCCCAGGCCGCCGCCCTGGAATTCGGCGAGAATATTGGCCGTCATCAGCAGCACCGCGTCACCGCTGACCGGGCTGGTCGGAAATGCAACCGACCGCGGTACGTACAGTGGCGGGGCATAAAGGACATAGCCGGCGGGCACGCCGTCGACGTAGGCAATTTTTCCGCAGCTGCCCCATTCGAGCAGCATCGCCGAGACCCACGCCTCCTTTTCCAGCGCGGGATCGCCGACCTCCTGCGCGCGGGCATGGCCGACCGGATCGAGTTCCCAGAAGACGCACCGGCGGCACTTATGCGGCAGGTCGTCCAAATTGTCGAGCGTGACGCTGGCGAGGCGGCGCGTCACCGGCACCCCTTCGTCTGAAAGCAATTCTCCCGAGCGAGCCGGGCGTCCGCGCGCCGAGCACAGCAAATGCCGGATAGGCCGAGCGGGCCGCCACGAGCCCCGTACCCTGACATGGTACCCACCGACCGGGAGGAGGGATCGTGCTAATCCAGCCTGCGCGTGGCCGCGCCGACGGTCAGCCCAGCCCGCCGGAGCGGGCCGCCGCCCCGTCGCACGGGTCGCTGGTAGACGCGCACGTCGGCCGGTACGCTGCCCGGGCGAAGGACATGGCCGCCTCCGAGATACGCGCCCTGTTCGCCGTGGCCGCCAGGCCGGAGATCGTGTCGCTGGCCGGCGGGATGCCGTACGTCACCGCCCTGCCCCTCGACGCGGTGGGCGAGCTGGCCGGCCAGATCGTCGCCCGGCGCGGCGCGGCCGCCCTCCAGTACGGGCCCGCGCAGGGGGACCCCGCGCTGCGCGAGGGGATCTGCGAGGTGATGGCGCTGGAGGGAATCCGCGCGCACCCCGACGAGGTGGTCGTCACGGTCGGCTCGCAGCAGGCGCTCGACCTGATCACCCGCATCTTCGTGGACCCGGGGGACGTGGTGCTCGCCGAGGCCCCGTCGTATGTGGGCGCGCTCGGCACGTTCGCGTCCTACCAGGCGCAGGTGGTGCACGTGCCGATGGACGACGACGGGCTGGTGCCGGGTGCGCTCCGCGAATGCCTCGCCGGGCTGAGCGCGGGGGGCCGCCGGGCGAAGTTCCTCTACACGGTTCCCTCGTTCCACAACCCGGCCGGGGTGACGCTGAGCGCGGCGCGGCGGGCCGAAGTACTGAGCATCTGCCAGCGGGCCGGCGTGCTGATCATCGAGGACAACCCGTACGGCCTGCTGGGTTTCGAGGCGGAGCCGCTGCGGGCGCTCCGCGCGGACGACGGCCAGGGCGTGGTCTACCTGGGGTCCTTCTCCAAGACCATCGCGGCCGGCCTGCGGGTCGGCTGGGCCGTCGCCCCGGCGGGCATCCGGGACAAGCTGGTCCTCGCTGCGGAAGCCGCGGTGCTGTGCAACTCCAGCCTGACCCAGCTTGTTGCCGGCGAGTACCTCGCCAGCCAGCCGTGGCTCGAGCAGATCAAGGTGTTCCGCGAACTGTACCGGGAGCGCAGGGACGCCATGCTGGACACGCTCGGCGCGGTGATGCCGGAGGGCTGCCGGTGGACCCGCCCGGGTGGCGGGTTCTACGTCTGGCTGCAGCTTCCGCCCGGCCTGAACTCCAAGTCGATGCTGCCCCGGGCGATCTCGTCGCGGGTGGCCTACGTCCCGGGCACTGGGTTCTACGCCGACGACGACGGCGCGCAGTATCTGAGGCTCTCCTACTGCTTCCCCGAGCCGGCCCGAATCCGGGAGGGGATCCGCCGCCTCGCCGAGGTGATCGACGTGGAGGCCGAGATCCGGGCCACCTTTGGCCCGTCCCAGGCTGTTCCTGGCGGAGCCGGCCCCGCGGAGTTGACCGGCCCGGCGGGCGGCCCGGCCTCGCCATGACCGACACCCCGGGCCGCCGGCCTGAGTCCAGGCGCCCGCGCTTTCACCGGCCACCGGCCCAGCCCGGAGTGGCCCTGGCCGGCCCGCCCGCGGCCGGACACGCCGCGAGTGAGGCGGTGAGATGAGCGATCTCGGGCACGTGCTGATCTTGGCCGGCGGCCTGTCGCCCGAGCGGGAGGTCTCGCTCCACTCGGGAGCCCGGATCCGGGACGCGCTGCGTGAGGCAGGGGTGGACGCGGACACCGCCGACGCCGATGCCGGCCTGATCCCGGCCGTCATCGCCGACCCGCCCAGCGCGGTGTTCCCGGCTATTCACGGCGTGTCCGGGGAGGACGGCTCGATCCAGGAGGTCCTCACCCTGCTCGGCCTGCCCTACGTGGGAGCGCTCCCGGACGCGTGCCGGTTCGCGTTCGACAAGCCCGCGGCCAAGGCCATCGCCCGCGCTGCGGGGCTCGCCACGCCGCGGTCGGTGACCCTGCCCAAGGAAACGTTTCACGACCTGGGTGCCGGGGCCGTTCTGGAGCGGATCGTGGCAACGCTCAGCCTGCCGCTGTTCGTCAAGCCAGCCCGGGGCGGTTCGGCCCTCGGTGCCACGCTGGTAAACACCGCCGGGGACCTGCCCGGCGCGATGATCAGTTGCTTCGCCTACGGCGACACCGCGCTGATCGAGGAGTGCGTGCTGGGCACCGAGGTCGCGGTCGGGGTCATCGACCTGGGAAGCGGCCCGGAGGCATTGCCGACCGTGGAGATCCGGCCACTGGCCGGCGGCTACGACTACGCCGCACGGTACACGCCGGGACAGACCGAGTTCCACGTCCCGGCCCGGCTCAGCGCCGCGGAGTCGAAGGCCGCCGAGGAGGCGGCCATCACCGCCCACAGCGCCCTCGGGCTGCGCGACGTGTCCCGGACCGATCTCATCGTCTCCGGCGGGGAGGCATTCTTCCTCGAGGTCAACGTGGCGCCGGGGATGACCGAGACGAGCACGCTGCCCATGGCGCTCGAAGCGGCCGGGCGCAGCCTCGGCACCGTCTGCCGTGGCCTGCTCGGCCAGGCCGCCGCGAGGGGAACCTGAGGCGAACCTCTGCCCCCTTGCCGCACGGGTGTGTGGCCACGCGCCCTCCCCGAAGCAGGTCATCACCAGCCCCTGACACCGGCGCGCGGAAACCAGGCCGCCGGCCTCCCCCGTGGAGGCCGGCGGCCTGGCCCGTCCGGCCAGGATCTAGGCTCTGCCCGTGGATCAACGCAAGAGCTTCGGCAGCGACAATCACGCGGGTGCGCACGACGCGGTCGTCCGTGCCCTGGCCCAGGCCAACACCGCGGACGTCCCCTCCTACGGGGCCGACCCGTGGACCGGCCGGGCAGCCGGCGCGCTGCGCGCTGCGTTCGGCGCGCGGGGCGGGGTCTATCTCGTGTTCACCGGCACGGCGGCCAACGTCCTTGGGCTCAGCCTGTTGCTGCGCCCCTTTGAGGGCGTCATCTGCGCCGAGAGCGCGCACATCAACGTGGACGAGTGCGGGGCGCCGGAGCGGATCCTCGGCAGCAAGCTGCTCACGGTGCCCACTCCGGACGGGAAGCTGACCCCGGAACTCGTCGCCACTAGGCTGGCGGGCCGTGGCGACGAGCACAGTGTCCAGCCGCGGGCCGTCACGATCTCCCAGGTGACCGAGCTGGGCACCTGCTATTCGCTGGAGGAGCTCAAGTCGCTCGGGGAGTTCTGCCGCGCGGAGGGGCTGCGCCTCTACATCGACGGGGCCCGCCTCGCGAATGCTGCCGCCCATCTCGGCTGCTCCCTTGCGGACCTGGCCTCCGGCGCGGACGCCCTCAGCTTCGGCGGGACGAAGAACGGGGCCGTGGGCGCGGAGGCCGTCGTGGTCATGGCGGAGGAACTCGCCGCCGACGTGCCGTTCCTGCGCAAGCAGCAGGGGCAACTGGCGTCCAAGATGCGCTACCTGGCCGTCCAGTTCGAGGCACTGCTTGATGACCAGTTGTGGCTGCGCAACGCCAGGCAGGCCAACGCCATGGCACGGCGGCTGGCCGCGGGCGTCGCCGAAGTGCCCGGGATGCGGCTGTGGCAGCCGGTGGAGTCCAATGCGGTCTTCGCGTCGCTGGACCCCGCGCACATCGCCCGGCTGCAGCAGGACTGGCGCTTCTACGTCTGGGACGACGCCGCCCACGTGGTCCGCTGGATGACCGCGTTCGACACGACCGAGGCAGACGTCGACGCGTTCGCCGCGGACATCCGCCGCACCGCGCAGTGATAAAGCGCAGCCGGTAACCCGGGCCTGCCGCCGTTTCACGTGAAACAGCGGGCGGCCACGCTCAGGCCGTCAGGCTCTGCGCCCATTCGGGGGACATCGTGGTCACGATCCGCTGCAGGTCCTCCAGCGAGGCGAACTCAACCACGAGCTTGCCCTTCTGCTTCCCGACCTCCACCTTGACCCTGGTGTCGAGCGCATCGGAGAGGCGGTCGGCGAGTTCGGTCAGCGCGGGCGCGACCGGCTGCCGCTCCCCCGTGCGCCGGGGCTTGGCCTGGCGCTGGCCGGCTGCCACGATCTCCTCCACCGCGCGCACCGACAGCCCCTCGGCCACGATGCGGTGCGCCAGGTGGTCCTGTTCCCCGGGATCGTCCAGGCTGAGCAGGGCCCGGGCGTGACCCGCGCTCAGCACGCCCGCCGCGACGCGGCGCTGCACCGGCCCGGGGAGCTGGAGCAGCCTGATCGTGTTGGTGATGTGCGGCCGCGACTTACCCACCTTGCGCGCCAGTTCTTCATGCGTGGCGGAGAAGTCGTCAAGCAACTGCTGGTACGCCGCGGCCTCCTCCAGCGGGTTGAGCTGCTCCCGGTGCAGGTTCTCCATGAGGGCTTCACGGAGCAGTTCGTCATCGGGGGTGCCGCGGACGATGGCCGGGACGTGCTCCAGCCCGGCGCGCTGGCAGGCGCGCCACCGGCGCTCCCCCATCACCAGCTCGAACCGGCCCGGCATGACCTTGCGCACGACCACCGGCTGGAGCAATCCCACCTCGCGGATCGAGGACGCGAGCTCCTCCAGGGCATCCTCGTCCAAGACCTGCCGCGGCTGCCGCGGGTTGGGCGTGATCGCCCCGATGGCGATCTCGTCGAAGTAGGTCCCATCCACCGGCTGCTGCTCGCGGGCGGAGGCGGTCCCCGCCGAGGCGTCATCGGCCTCGCCGCTACGGCTCATGGGCACGGCCGTCCCCGGCGCCGTGGGTATCAGCGCCCCAAGCCCCCGGCCAAGCCCCCGCTTCTGCTGAGCCATCTCACCTCTCCTCGCACCGCCGGCCCTCCAACAAGTCTTCGAGCCGGCCCTCCAGCAAGCATCCCATCCCCGCACCCACCCTCGCGCCCTTTGCTCGATCCACCGGCCCGGCGCGGCTCCCGCCAGCCCTCCCGGCGGGTCCACCTGTCGCTTTGCGTCGTCTCCTGTCTGGCGGCTCGGGGGAAGGCGCAATTCGGCCGGCCGAACCGAGCGTGGGCAGGCAGCAGTCAGCGCCCGAGCGGGCTCCGCCTGGCCCGGATTTGCTACCCCAGCACCGCACGCAGGGCAGATCCGGCAAGACAGTCACCGGCCACATTTGGTGCGGGGCAGGCCCGCCGATTCACGGCCACCCTGAGTGGCACTCTCACCTGCGTCACCCACTCTGGCCTGGACGCCAGGAAAATTACACGCGAGATGTGGTCCGGATGCGCACCGGATCCCGGTTGGGGCACTACATCTCGCGTTCACCAACCCAAGCGGTCGCCTGGCCCGGGCCCCAGATGCAGGTTCACCGCAACCCGAAGCCGACGGTCAGCGAACTACGGACCACCCGTCCCACTGCAGACGCCACCGCTCGAACGTGCGTCTTTCCGTAGCCGGCGATGGGGCGCGGCCATCTCCGTGGACAGCTTCCGCGCCGGCCCGGAAGCGGCTCACCCAGCGGTGCCGGGATTGCCGTGGACAGCGTTTTGCTCAGCCGTCCAGGGCAAGCCTGGTACCGCCCCACCCCGAACCGCCAACAGAAACGACGCAGACCTACCAGGCCGGTCAGCCAGTTGTCGCGCTCATCCCCCACCCCGAACCGGAGACAGCGAACCGAGCGCGGGGACCAGCGGTTAGCCTCGATTCCCGGGAAGCTGGCTGACCCAGTGTCGCTGGCGTCGTCGGGGTCGATAACCAGCACCGATGGCCCTGTCTCAACGAGTCTGTCTGAATAGACGCCAGCAGGATCTTGATGGAGAATCCGGACACCGATGGTGGGACAGCGCTCGTGACCTGGGAATTCCTTGAGACACCCCAGCGGCCAGAGTGCTGGGCCGATTGAGGTCCTGCTCGTGGTCCGGCGGAGACCTGCTGGCGTTTGCCCAGGTCACGACCACCAGCGCTCTCCGCTGGGAGTCCCGGCCTCAACTGAATTACCTCACCGGGAATCGAGGTTAGCTGGGCTTTGCGCCGGACCCTGCGCCGAAGGCCATTTCGCGGGCGGCGTCGAGGTACGCCTGGGCCCCGCTGGACCCGGGGTCGTAGGTGATCACGGATTGCCCGTAGCTCGGCGCTTCGGAGACGCGGACGCTGCGGGGGATCACCGCGCTCAGCACGACATCACCGAAGTGCTCCCGTACCTCGTCCGCGACTTGCGCGGCCAGCCGGGTGCGCCCGTCGTACATGGTCAGCAGGATGGTCGACACCCGGAGTTCCGGGTTCAGGTGGCCCCTGACCAGGTCAACCGTCCGCAGCAACTGCTCCAGCCCCTCCAGGGCGTAGTACTCGCACTGGATAGGGATCAGCACCTCGGTGCCCGCCACCAGTGCATTGACCGTGAGCAGGCCCAGCGACGGCGGGCAGTCGATAAGGAGGTAGTCGAGCCCGGACGCGTCATAGCTGGCCAGCGCCCGGTTCAGCCGCGCTTCCCTGGCGACCATCGGCACGAGTTCGATCTCGGCACCCGCGAGGTCGATGGTGGCCGGTGCGCAGTACAGTCCGGGTATCGCGGCCACCTCGCGGACGATCCCGTCCAGTGGCTGGTCGTCAACGAGCACGTTGTAGACCGATGGCGTCCCGGCGCGGTGCTCGACATCGAGCGCGGTGGACGCGTTCCCCTGCGGGTCCAGGTCCACCACCAGCACCCTGCTGCCGTGCAGCGCCAGGCAGGCGGCCAGGTTGACCGCCGTGGTCGTCTTGCCCACGCCGCCCTTCTGGTTGGCGATCGTGATCACTCGGCAAGACGGCGGCCGGGGCCATTGCTGTTCGGTCTCTCCCAGTGCGGCGAGCGCCGCCCGGGCCGGGCTCATCGCGGTGCCCGGGAGAGGCGCCGGCACCGGGCTGACCACCGGCGCCTGGGACGCGCTGGGCACGCCCCGCGCGGCGGGCAGGCCTTCGCCGACCGTGGGCCGGGCCTGCGCCGGAACGCGCTGCGCGGCGGCGATATCACCCGGCGCCGGGGCAGGCGCCGCCGGGCCTGCTCCGGCCGGGCGGGCGCCCCGCGTGCCGGGTACCGCTTTTCCCAGCGGAGCGCTCGCCGTCCCGCCCGGCTTTTGCCGTGTCCTCACACTGCCACTTCCTCGTGCTTCATCCCGGGCGCTGACATTCCGCGCATCCGTTTCACGTGAAACCGCCGCCGACAGCGCTTGCCTCACCCGGGCGGGCGGTTCCTCCGATCCCCCCTCGCGGACCTGCCCTTGCCCTCGCTCATCCGCCTTACTTGCGCGGCGGCCGCCGCCCGCCCCACCTCCGCCGGGACCCGCCGCACCGCGCCCGGGCCCGGCCGCGCCCCACTCGGTCCCGTAGCGGCGCCTGGGCCAGCCCAGTCCCACAGCAACCAGCCTCGACTCGTCCCTCGCCGACGTAACGCGGAACCCGGCGGGCTCGTCCGGCCATCCCAGACCGTCTGGCGAGGCCATCCGCGCGCTCCTCCCAGGCCAGTCCTGCCGTCATTCCCGGGGCCGGTCCCGCCGCGCAGTCCCGCTCCCGGTCCTGCCGCCCGGTCATCGGGGAGCCAACAGCCGGACCACCGTTGCAGCCGGATCGACCTTACCGCTCCCGGCGGTCAGAACCGTCACGTCCCGTACGCCGAGCCGACCCAGCGCCGCTTTCGCATCCCGGGTTTCCGCGGCTGCCCTCGCTCCCTTGACCGCCAGCAGGATCCCGCCGGGCTTGAGGAGCCCCAGCGCCAGGGCCGCCAGCCTGTCAAGCGGCGCAACGGCCCGCGCGGTCACCACGTCAACGGCCAGCGCACCGGCCATCTGCTCGGCGCGGGCCCGCACCACCCGCGCGTTGCCAAGCGCCAGTTCCGCCACGCACTCCTCAAGAAAGGTCGCCCGCCGCAGCGTTGGCTCCAGCAGGACCACCTCACAGCCGGGCAACAGCAGCGCCAGAACGATGCCCGGCAGCCCCGCGCCGGACCCCAGATCCACCAGCGAACACGGCCCGGGCACCAGTTCGGCGATCACCGCGCTGTTCAGCAGGTGCCGCTCCCACAACCGCGGGACCTCGTTAGGCCCGAGAACTCCTCGCTCTACCCCGGCCCCCGCAAGCAGCCGCGCGTACCGCTCCACCCCCGGAGCGGCATCCCCAAACACGGCCCGGCCAGCGGCTGGCATAGGCGGGACGCTCATGCCCGCTCCGCCCCCGGGCGCCGCCAGTGGCCCAAGCGTGATGCGAGGCGCGGGAAAAGTCGTGATCTTGGGCCCGGCGTCGGGTACAGGCCCAGGTTCGCCTGCAGTGTCAACGCGGGCGGCGAGGGGCGGAACGCGGACGCGGGCAGCGGGCCTGGTTCGCAAGGGGTCCCCGGACCACCGCTCGCCTCGCCCATCCCGGAACCAGTCCGCTCACCGGAGCACATCTCGCGTTGACCCACCACCCGGTCGATCCGGCCTGCGGGCTGCGGTGAACTAACAGACGGCGTTATGCCGGGTGATAGTTTGCCGTTGCCCGCTCTCCCAGCCGATACCGCCGACCTCAGCCCTGCCCGCCGGCCGGCTCCATCACCCCGGCTTCGACGGCGTCCTCCGCGGGAAGCACCACGACCCGGCGCGAGGGCTCCTCGCCCTCGGACTCACTCCGCAGCCCGGCGGCCGCCACGGCATCATGCACCACTTTCCGCTCGAACGGCGTCATCGCGTCGAGTCGCTGCGGCACGCCGGTCCGGCCCACCTCCTCCGCCGCCTTGCGGCCCAGTTCGGCAAGCTCCGCCCGGCGCCGCGCGCGGTACCCGCCCACATCGAGCATGATCCGGCTGCGGGCACCGGTCTGGCGGTGTACCGCCAGGCGGGTGAGTTCCTGGAGCGCCTCGAGAACCTCGCCGCGCGGGCCGACCAGTTCGGTCAGCGTGGCGCCGACGACCGACACCACGGGGCGGTCGCCCTCAACGTCCATGTCGATGTCGCCGTCGAGGTCCGCGACGTCGAGCAGCCCCTCGATGTAGTCGGCGGCGATCTCGCTTTCCTGCTCCAGATCGGCGGCGGTTGCCGCGGGCTCTGCGCCTTCCTGGTCGTCGTCGCCCGCAGGCCCGGCACCGGTCAGCTCGTCGCTCTCTGCCAGGTCCTCATCACGCTCCGCCGACAAGGGGTCCGGCGCGGCTTGGTCACCTGCTGGAACGGTCCCGTTCGCCCCGGTGCTGTCAGTCGGCGCTGGGCCCCCCTGGTTGTCATCGCCGGTCACGGCAACCACTTCTTCCTCCTGATTCTCGTGAGGCGAGGCCTCTCAGTACCTGACCCAGCCACCAGGCCGCCCAAGGTCAGGGCCCTGGCACCGAACGTGCCGCACCTAGCGCTTACCGGAACGTTTGCTGCGCGGTTGACGGACGCGCTGCTGCCTGACGAGCTTAACCTCGGGCTGCTCCGGCGCGGGCTCGGGTTCGGGCTTCCCCCGGCCCAGGCGGCGCAGCACGCCCGAGCCCGCGGAGCCGTTCGCCGACGCCGACTTCCCGGCCGAGGTGACCGGCCGGTTCGAGCGTCCCGTCCCGTCGGCGGACCCCGCCCCGCTCTGCGGCTTCCGCCGCGGCGCCTGGCCCGCGGGCGGCTTGCCCGCGGCCTTGCCCGCCGCCGGCGCGGTGGCAGGCCTGGCGGTGGCGGACGGCTTGGCGGCAGCCCGGGGCTTCGCCTGGCCGGCTGGCCTGGCCGAGGTCAGCCTGCTGATGGCCGATGGCCTGGCCAGCGCGGCGGGCCCGGCCGACGCCGTGCCACCGGTCGCGGTGGCGGCACCGGGCACCGGCGGCGGGTAGCGCTTGAACAGGAAGTACTGCTGACCGAGGGTCCAGACGTTGGTGGTCACCCAGTACAGGACCAGGCCGAAGGCCCAGTACAGGCCGGAGAGGGCGAAGAACGGCACGATGTAGGCCATGTACTTCTGCGAGGCCGCCATCGGGTTGTCCGGCGTCATCTGCGGCGTCATACCGCGCTTGGTGCTCTGCCGGACGGTCAGGAACGTCGTGACCACGCTGATCGCCACGGCGCAGAGGATCACGATCTTGGCCTCTAGCGGCACGTGCAGGGTGCCGGTGAACAGCACCTTGTCGGAGATGTGCGCGCCCAGGATGTTGGCGTGCTGCGCGCTCTGCACCACCGATATCGGCATGCCGTAAGGACTGGGCAGGCCCTGATGCCAGTTAGCAATCGCACGCAGGACGCTGAACAGGGCGAAGAACATCGGCAGCTGCGCCACCAGCGGCAGGCATCCGCCGAGCGGGTTGACCCCGTTCTCGCGGTAGAGCCGCATGGTCTCTTCGTTCAGCGTCTGCTTGTCGTTCTTGTACTTTTTACGCAGTTCCATCAGCTGCGGGTTGACCGCGGACATCTTGCGCATCGCGTGCATCTGCTTGATGAACAGCGGCACCAGGATGAGCCGCATCAGCACCACGAGCACGACGATCGACAGGGCCCACGTCAGGCCGCTCCCCGCAGGCAGGAACAGGCTCAGCCCGCTATGGATGTGCGTCATCACCCAGGCGACCGCGATGTACAGGGGGTTGAGCGGATTCACGAGCTAACTCCCTCGGGAGGGGACAGGCGCCCGTGGCGCGTGCCGGGCGGGACCGGGTCGAGTCCGCCGGGGTGGAAAGGATGGCAGCGCACCACCCGGCGCACCGCGAGCCACGAGCCGCGCAGCGCCCCGTGCTCGAGAACCGCGTCCAGCGCGTAGGCGCTGCACGAAGGCACGAACCGGCAGTGCGGGCCGGTCATCGGGCTGATGAAGCGGCGATACCCGCCGATCAGGACCATGAGCAACCGGGCACCCGCGGAGGGGCGTCCCTCCGCCGGATTCCTGCCCGAGTCCGTCCTCACCGCAGTGCCCCAACCTGCCGCCGCATTAGCATTCTCATCACCAGGTCCAGTTCGGCGGCAAGATCAGCCTGGCGCGCGGCCGCAGCCTGTGGATGAGCGCGTACTACAAGCAGGCTACCTCCCGGCAGAGCGGGCAGGTACCCGCGCAGCACCGAACGCAGGCGCCGCCGCACCTTGTTCCTCACCACCGCGTTCCCGACTGCCTTGCTCACCACGAAGCCCACCCGCGGGGGCTGTGCGGATTCACCTGCACGGACGAGCAGGTGGCCGGTCAGCAGAGCGCGCCCGGCGCGGCTGCCGCGCCGGACCGTGAGGTCGAACTCAGCCCTGCGGCGCATCCTAGATTCTGCGGGGAGCACGCCCGACCTCCGCCGTCACGCGGGGCGGGCGCCCAGCGGGGGCGGGCGCCGAGCCGGGGCGCGCGCCGAGCCGGGGCGGGCGCGAAGCGCGGGGGCGGGAACCAGCCAGCGCGGGGGCGGGAAGAACAGGGTCATACGCTGACCCTGGCCCGGCCCTTCCGGCGCCGGGCGGCCAGCACCGCACGGCCCGCCCTGGTGCGCATCCGCAGCCGGAACCCATGCGTCTTGGCGCGGCGTCGGTTGTTGGGCTGGAACGTGCGCTTGCTCACAGGAAGCTCCACTCAGCGGTGTCAGCACCCGGCAGTACAGGCCACGAGGCGCGCCAGCGCGCAGCAGGCTGCCCGGGAAAGCATTTGAGTCGGTTCACGTTACGCGCATCACTGACCCGGGTCAAACCAGCGGTGGACCCCTGCGGCCGGATCCCGCCGATCCTGGCCGGGAGCAGGAACGGCCGTTTGCCGAACGCGGCACCCACGGCGCGCCTAGGCTGTGGACAACCGGCCAGGCGGTCGCGCAGGGGGCGGCGCGGGCCGACCACACAGCGGTCCCGCGGCGTTCGGGCACGGCCCGGAGTGCGGCGTGCACAGCCTGTGGATAAGACTGTTGATTCGCATGTGGGGGCGCAAGGTGAACACCCGATGAGCCAGGCGGACCTGGCGGAGGTATGGGCGAGGTCCCTGGAGGAACTCTCCGATCTCCAGATCGAGCCCCACCAGCGCGCCTGGCTACGGCTGACCAGGCCGCTCGGCCTGGTGGAGAACACCGCCCTGATCGCCACCCCCAACGAATTCGTCAAGGAACAGCTCGAGACGCGCCTTCGTGCCCTCATCACCCACGCGCTGTCCCGGGAGTTCGGCCGGAACATCCAGCTCGCCGTGACCGTCGACCCCGCGACCGCCGCCGGCGTGGTCCCGGCACCGCGCGACGCGGCCCCGCACGCACCGGCAGGCCCAGGGCTCGGCCCCCTCAGCCCGGCCCAGACCGGCCGCGCACACGCGGATCCCGGGTACGCCGGCCCCGGCGAGCCGGAGATGACCAACGGCCTCGGCTCCGGCGCACCGCACCGCACCGGCCCCGGAGATCTGCGCGGCGATCCTGGCGGGCAACTGGCGGGCGGGCCGTACCCGCACCCCGGCGGCTATCCCTCCCGTGGCTACCCGCAGCAGCCCATGCCCGGCGGCTCGCCCGGGAGCGCCGCGCACCCCGGGCACGAGCCGGAGGCCGCCGCCGGGACGGTCGCACCGGACCGGCTGGGTGCGCCCCCGATGGCCGGCGGGCCCGCGATCACCGGGCACGATCCCCGCGGTGGCCACGGCGAGCCGCTGCTGGGCACCGTACGGCTGCCCGATGGGCCCCGGCACGGCGCCGAGGCAGCCGGGCTGCCACAGCGGCCCGCCAGCCTGCCCGGGCTGCCCGCCGCTGGCCTGCCCCGCCCGGCGCAGGCGCGGCTCAACCCGAAGTACACCTTCGAGACGTTCGTCATCGGGTCGAGCAACCGGTTCGCGCACGCCGCGGCCGTCGCGGTGGCCGAGGCCCCGGCGAAGGCCTACAACCCGCTGTTCATCTACGGCGACTCCGGCCTGGGCAAGACCCACCTGCTGCACGCGATCGGCCACTACACGCAGAACCTCTACCACGGGGTGCGGTTCCGCTACGTCAGCTCGGAAGAGTTCACCAACGACTTCATCAACATGATCAGGGACGGCAAGCAGGACGGGTTCCGCCGCCGCTACCGTGACGTGGACGTGCTGCTTGTGGACGACATCCAGTTCCTGGAGAACAAGGAAGGGACGCAGGAGGAGTTCTTCCACACCTTCAACACGCTGCATAACGCCAGCAAGCAGATCGTCATCTCCAGCGACCGGGCGCCCAAGCGGCTGGTGACCCTGGAGGACCGGCTGCGCAGCCGGTTCGAGTGGGGCCTGATCACCGACGTCCAGCCGCCGGAACTGGAAACGCGCATCGCCATCCTCCGGAAAAAGGCGGTCCAGGAAGGCCTGAACGCGCCGCCCGAGGCGCTGGAGTACATTGCGAGCCGCATCTCCACCAATATCCGGGAACTGGAGGGCGCCCTCATCCGGGTGACCGCGTTCGCCAGCCTCAACCGGCAGTCGGTGGACCTTCAGCTGGCCGAGATCGTGCTCAAGGACCTGATTCCGGAGGCTCACGGCCCGGAGATCACCGCCTCCACCATCATGGGCCAAACCGCGTCCTACTTCGGCATGTCCATTGACGACCTCTGCGGGGCGTCCCGGTCACGCGTTCTGGTAACCGCCCGGCAGATTGCCATGTACCTCTGCCGGGAACTGACCGACCTGTCACTCCCCAAGATCGGGCAGCAATTCGGCGGCCGCGACCACACCACGGTCATGCACGCGGAACGCAAGATCCGCTCGCTGATGGCCGAACGGCGCTCCATATACAACCAGGTCACTGAGCTAACCAACCGCATCAAGCAGCAGGCACGGTCCGGATGAGCCGGCCCGCGGCACGGATGACCCACCACGTATCAGCGCCGCCCGTAACAATCGGTACACACAGGCTGTGGATATCTCTGTGGACATACTTGGGACAGTACGGGGGCAACGGCGGAAGTCCAGGGGGTAACAAGCGGGCGTCCGGTGGAGAAAGAAACGCCGTCCACAGCTCTCCCCCGCCGGGCCATTGCCCGCGCACAGGGGCTGTGGTCACGCAAAGCCGTGCTGGACTGGGCGATAGCCCCTTGTCCCCAGCTTCCACCGGCCCTACGACGACTACGTATTTCCTTATCACCAAGACTCAAAATCAAGAAGCAGGGGGCTGGCCGCGGAGCCGGAACCGCCACCGGCGAGGTACCCGCTCCGGCCGCCGGCAACCCATCCACGTGACAGGAGGCAGCTTCCGGTGAAGATCCAGGTGGATCGTGATGCGCTCGCCGACGCCGTGGCCTGGACGGCGCGTGCGCTCCCGGCACGTCCCGCCATCCCGGTGCTGGCCTGCATGCGGCTGCAGGCGGGCGAGGACCTGGCCCTGTCCTGCTTCGACTACGACGTGTCCGCGCAGGCCAGCGTCCCCGTCGTGGCCGAGGAGGAAGGCACCGTGCTGGTCTCGGGCCGCCTGCTCGCGGAGATCACCCGCAGCCTGCCCGCCCGCCCGGTGGAGATCTCCGCCGACGCGACACGCGCCACCCTGACCTGCGGCAGCGCCACGTTCACGCTGCTGACGATGCCGGTCGAGGACTACCCCACGCTCCCGGACATGCCGCCCGCGGCGGGCTCGGTGGGCAGCGACGCCTTCGCCTCGGCGGTCGGCCAGTCTGCCACCGCGGCCGCGCGCGACGACACCCTGCCCGGCCTGACCGGCGTCCGCATCGAGATCGAGAACGACACGCTCACGCTGGTGTCCACCGACCGGTACCGGCTGGCCGTCCGCGAGCTGCGCTGGAACCCGGTACGGCCCGGGCTGAGCGCCTCGGTCCTGGTGCCGGCCCGCGCACTGCTGGATACCGCCCGCGCGCTGACCTCCGGGGCGGAGGTGCTCATCGCCCTTGGCCTGCCCGGCGAGGACGGCCAGGCCGGTGAAGGCATGATCGGCTTCGAGGGCGGCGGCCGCCGCACCACCACGCGGCTGCTCGGCGGTGAGTTCCCGCCGTACCGGGCACTGCTGCCGGGCAGCCCCGCGGCGGTTGGCGAACTGCCCACCGCGGCGTTCAGCGAGGCGGTCAAGCGGGTGGCCCTGGTCGCCGAGCGGAACACGCCGCTGCGGCTGTCGTTCAGCCCGGGCCAGGCCGTGCTCGAAGCCGGCACCGGGGACGAGGCCCAGGCGACCGAGGTGCTCGAGGCGAGCTATGAGTTCCACGGCGATCCGGGCGCCGCCCCGGCCGACGAGAACGATTTCCAGCCCGAAGGCCTCCAGGCCGCCTTCAACCCGCAGTACCTGCTCGACGGCCTGTCCGCGATCGACTCCGACACCGCCAGGCTGGCGTTCACCAGGCCGGGCAAGGCGGTGCTGATCACTGGCAAGCCGGGGCCCGCGGGCGAGACCGATTTCCGGTACCTGCTCATGCCCATCCGGCTGGGGTCATAGCCGCCCCAGCCGCGACCTGCGGTGCGCGGGTGGCTAGCGTAGGTCCGGACGGCCGCGGAGCAGGCGACGGGAGTGAGCGCGATGCAGATCGGCATGATCGGCCTGGGCAAGATGGGCGGCAACATGACGGCGCGCCTGCGCCGCGCGGGACATGACGTGGTCGGCTACGACCATCACGCCGAGACCAGGGACGTCGCCAGCCTGGCCGAGCTGCGGGACCGGCTGTCTGCGCCCCGCACCGCGTGGGTCATGGTCCCGGCCGGCGGCCCCACCCGGCAGACGATCACCGACCTGAACGGCCTGTTCGAACCCGGTGACCTGGTCATCGACGGCGGCAACTCGCACTACGTCGAGGACCAGGAGCACGCGAAGATGCTCGGCGAGGCCGGCATCCACTTCATCGACGCCGGGGTCTCCGGCGGGGTCTGGGGGCTGCGGAACGGCTACGGGCTGATGGTGGGCGGGGACGACGCCGACGTGAACCGGGTCATGCCGATCTTCCAGGCGCTCAAGCCCGAGGGCGAGTTCGGTTTCGTGCACGCGGGCAAGGTGGGCGCGGGCCACTTCGCCAAGATGGTCCACAACGGGATCGAGTACGGGATCATGCAGGCCTACGCGGAGGGCTACGAACTGCTCGCGGCCACCGACATGGTGACCGACGTGGCCGGTGCGTTCTGTAGCTGGCGCGGGGGCACGGTGATCCGCTCCTGGCTGCTCGACCTGCTGTGCAAGGCGCTCACCGAGGACCCGGGACTGGAGAATATCCGCGGCGTGGCGCAGGACTCCGGCGAGGGCCGGTGGACCGTGCAGGCGGCGATCGACCACGCCGTCCCGATGCCGGCGATCAGCGCCGCCCTCTTCGCCCGGTTCGCGTCCCGGCAGGACGACTCCCCCGCGATGAAGGTCGTCGCCGCCCTCCGCAACCAGTTCGGCGGGCACGCCGTCACCGCCTCTGGCACCGACCCGGGCACGTAACCGGTTCACCCTCGCAAAGCACTGCCCGGCAAGCACCCTTGGCGCTGGCCGCGACGAGTAACCTCGGCGTGTGTACCTGAGCCGCCTCGCGCTTACCGACTTCCGGTCCTACGCCGCGGTGGACCTGTCCTTGGAGCCCGGGGTGAGCACGCTGATCGGGGCGAACGGGCAGGGCAAGACGAACGTGGTGGAGGCGGTCGGGTACCTGGCCACGCTCGGCAGTCACCGGGTTGCCAGCGACGGGCCGCTGGTCCGGAACGGGGCGCAGCGGGCGATCCTGCGCGGCGCGGTGACCTCGGCCGAGCGCGACAGCCTGGTGGAGATCGAGATCAACCCCGGCAGGGCGAACCGGGCCCGGCTGAACCGCGCGCCGGTGGCACGGCCGCGCCAGGTTCTCGGCGTGCTGCGCACGGTGCTGTTCGCCCCCGAGGACCTGTCCCTGGTCAAGGGGGACCCCGAGCAGCGCCGCCGGTACCTGGACGACCTCCTCGTCGCCCAGGCGCCCAGGTACGCCGGGGTCCGGGGCGACTACGAGCGCGTGCTGCGCCAGCGGACCGCGCTGCTCAAGTCGCTGCGCGGGCGGCCGTGGGCCCGCCAGTTCGCCGGCGCCGGGCGCGGCGCGCCGGGCGGGCCGCGCCCCGGTTCCACGGACGCGCGCCCCGGTTCCACGGACGAGGGTCTCGCTGCGGGCCCCGGCGCCCCCGGCGACCCGGGCGGGCCCGCCGCGACCACGCTCGACGTGTGGGACGAGCACCTGGCCACGGCCGGTGCCGAGTTGCTGGCCGCCAGGATCACCCTCACCGCAGCGCTCCGGCCACTGGCAGCCGACGCGTACGCTGCGGTGGCCGGGGGTGACGCCGGGTTCTCGATTGCCTACCGGCAGGCGTTTGGCATCAATATCCCCGGTCACCGCAACGGCACAGATGCCGCCGACCGGCCCGAGCCGGAGCCCGACGCGGGAAAGCTGGCGGCGTGGCTGCGCGAGGCGCTGGCGCTGGCCCGGGCCGAGGAGATCGATCGGGGGGTGTGCCTGGTCGGCCCCCACCGTGACGAGCTTGAACTGCGGATCGGCGACCTGCCCGCCCGTGGCTACGCCAGCCAGGGCGAGTCGTGGTCGGCGGCGCTCGCGCTGCGGCTGGCCGCCTTCGAGTTGCTGCGCGCGGGCGGGGACGACCCCGTGCTGCTGCTGGACGACGTGTTCGCGGAACTCGACGCCGGGCGGCGGGAGCGCCTCGCGGCCGTAGCGGCAGGCGCCGAGCAGGTGATCGTCACCGCGGCCGTGGCGCAGGACGTGCCGCCGGTGCTTGCGGGCGCCCGGTTCGAGGTCGCGGAGGGGAGCGTGACGCGTGCCGGAGGAGGCTGACTGGCAGCGCCGGGCCAGGCTCGCCGCGGAGGCGTTCGCGGAGGCGAAGGCGGACGCCCAGGCCAAGGGGCATTACCCGGTCCCCAGGGGGCGGGCACGACCGGCCCGCGGCGGGCCGGCCGCGGCGCCAGCGCCGGGGGCGCCGGGGGGCGGCGGATCCGCCGCGCCGGGCGGATCACCGCCGCCGGGCGGGTTCCCCGCGCCGGGTGAGGGCCAGGAGGGTGCGCCAGCTGAGGCCGCTGTGGCGGGTGAGCCCACGGTGCCAGGTGGGCCTGCCGTGCCGGGCCAGCCGGTGGCGCCGGGCCAGCAAGGCCCGCGGGGCCGGGCCGCCGCGGCTTCGGGCTCACGGCAGCCGCGCCGCAGGGGGCGCTCCAGGAGGGACGATCCGCAGCCGCTGAGCACCGCCCTGGACGGCCTGCTGGCCGACCAGGGGTGGCGGACGGCGGCCGCGGTCGGATCGGTGTTCGGCCGCTGGGACCAGCTCGTCGGCCCCGATGTCGCCGCGCACACCCGCCCGGAGCGGTTCAGCGACGGCGAACTGGTGGTCCTTGCCGACTCCTCCGCATGGGCTACTCAGGTGAGATTGCTCACGTCCGCGGTGCTGCGCAGGCTGAACGAGGAACTGGGGCACGGGACGGTCACCAAAGTGGTGGTGCGCGGCCCGGCCCCGCCGCGCCGGATGGGCCCGCTGCGGGTGCGCGGAAGTCGGCAACATACCGGCGACTACGGCTGAGTCAGGACGCTTTACCAGGTAAAATATTTAGTGAAGTGCCCCGGGACGGGAAAGCGGGGGCTGGCGCATGTCCCGGGCGCATCCCTTTCAGGAGGAGCTTGTTCTTGTCGTACGACGCGCGCTCGATTACGGTACTCGAAGGCTTGGAGGCGGTCCGCAAGCGGCCGGGCATGTACGTCGGGTCAACCGGTGAGCGCGGTCTTCACCACCTCGTCCAGGAGGTTGTGGACAACGCCGTTGACGAGGCCCTGGCCGGTGCCGCCGACCGGATCGAGGTCACCCTGCTCGCCGACGGCGGGGTCCGGGTGGCCGACAACGGCCGCGGCATCCCCGTGGACGACCATCCGGTGGAGAAGCGGCCCGCGGTTGAGGTCGTGCTCACCACGCTGCACGCCGGCGGCAAGTTCGACGGCAAGTCCTACGCGGTCTCCGGCGGCCTGCACGGCGTCGGCGTCTCGGTCGTCAACGCGCTGGCCACCCGGCTGGACGCGGAGATCCTGCGGGACGGTTACGCCTGGCGGCAGTCCTACCGGATCGGTGAGCCGACCGGGCCGCTGACCAGGGGCGAGCCGACCGACCGCCACGGCACCATAATCACTTTCTGGCCGGACGGGTCCATTTTCGAAACCACCGAGTGGAGTTTCGAAACGCTGTCCCGGCGGCTCCAGGAAATGGCATTCCTGGTCCGCGGCCTGGCGATCGTGCTCACCGACCAGCGCCCCGCGCACATCAACGGCGAACCGCGGGTGGTCACCTACTGCTACGACGGCGGCATCGCCGATTTCGTGCGGTACCTGAACGGCACCAAGGACCCGGTGCACGCCTCGGTGATCGAGTTCGGCGAGGAAGGCACCGGCATCTCGGCCGAGATCGCCATGCAGTGGAACGCCTCGTACGCGGAGTCGGTGTACACGTTCGCGAACACGATCAACACGGCCGAGGGCGGGACCCACGAGGAGGGCTTCCGCGCCGCGCTCACCACGATCGTGAACCGGTACGCCCGGGACCAGAAACTGCTGCGCGACAAGGACGAGAACCTCACCGGCGAGGACGTGCGCGAGGGCCTGGCCGCGATCATCCACGTGAAACTGGCCGACCCGCAGTTCGAGGGGCAGACCAAGACCAAGCTCGGCAACACCGAGGCCAAGTCGTTCGTGCAGAAGGTGTGCAACGACCACCTGCGGGACTGGTTCGAGCGCAACCCCGGCGAGGCCAAGGACATCATCACCAAGGCCGCCCAGGCGGCCCGGGCCAGGATCGCCGCCCGGCAGGCCCGCGACCTGACCCGGCGCAAGGGCCTGCTGGAGTCCACCGCGCTGCCCGGCAAGCTGTCCGACTGCCAGTCGGGCGACCCGGAGAAGTGCGAGATTTACGTGGTCGAGGGTGACTCGGCCGGCGGCTCGGCGAAGTCGGGGCGGGACCCGCTGTTCCAGGCCATCCTCCCGATACGGGGCAAGATCCTGAACGTGGAGAAGGCCCGGATCGACCGGGTCCTGAAGAACACCGAGGTCCAGGCGCTGATCACGGCGCTCGGCACCGGCATCCACGACGAGTTCGACCTCACCAAGCTGCGCTACTACAAGATCATCTTGATGGCGGACGCGGACGTCGACGGCCAGCACATCAGGACGCTGCTGCTCACCCTGCTGTTCCGGTTCATGAAGCCGCTGATCGAGGCCGGCCACGTGTACCTGGCCCAGCCGCCGCTCTACAAGATCAAGTGGGAGGGGCGCGGGGTGGACCCCGGGTACGCCTACTCCGACCGGGAGCGTGACGCGGTGATCGAGGCGGGCATCGCGGCCGGCCGCAAGGACCCGCGCCCGCGCGACGGCGTGCAGCGGTTCAAGGGCCTCGGCGAGATGAACGCGAACGAACTGTGGGACACCACCATGAACCCGGCGCACCGGGTGCTGCTCCAGGTCACGCTCGACGACGCGGCGCAGGCGGACGAATTGTTCAGCGTGCTGATGGGTGAGGACGTGGAGGCACGGCGGTCGTTCATCCAGCGCAACGCCAAGGACGTGAGGTTCCTCGACATCTAGCGGCCACCCGGGCCCCGCGGTCGTGAGCCACGCGGGCACCGGCCGCCATCAGGGCCGGCCAGCCGCCGTATTCGCAGGGACGGAAAGGATCAGCAAGTGACGGACGTGGACTCGGGAACGCTGCTGTCCGGCGGAGGTGACCGGACGGAACCGGTCGACATCCAGGTCGAGATGCAGCGCAGTTACATCGACTACGCCATGTCGGTCATCGTCGGCCGGGCCCTGCCCGACGTCAGGGACGGGCTCAAGCCCGTGCACACGCGGATCCTCTACGCGATGTACGACGGCGGCTACCGGCCGGACCGCGGCTACTCCAAGTGCGCACGGGTCATCGGCGACGTGATGGGCCAGTACCACCCGCACGGCGACTCGGCGATCTACGACGCGCTGGTCCGCCTGGCGCAGCCCTGGGCGATGCGGATGCCGCTGGTCGACGGGCAGGGCAACTTCGGCTCACCCGGCAACGACCCGGCCGCCGCGTACCGGTACACCGAGTGCCGGCTCGCCCCGCTGGCCATGGAGATGCTCCGGGACATCGACAAGGAGACCGTCGACTTCCGGCCCAACTACGACGGCCGGTCCAGCGAGCCCGTGGTCCTGCCGGCCAGGTTCCCCAACCTGCTGGTCAACGGCTCGGAAGGGATCGCGGTCGGCATGGCGACCAAGATCCCGCCGCACAACCTGCGTGAGGTGGCGGTCGGCGCGCAGTGGTACCTGGACAACCCGGAGGCCACCGACAACGAGTTGCTCGCAGCGCTGCTCGAGCGGGTCAAGGGCCCCGACTTCCCCACCCGCGGCCTGATCGTGGGGCACCGCGGCATCGAGGAGGCCTACCGCACCGGGCGCGGCTCCATCATCATGCGCGCCGTGGTCGAGGTGGAGGAGGACAACCGCGGCCGCGCTGCCCTGGTGGTCACCGAACTCCCCTACCAGGTCAACCCGGAGAACCTGGCCGCGAAGATCGCCGAACTGGTACGCGAAGGCCGGGTCAGCGGCATCGCCGACATCAGGGACGAGAGCAGCGGCCGCACCGGCCAGCGTCTGGTGATCATCCTCAAGCGGGACGCGGTCGCCAAGGTCGTGCTGAACAACCTGTATAAGCACACCCAGCTCCAGGAGACGTTCGGCGCGAACATGCTGGCGCTGGTCGACGGGGTGCCCCGCACGCTGCGGCTGGACCAGCTCATCCGGCACTGGGTGAGGCACCAGATCGACGTGGTCGTGCGGCGCACCCGGTACCTGCTGCGCCGGGCCCAGGAGCGCGCGCACATCGTCAGCGCGCTGCTGAAGGCGATCGACCAGATCGACGCGGTGATCGCGCTGATCCGCGCCAGCGAGTCCGCGGCGGTGGCCCAGCAGGGCCTGCAGGAACTGCTCGACATCGACGAGGAGCAGTCCCGCGCCATCCTCGACATGCAGCTGCGCCGGCTCGCCGCCCTCGAGCGGCAGCAGCTCACCGACGAGTACGAGCATCTCATGGCCCAGATCGCCGACTACGAGGGCATCCTCGCCTCGCCGGAGCGGCAGCGGCAGATCGTCGGCACCGAACTCGGCGAGATCGTGGACAAGTACGGTGACGACCGGCGCACGCAGTTCATCGCCTGGGACGGGGACGTCACCAACGAGGACCTCATCGCCGAGGAAGACGTCGTCGTCACGATCACTCACGGCGGCTACGCCAAGCGGACCAAGACCGACCTCTACCGGGCCCAGCGGCGCGGCGGCAAGGGGGTCCGCGGCGCCCAGCTGCGCACCGACGACATCGTGGATCACTTCTTCGTGACCACCACGCATCACTGGATCCTGTTCTTCACCAACAAGGGCCGGGTCTACCGCGCCAAGGCCTACGAGCTGCCCGACGCCGCCCGGGACGCCCGCGGCCAGCACGTGGCCAACCTGCTGGCGTTCCAGCCGGACGAGCGCATCGCGGAGGTGCTGGCGCTGCGGGACTACTCGGTGGCGCCGTACCTGGTGCTGGCCACCCGCGGCGGCCTGGTGAAGAAGTCCCGGCTCACCGACTTCGACTCGCCGCGCGCGGGCGGGATCATCGCGATCAACCTGCGCGAGGACGACGAGGTGATCGCCGCCCGGCTCATGTCACCGGACCAGGACCTGCTGCTGATCAGCAAGAAGGCCCAGGCACTGCGGTTCCACGCCACCGATGAGGTGCTCCGCCCGATGGGGCGGGCCACCTCCGGCGTCATCGGGATGCGGTTCGGCAACGGGGACGAGCTCCTCGGGATGTACGTGGTACGCGAAGGGGCGGACGTGCTGGTCGCCACCGCGGGCGGCTACGCCAAGCGCACACCCGTCAGCGAGTACCCGATCAAGGGCCGGGGCACGATGGGCGTCGTGACCGCCAGGATCGTGGACCAGCGCGGCGAGCTCGTCGGGGCACTGATGGTGCTGCCCGAGGACGAGGTCTTCGCCATCACCTCCACCGGCGGCGTCATCAGGACTTCGGCCACCGGGGTGAAGCAGTCCGGGCGGCAGACGATGGGCGTCCGCTTGATGAACCTTGCTCCCGGGGACAGCGTGGTCGCCGTCGCGCGCAACGCCGAAGCCGGCCCCGGAACCGTCGCCGAAGCCGAGGAGGACGAGAGCGAGCAGGTGGCGGGCGAGCCGGCGGCCGAAGCGGCCCCGGAACCCGGCGACGTGGCAACGGGTCAGCCGCAGGACGGCTGACCCCCGGCGGGTGAGCCGCACGGCATTGCCGAACCGGTGCGTTCGTCCATGTTTGCAACGGATCGAGCTGGCAAGGCGTCAATAAAGTACCGGGTGGGAGCGTACCTGCCCGCCTGTAGTGTGGCCGGATAAGCTCGACCTGACGAGCTTCCCGAAGGAGGACGGCGTGGATCACCGCGTGGAGCCACCAGCGTGGCTGCCTCAGGGGGCTGCGCCGGAAGCAGCGGATCCCGAGGTTGACGACACCCCGTCGGTTGAGGATACACAGGCAGCGGAGGACAACAGCGCGGCGGCCGATAGCCCCCCGGAGGAATTCTCCAACGGCAACGGCCACGACGGTTCGTTCACCTACTCCCACGACGATCCCTATCACTACGGCGAAGACTCCCGGCTCGCGGAGGGCACCAGTTACCGGAGCCCGTTCGCCCCGCATCGGCTGGCCGATACCACGAGCTACGCGGCCGAGGACCCGGCCGCGCGGGAGACCGGGCTGGCGGCCGGCGACACGGACCCCGGCGACGACGCACCGGAGATCGACCTGCCCGGGCACGACCTGCCGGCCAGCGGGCTCACCGGCGCCGCCACGGTCACGGGCGGTCCGCCAGGCAGTGAACTGCCCGCCAGCGGGCTCTACGACCCGGCCATGCCCGACGCCGGGTACCCGGGTGCCGCCGCGGGCTTCCACGGCGGCGGGCCCAGCTCCGCGGACACCGCTGCGGCGCCCTACACCGCCCCGACCGCGGCCCCTTACGCCGCCTCGCCGGCGGCGCCCTACACCGATACCGCGGCGCTGCCGTACCCGGCCCCCGAACCGCTGGCGGCCGGGGGCATCGCAGCAGGTGAGACCGGTTCCAGGTTCAGCGGCACCGGCGCCGGCACCGGGACCCGGGAGGAGCGCGCGGCGTTCGGGGCCGGGACCACGCCGGCCAGCATCGGCGCGGCCCTCCGCGGCGGCAAGCCGCGGAGCAGCGCCCGCTTGTCCCGCGGGCAGGGGCCCAAGTCCCGCCCCACCGGTTCCCGCCCCACCGGCTCCCCGGCCCGCAAGGCCAACCTGGTCATAGCCCGGGTCGAGCCCTGGTCGGTCATGAAGTTCAGCTTCCTGATCTCCCTGGTCCTGTGGATCGTGCTATTCGTCGCGGTGGCACTGCTCTACTACGCGCTGTCCAGCCTCGGCGTCTTCGCCGCCCTGCAGCGGACCCTGGCCAGCGTCACCTCCAGCCAGACCTCGGCCGGCGTGGACCTGGCCAAGTGGACCTCGGCCACCCGGGTGCTTGGTTACACCATGCTGCTCGGTGCCGTCGACGTCGTCCTGATCACCGCCATCTCCACGGTGGGCGCGGTCATCTACAACCTGGTGACCCACCTCGGCGGCGGCATCGAGGTCACCCTCAAGGAGACCGAATAGGACGCCACCGCACGGATGCGGTAACCTTTCCCGTCGGCGTGCTCCACCCGGGCCCGGATCGCGGCCCGCAGGCACCGCCGCCTCCGAGGGGCTATAGCTCAGCCGGTTAGAGCGCTTCCCTGATAAGGAAGAGGTCCGTGGTTCAAGTCCACGTAGCCCCACCAGCCAATACGTGATCCAGGCCCGACAGTGGCCCTAGAAGTGGCCCTAGAACCTGTAGGGCCCCAAGGGTGGAGCTAGGCCCGCTACCTGGTCCATCCACGAAGACCCCCAGGGGCCCGATCCCTGGGGGTCTCTTCTCGTTGGATGGCATCAGCGCGGCGCGCAGATTAACCATTCGGGTGCGTCCGTCCAGCCTAGGGGTTGATCAGCGATCAGTGAGCCGGACGTGAGCGGGGCGTTCCCGGTCCAGTTCCAGAACGCCAGCGCGCTCCAGCACCACGGCAACGTAGTTGGCGATCTGCCGCTTGATACAGCGCTTGAGATAGCCGTCGAGCCCGTAGGCGCCATTCACGTCGCGGTTAGCTCCGACGGGCACCCACCCCTTGCCGCGCAGGTACCCCGGGACCCCTTCCAGGCAGCGCCAGGTCAGCAGTGTCCTCGTCTTTTGGGGCCAAAGAGCAGTGACAGGCCCTCAGCTTCCAGTTGGTCCACTACGAAGGTAGCCGTGCCTGTAGGGGTGGGTAGGACTTCGCCCGGCCGGACGCTAGATCGAATCGCTGCCTCTACTGATGTCTTCATGGTCGCCTCCTATGCGCCAATTCATATTGCCCTTCCAATGATGTGAGACGGCCATAGGGGTATGTCTAGTCTCGCGGCTACAAAACTTTTAGAACTTTAGAAACCCCAGTAAACTGGTTGGACGTGTTCGTAATGCCCATGCATAACATGGGAGCTAAGGGCTTAAGGTGTATGATGCTCAATTAATTATCCGTGCGTATAGCGCGCCTGCCAGCCAAACTGCGGCAGCGACCAGCGGGTAGTGGGTCAGTTTGAATCATGGGTCAAAGCGCGAGCCGTCGCTCGCTCTTCCCTGCCCCAAGCCTGGCTTATCCGGCCTGGAGGGCGGATCATCGGTCAGAGGCCGCAACCGGTCATGCCCCGCAGACAGGAGAAGCCATCATGAAACTTCGCACATCCCTCGCAGCGGCAGGCGCGGCTGTCGTCCTCGGCACCACGGGGGCGCTCGTGCTCCCCGCCGTGGCCAGCGCGCACGGTACCACGCACACGCTGAAGTTCGTCTCCGTGTCGAAGGCTCAGGTCGGCTTCACCAGAACCACAGGAGCCCTCCAGAACACCGACGTCAACACGCTGGGCAAGACCATCGGCTTCGACATGCTGTACTTCGCAGCCACCTCACCGAGCAGCCTCGCCGTGAACGTCACGGTCGACACCAAGGGCGGGTTCCTGTACGGCACGTTCACCTTCCATCCCAAGACCGGCGTGGTAACCAACGGCAAGGTGACCGGGGGAACCGGGGCGTTCAAAGGCGCCACCGGAACGATCAAGGTCAAGACCATCTCCAGCACCAAGCACGCCGTCACGATCACCTACAGCGGCTAGTAGCTCGTCAGTCGTGACTTGTGCGATGTGAGGTTTGGTCTCATGCTCGCGGTCGAGGGATACCGCCGCTGCAGGGAGGCCGAGGTGCGCAAGCGACACGTCGTGGTCTTGTCGGAGGAGG
>Ga0207646_10000255_pt1 | contig 72463 bp, 51 predicted proteins | sample KBSK5502metaG_FD_184343 | JGI IMG/M metagenome (GOLD analysis project Ga0207646, IMG submission 184343) | Corn, switchgrass and miscanthus rhizosphere microbial communities from Kellogg Biological Station, Michigan, USA - KBS K5-50-2 metaG... | ecosystem: Host-associated > Plants > Roots >... | reverse complement strand
GCCAAAGCCACAGGCTTGGCTCAAGGCTGAATAGCGATCAAGGTGATGAAGGAGGAAAAAGTAGTAAAAAGAGGCTGACACCGGAGGTGTATGGCCTATCGAATTATGCGACACGGCCTACTTAGGATGATGAGCCGATCTATGCCGCCAACGCTTGCCGGAGCGATGTCAGTCACGCGCAACGCTTTTCGCCCCTTATCGGTCACCCATTCCGTTTTCACGTTGCTCGACTGCATCTTGAGATCATCCAGTGGAATGGTTGCGGGCTTGACTTGTGCAAACCCCGGACTAAACACCAGCGTCAAAACAGCGGTCAAAATAAACATGGGTTGTTTCATCAACTGGCGCGCATGAAAGCGCAGGTCTTGCCAAAGTCTTTGCATAATTCCTCCTGGTTCGGGTTATTCACCTCTTAAAGCGATCATCGGGTTTACCCTGGCTGCCCGGCGCGCTGGCACGAAGCAGGCCAGCAAGGCCACGGCGGTGAGCAGCAGCGCAATCGCAGCAAACGTCACCGGGTCGGTGGCGCTTACGCCGAAGAGCAGAGTCTTCATCGTTCGCGTCAACGCCACCGACGCGACCAAGCCCAGCGCCACGCCGACGAACACCAGCTTCATTCCCTGCCCAATCACCAGTTTCAGCACATCACTCACCTCGGCGCCGAGCGCCATCCGCACGCCGATTTCGCGCGTGCGCTGCGCGACCGCATACGACATCAAGCCGTAAATCCCGAGGCTGGCGAGCGCCAGCGCGACGACGGCGAAGACGGTCAGCAACAGCATGGAGAAACGCCGAGCGGCCACCGATTGCGCCACAATCTGTTCCATTGTGCGCACGCCCGAGACCGCCTGATCTTTATTCAACGCTGCGACCTGTGCGCGCACCGCCGAGGCCAGGCTCAACGGCTCGACCTCGGTGCGCACAAGCAGATTGATGTACCCGACACTGTTTGGCAGCGTCTGCAAAGGGGTCTGATTGAAGTCGGTGTAAAACTGGGGCTGGACTGACGTTTGTCCGTCCAGGTTGTAATGTTCAACGTGCCGGACGATTCCCACGATCTCTAAGCTCGGCGACTCGGGCGACTGCTTCAACCGCTTGCCCAGCGGGTCTTCGTTGGGGAAGTACCGTTGCGCGAGTACGTCGTTAATGATCACCACCCGCTGGCTATCGCGTGTATCCTGCGCCGTGAAGACGCGGCCTCTGATCAACTCAATGCCCATGGTCTGGAAGTAAGCGGGGCTTACGTTGTAGCGCAGCCCCGAAGGTTTCTTCTGGACCGGTCGGCCTTCAATGATGAAAGCTGGGTAGTTCGCCATCTCAAATGGAAGTCCATCCGAGACGGTGACCGATTTAACGCCGGGCAGGTTGCGGACGTTTTGTTGCAACTGCTCGAAGAAGTTCGCCACTTGCTGACCGTTGGGGTTGTTAACGGAGACCTGCATCGTGAGCAGGTTCTGCGCCTTGAAGCCCGGGTCAACCTCTAGCACTCGCCGGAAGCTCTGAATGAGCAAACCAGCGCCTACCAACAGTGTCAGCGTCAGGGCGACTTCGCCGACTACCAACACACTGCGCAGGTGCTGGCGGCGCCCGGATGAACCCCGGTCTCCTTCCTTCAACCCTTCAGTCAGATTCGGGCGTGAAGCCTGCAAAGCCGGAACCAGGCCGAAGAGCAAACCGGTCAGCAGCGAGACGGCGAGCGTGAAGACCAACACCGGCGCGTCAACTTGGGCTTCCTGCAAGCGCGGGATGCCGTCAGGCAATTGGGAAGCGATCAAACTCGTGCCCCAAAACGCGAGCAGGATTCCCAACGTAGCGCCCAACGCGGCCAGCAAGACGCTCTCGGTCAGCAGTTGACGAACGAGCGTGGCGCGGCTGGCGCCGAGCGCCACGCGCACCGCCATCTCCTTTTGCCGCGCAGAGGCACGGACGAGCAGGAGATTGGCGACATTGGCGCAGGCAATCAATAAGACTAGGCCGACCGCGCCCAGCAAAATCAACAGCGGCTGTCGCACGTCGCCGACAAAGCTTTCGTGCAGCGGCGTCAGGCGCACGCGCCGCCCTTTGTTGCTCTCCGGATACTGTTGTTCCAGGCGCGCGGCGATCAGATTCAACTCCGTCTCCGCTTGCTGCTCGGACACGTTCGGTTTCAAACGCGCGACGACGTCGGTTCCCGGATCTCTGCCGCGCACCCGGAAGCGTTCCGCCTGAAGACCGATGGGCACAGAGACGTCGGCTTCCACCCCGAACTGGAAATTCGCTGGAGTAATGCCGATGACGGTGAAGCTTTGCTTGTTGAGCGTAAGCTGTTTCCCGATGATGCTTGGATCAGCGCCGAACCTGCGACGCCAGAATCCGTAACTCAGGATCGCCGCCGGAGTCACGCCCGGACGGTCCTCTTCCGCCAGAAAGTCGCGCCCGAGCAGCGGCTGGATGCCCAGGGTGGAGAAGAACTCCGCCGAGACGAGCCGGCCCTGCAAGCGTTCCGGTTCGCCGGCGCCGGTGAAATTGAAACTCTCGTTCGTACGCACCGCCACGATTGAATCGAAGACGGTGTTCTGAGCGCGCCAATCAACAAAGTTGGGATAGGACGGCGAGAAGCCCCCCTGCGCGGAGACACGCTCCTGAATGATCACCAGGCGCTCAGGCGCTTGGTACGGAAACGGGCGCAGGAGCACCGCATTGACAATGCTGAAGATCGCCGTGTTCGCGCCGATGCCCAGCGCCAACGTCAGCACAGCGATAAAAGTAAAGCCCGGATTTTTGAGGAGCATCCGCACGCCATAACGTAAGTCCTGGATCATTTCATCCTCCCAGCGTAGTTGCTGCAACCAGAGCGCATCCCAGAAGGCGCTCGTGCTGCGCCAGAGCAGGTCAAGTTTGCCTCGCCAATCAAGCCGGTCCCACTCTTCAAGCAACAGTTCGCGGGAGCGCAACTCGGCCTCCCACTCCTGCCGCCAGTCTGAGCGCAAGCGGCGCGGCACCAGCACGCCGATGACGCGGATCAGCCAGAGGTGTGGTTTGGCGAAGCCTCGTTTGCTACGAGAGAGCCTCGGCACCGCTTTCCAACCTCACGCTCGCGATGGTTTCGGATCGCGCCCCTTGTTGGGTTGCGTTCGCTCCAACAACCGGTAGCGCTTGATGGCTTCGGCCAACGCTTCACGCCCCTCGCGCGTCAACTCGTAATACCGGCGCGGCGGGCGCTGCTGCTGCTGCGCGATGCGGTGATGTTCCCACTTCGAGGCGACATAACCGGCCTCTTCGAGTCGCCGTAGCGCCGGGTAGACCGTCCCACCCGGCAACCCCGTCATGTCGATGATGTCGAAGCCGTATTGGTAACCGCTCCCCACCGCTTGCAGGATGACCGTCGCCGCGGAGGAGAGAAACCCTTTGCCCATAGTCAACTCCTGGAGACAGCTTTGCTAGAAAGAATACTATTTAGTCAGTATTCTACATAGGGGGAGGCCGCAAAGGCAAGACAACATTCCCACCGTCGGCTCTCGGGCAGCCGCAGGAGGAAAACCCCGGCCCTCTCTCTTTTGGGGCTTCACCGGGTTTCTTCGTGTCGAGCCGCGCTCAAGCACCAGCGGAGTGAAGAGGGTAAGTCAAATGAGCGGATGATCGCCAACCTCAGAGAAGCAAGCAGGGCTTGCTTTCTTTTCTCCGCTCGTTCTCATTCACTCGCTGTGCAGAGCAATCATCGGGTCCACTTTCGTCGCCCGCCGCGCCGGGAAGTAGCGGGCCGCGCTCTCACTGCTGACCGCGACCTTGGGTGCATCGGCGGTGTCAGCGGTCGAGAACTCGCGGCCCTGCACGAGTCCGAGGCCCAGCGTCCGGAAGAAACGCGGGCCAACGAAATTGAGGCCCAGCCCGCTGCTCAGCGAGAGCCGTGACAAGCTGGCTGACTGCACACCGGGGATCGCGTTCAGCCGCTCGAACAATGGCTGATACAGACGCAACTCCTGCGCGTGAGGGTACCCGCTGAGCGCGGGGAGCACCCACATCGTGAGCAGTTGGTCGCGCTCAAATCCCGTCTCCACGTCGTGAAGCTGACGCAGGCTGCGGGAAAGCGAGTTCCAGTTGCCGCGCGATGGCCGTCATCTCGGCCTGCGCCTGTTCGAGACTGACGCCGGCCTTCAGCCGCCCGATGGCACTCAGGTAATGCGAGCCGCGATGATTTGCCTGCGCGCCGACATCAAACGGTCGCCAGAGTGCGGCCCTCTGATCGAAGACCAGCCGGGGATGGCGAAAGTCGGGGCGCAGCACGCCGATGATAGTGTAGCCATTTTCATTCAAGGTCAGCGTCTTCCCGATCACGTTGGCGTCACCGCCGAGATGGCTCTGCCAGAAGCTATGACTGATGACGACGACGCGATTCCTACCCGCTTTCTCTTCTTCAGGCGCGAAAGTGCGCCCCAGTTGCGGCGTCGCGCCAAGTAAGGAGAAGGAATTCGCTGAGACTACCGCTCCGACAACTTGCACCGTCTCGCCCGCTTGACTGAGGGCCGGGAGCCAGGCGTCATAAGCGCTCAAGCCTTCGAAACTCTGCGCCTGATTCCGCCAGTCAATCAAGTTATCGGGCGAGACGACGTTATCCTTCGCGCCATCTCGCTGGCTCTCCCAGATTTGTACCAGCCGGTCAGGTTCTTGATACGGCAGCGGTCGCAACAATATCGAGTTGACGGCGCTGAAAATCGCTGCGTTGAGACCAATCCCGGTCGCCAGCGTGATGACGGCAATGAGAGTGAAACCGGGTTTCTTCCACAGCATTTGTGCGCCATAGCGTAGGTCTTGCAGGAGTGTGTGCATCGTTCCCCCGAGAAGGATTCAGGATTTAGGATTCAGGATTCAGCGGCAGGGCGAAAAGCTTTCCTGGATCCTAAAGCCTATTCATATCTCAACGCCACCATCGGATCCACTTTCGCCGCCCGCCGCGCCGGCAGCCAGCAGGCCAGCAGCGCCACTGCCGTCAACAACAGCGCGATGGCCGCGAATGTCGCCGAGTCCGTCGCGCTCACGCCATACAGCAAGCCTGCCATCAAGCGGGTCAAGGCGAACGACGCCGCCAAGCCAATCGCTACGCCGAGAAGAGTGAGGATCATTCCTTGCCTGACGACCAGCTTCAGCACGTCGCCCTGCCGGGCCCCCAGCGCGATGCGAATTCCGATTTCGTGCGTGCGTTGAGTGACCGAGTACGACAACACGCCGTAAATCCCGACGCCGGCGAGCACCAGCGCCACGGCGGCAAAAATTCCGAGCAGGATGGTGTTGAAGCGCGGCTGCACCGTGACCGCCGCCAGAATCTGCTCCATCGTCTTCACGCTGGTGATGGGGATGTCGCGGTCAAGCACCCAAACCTCTTGCCGGATGGCGTTCGCCAGATTCATCGGCTCCACCGAAGTGCGCACGGCCAATGACATCTGGCGCTCGAAACCCATACCGTCTATCGCCGCCGTGCGCTGGCGCAACGGCACGTACACCTCCTGCCGCGGCGCTTCAGTCAGGCCGTCATTCTTCGCATCGGCCGCGACACCAACCACGGTCAGAAAAACGGTCGTCGCCCGCTCCGGCGCCCGATTGAGTAACCGAATGCGCCGACCCAGCGGATCTTCATTGGGCCAGTGAGCGCGGGCTAAAGTCTCGTTCACCACCGCGACCGCAGTTGCCTGTTCCTGATCCGAATCTTCCAGGAAACGGCCACGCAGGAGCCGGACGCCTAGCGTGCGGAAGTAGCCGGGCGATACGACGCGCCATCCGGCGATATTTAGCGGGTTCAGCTCGACCGGTTGCCCTTCGGTCTGCATCTCCGTGCCGCCGCTTCTGTCGCCGAGGGGCACTCCTTCGGCAACCGCGGCGTCCTTGACGCCGGGCAGTGACTGCACGCGCTGAAGCAGGCTTTCGTAAAAAGCCGCGACCCGCTGGTCATTGGGATAGGTTGACGCCGGGGGAAAGAGCCGCATGGTCAACAACCGCTCCGCCCTAAATCCGGTGTCCACTTGTTGTAGCCGCCAGAAGCTTCTGATGAGCAGCCCCGCGCCGACCAGTAGCATGAGTGAGAGCGCCACTTCGGCCACGACCAGTGCATTGCGCAGCCGGAGGCGGCCTTTCGGCGAAGCCGACGTGCGCCCCCCTTCTTTGAGAGCCGTTTGCAGATCAAATTTGATGGCCTGAAAAGCCGGTGCCAGCCCGAAGACCACACCTGTCAGCAATGACATCAGCAGCGTGAAACCCAGCACCCAGCGGTCTAGCGCGATTTCCTGCAAACGGGGGATTTTTTCAGAACCGAGGGCCGGGAGCAGGCTTAACCCCCACGAAGCCAGCAGCAATCCAAGTGCGCCGCCGATGACGGCCAGCAGCAAACTCTCTACCAACAGTTGATGAATAATCCGTGCGCGCCCGGCCCCCAAAGCCGCGCGGATGGCGATCTCTTTTTGGCGCGATTCGCTGCGCGCGAGCAGCAGATTGGCCACGTTGGCACACGCGATCAACAAGACAAAGAGGACCGCAGCGAGCAGCACCCAGAGCGCCCGGCGCAAGTCGCCGACGATTTCCTGTTGAAGTGGCCTGATAAGAGTCTGCTTTAACCCGTCCTTTGGATAGCCCTGCGGATAATCCTTCTTCACGCCGGCCATGATCGCGTGGATTTCGGCCTGTGCCTGCTCAATCGTCGCGCCCGCGCGCAGATGGGCAACGACGTTCAAGTCGTGGCTACAGCAAGGGTTGGCCAAGTAGTAGCTGGGCGGCACCCACAACTCGACGGCCCGGTCCGCCTGCAGTTCGAGCGGGGATTTGAAGCCCTGCGGCAGCACGCCAACGATGGTATAACTGCGTCCATCGAGAGTGAGTGCCCGACCGATGACGTCTGGATTGCCCGCGAACTTTCGATGCCAGAAGCCGTGACTGAGAATCACGGCATAGCCCTGTCCCTGCGGCTCTTCCTCGAGCTTGAAGCTGCGACCGAGCGCCATCGGCACGCCGAGCGCCGCGAAGAAGTCACCTGAAGCCGTCCCGGACGGAACGCGCTCCGGCTCGCCCGCCCCCGTCAGCGTGAGCGTGGTCGAGGTGTAGAGCGATACCCGCTCGAATGAGCGCGCCTGATCCCGCAAACGCAGAAACTCGGCCTCCATCAAACCAAGCTTTGGAATGCCGAATCCCGGCGTGGAATCATAGATGAAGACCAACCGGTCAGGTTCGGCATAAGGCAGCGGCCTGAGCAACACCGCATTGACCACGCTGAAGATTGCCGTGTTCGCCCCGATACCTAACGCCAGCGTGGCTACGGCAACCAGTGTGAAGCCGGGATTCTTCAATAACATTCGCGCGCCGTAGCGCAGGTCTTGCCAGAGTGTTTGCATACTTCCTCCTGCTTGAATCCGCATCACTCACACCGCAATGCGACCGTTGGATCAACCTTCGTCGCCCGTCGCGCCGGCAGGTAACAGGCAATCAAGGCGACCACTGTCAATAACCCGGCGATCACGCCGTAAGTCAGGGGATCTGTCGGCTTGATGCCATAGAGCATCTTGGAAAGCTGCATCCAGCTTTCCAGATACTTCGTCAGCACGTAGGCGCCGCTCAAACCGAGCGCCACGCCGATTAACGCCAACGCCATCCCTTGCTTGACGATCATTTTCAGCACGTCGGTTGGCGCAGCGCCGAGCGCCATGCGGATGCCGATTTCGTGGGTGCGCTGCGACACGGCATACGCCAGCACGCCGAACAACCCGATGGACGCGAGTTGTTGCGCGAGCAATCCGAAGAGCGTGACGAGCTTGGCAAACAGCCGTTCCATTTGCAGCGTTTCGTTGGCGCGTTCCACTTGCGTCTTGAAGTTGGTGACCGGCAGGTTTGGGTCTATTTCGCGCACGACCTGCCGCACGGCGGCAATCATGGCGGTCGGATCACCCGTGGTGCGAAGCTGGAAGTTGGCGCCCGTCATCGAGCGCATGTCCTGTCGCCAGGGCAAGTAGGTCGTCGGCCGGGTTTCTTCGCGTTGGGTCGCATATTTGGCGTCTTTGACCAGGCCGACGATTTCGACGTCATCCGGCTTTTTCGGATCGAAGGTGAAGCGTTTGCCAATCGGAGATTCGTTGGGGAAAAATTTGTTGGCGAAGGTTTGGTTGACTACGGCCACTCTGGGCGCGCGCTCGTCATCCCGCTGATTGAACGTGCGTCCCTGAAGCAGCGGAATCTCCAGTGTCTCCAAAATGTTTTCGCGCCCGTATAAGACATTGCTGTTGCCCGTCGCCTTGATACGACCCTCGGCATCCGGCGCGGCAGTCAGCGCGCTGCGCAAATAGACACTGCTCGAATTGGTGTTTTGCGCCAGCAACGCCGTATTGGTGAACGTCACTTTGGGCGCGCTGGGTAGTGCTTCCAACCGCTCGGCCATCTGCGCATAAAGTTGCATCAGCCGCTCGTCTTTGTACCCAATCAACCCCGGCGACACACCGAATAACAAGAGGTTTTTCGTGTTGAAGCCCGGATCCACGCGCTGCAAATTCAGGAGCGTCCGCACAAACAATCCCGCGCCGAGGAGCAGCAACAACGACAACGCGACCTGCATCACGACTAATCCACGACTGAGCAACGAGCGAGACGCCGCGCTTGAACCGCGCCCGCTCTCTTTCAGCGCCGGCGTCAAATCCACCTTCGTGGCACGCCACGCCGGAGCCAGCCCGAACATGATTCCGGTCAATAAGGACAGCCCCAGCGTAAACGTGAGCACGCGCCAATCCAGTTTTGGCTCCAATGCTTTCGGCCCCCAATCGCCGACTGCGAGCAAGCCGTCTTTGATCCACAGCGCAAACACCAATCCCAATGCGCCGCCGACGCCGGCGAGCAACACGCTTTCAGTCAGCAACTGCCGCATCAAACGCCCACGACTCGCGCCCAACGCCAAGCGCACAGCGACTTCCTTTTGCCGCGAAGATGCGCGCGACAGCAGCAAATTCGCGACGTTTGCGCAGGCAATCAACAGCACCATCCCCACGACGCCGAGCAGCAAATAGAGCGACGGCGCGTAATAGGCCCGCGAATTCATTTCGCCCTGACTGCCGGAGATGAGCGACAGTCGCGGATAATCTTTCGGGTCTAACGGGATGACCGCATTGCCCCCCTGGGCGAGCGATTGCGTATTGCGCGCGGCGCGCTGTTCGACCACGGATTGCTGAAATGCGTTCTCCAATTGTGCTTGTGCCTGTTCCCGTGTTGCGCCCGGCTGCAAGCGCCCCATGATGCGTAACCACCATTGCCCCGCGCCGTACAACCGCGAACGTTTCGGATCAACATTGAGCTGCGGTTCCCACGCCAGCGGAATCGTCACATCCTGCGTCGAACCAACCTGCCCCGCGCCATCAAAACCGGGCGGTGTTACGCCCGCAATCGTAAACGCACGATTGTTGAGATTGATTTGTTTGCCGATGACTGCCGCATTGTTGCCGAAACGCTTTTGCCAGTACCGATAGCTCAACACCGCGACCGGCGTCGCCGCAGGCTTGTCATCGTCATCCGTTAATAAACGCCCCAGCAATGGTCGTACGCCCAGCCCAAGATGGTAATGGCCCGTGACGACCTGTCCGCTGGCGACATCCGCCTGCCCATCGGCCAGCACGTTCAAACTGACATTCCCGAAAGCGAAGATGTCCGACAATGCGCCCTGCTTACTTTGTTGCTCGCGCATCTGCTGATAGCTCTGATAGGGAAAAGATGTTCCAACTGTTAAGCCCGTCACGGGATCGTTGCGGGTATTGCCGCTGTAGCTGCCGTAGCTAAAATTTTTCCCCACCAGCGATTGGAACAGCACCAACCGCTGCGGCTCTTTGACCGGCAACAGCTTCAGCAACATTGCATCCACAATGCTGAACAGCGCCGTGTTGGCGCCGATGCCCAGGGCCAATGACAGCACGGCAATCGCCGTGATGCCTTTTTGCTTGAGTAACATTCGCGCGCCGTAGCGCAGGTCTTGCAGCAGTGTCTGCATAAGTCCTCCTGATAAAAGTCGAATCATTCGCAGCGTAGGGCCACCATCGGATCCACCTTCGTCGCCCGCCGTGCCGGGACGTAGCAGGCGAGCAGAGTCACCCCGATGAGCAACACCGGGATCAGCGCGAAGGTCAACGCATCAGTCGGGCTGACCTGGTACAGCAAGCTCCTGAGGAAACGCGTCAATCCAAATGCCAGTGCCAAGCCAATCGCCACCCCAACCAAAGACAGCATCATTCCTTGTCTGACGACGAGCCTCAGCACATCGCTGGCTTGCGCGCCCAACGCCATCCGCACTCCAATCTCGTGCGTGCGCTCGGTGACCGCATACGCCATCACGCCGTAGCTGCCAATCGCCGCCAACAGCAACGCCACGGCGCTGAACAGGCCCAGCAATAAGGTTTGAAAGCGCGGCTGCCCGGCGGCGTTGGAGACGAACTGCTCCATCGCGCGGACGTTGTAGACTGGCAAGTCGTGGTCGAGCGCATGCACCTGCGCGCGCAAGGCAGCCGTCAGGGTTTCCGGCGGCGCGACGGTGCGCACAACCACTACCAGGCCAGGCATACCGATATGGCCGTGAGAAAAGTAGAAGGCTGGCCCGCCTTCATTGTCGAGACTGACCTGGCGCACATTGCCGACGACGCCGACGACCGTGCCGAATGAATCGAAAGTGCCGGGACGGAAACGCTTACCGATCGGATTTTCATTCGGCCAGAACCGGCGCGCGAAGGCTTCGCTGACGATCAAGGCGAGCGGCGCACCCCCGCGATCCTGCTCGGTGAAATCGCGGCCTTGCAGCAAGGGAATGCCCATCGTGTGGAAGTAACGCGGCGTGACGGCGAAGGTCGCGGCTGACAGTTTAGCATCCGAGGCGGCGGCCTCGCGCCCTTCCAGCGTGACTTCCATCGCCCAACCGCCGCTGCCGGAAAGAGGAGGTTGTGTGACGGCGGCGGCGTCCATCACACCCGGCACTACTCGCAGCCGCTCCAAGAGCTGATTGAAGAAATTGACGGGCGCGTGCTCGCCGTATTTCGATGTCGGCAAGCTGACCTGCATCGTCAGGGCGTTTTCGGGCGCAAAGCCGAGCGGCACGTTTTGCAGATGCGCCAAGCTGCGGATCATCAATCCGGCGCCGAGGAGCAGCACGAGCGCCAGCGCGACTTCGCCGATGACCAACGCGCCGCGCAACTGCTGACGCGCTCCGCCGCTGCCGCTGCGGCCGCCTTCTTTGAGCGTTTCGTTGAGATCGAGTTTTGACGCTTGCCACGCTGGCGCCAGGCCGAAGATCAGCGCGGTGAGTAGCGAAACGATGAAGGTGAAGCCCAGCACCTGAGCATCCAAGCGAGTTTCATCGAGACGCGGAAGATTGAGCGCCGTGCTGGCCCTGATCAGGTCTGTGCCCCAGAGCGCGAGCAGCACTCCGGCTAATCCGCCGAGCGTCGAGAGCAGCAGGCTTTCAGTCAGCAGTTGCCGCATGATTCGCGCTCGGCTGGCGCCCAGCGCCGCGCGTATCGCCATCTCCCGTTGCCGCGTCGAAGCCCGCGCCAACAGCAGGTTCGCCACGTTCGCGCACGCGATCAAGAGCACCAATCCGACCGCGGCCAAGAGCACGAGCATCGCCCTGCGGATTTGCTCCGGCACGATCCAATCGTAAAACGTCCGCATCCGCACGCCCCATCCGGCATTCGATTTTGGATATTGCTGTTCAAGCTGGCGCGCGATGGTCTCCATCGCGGCTTGCGCTTGGGCAAGGCTGACGCCGGGCTTGAGTCGCCCGATCACTTGGAGATTGTGATTGGAGCGATCCGCGCGCCACGGATACACCGCTGGATCCAACACGAGCGGCACCCACAACTCAGTGCCTCGCGTCAGTTGGAAGCGCGGCGGCATGACGCCCACGACCGTGTAGCTCTGGCCGTTCAACTGGATCTGGCGACCAATCAAGTTCGGGTCTGCGCCGAAGCGCCGGTGCCATAAACCATCGCTCAAGATCGCGACGCGGTTGCCCCCGGCTCGTTCTTCCTCGGAAAGAAAATTCCGTCCGAGCGCAGGCAAGATCCCCAACGCCGGAAACAGAGTGGCGGTCACACCCAGCGCTGCCACTCTTTGCGGCTCACCATCGCCGGTGAGATTGAAGGTGGTGAATTCGTAAGCCGCCAGTTGCTCACAGACCGACTGCTGTTTCCGCCAATCCTCGAAATTGGGAGCCGCAGCCGGGAACTCAGGCCAGCCGCGCCCCGGATTGCTTTCCCAGAGGCGAATCAGCCGCTCCGGTTCCGGGTAAGGCAGTGGGCGCAATAATACGGCGTTGACGACGCTGAAGACGCCCGAGTTCGCCCCGATGCCGAGCGCCAGCGTCATGACGGCAATCCAGGTGAAACCGGGTTTCTTCACCAGGATGCGCGCGCCAAACAACAGGTCTTGAACGAGCGTTCCCATCGTTCACCTCCGGTGAAATGCCAAAAGAATCGGTTGACGCAGGTGTGCCACTTCGACGCCGCGCCAGGTCAAGCCCCGCCAGCTAATGCGGCTCAAGCTTTTTCAGTCTCTTGACCGCATTCTGATTCTGCGGATTGAGCTCCAGCGACTTCTTGTAATTGGCGACGGCCAGCGCTTGATCCCCATGTGCCATGTAAGCTTCACCCAGGCTGTCGTAGACGTTCGCCGATTGCGGATACAGCTCGACGTTCACCTTGAAGACGGCGAGCGCTGCGGCGATCTTATTTTGCTGCAGCAGAGAATACCCGAGGTTATTCAGGCGCTCCTCCGCCACCGCGTTGTTATTCGGCTTCTCTCGCTTGATCTGCTGATAGGCTTCCACGGCTTCGGCAAACTTTCCCGCCATCAACTGTTCATAAGGGATCATCTCGTCCTGAGCGATTCGCCTGGCTTCCGTCGTTCCCCCATTGAAACGGATCTTGATCGCATCCGCTTTGCCGCTCGCTGTCTTCGCAAAAGTGTACTGGACGTTGGCGTCCGTTCTCGTGAACTCGCTTTCCGAGAGGGCGAATAGCTCGACCTTGGGCGACAGAGTCGGCTCGGCGTAGAGCTTCCCGTTTGCTTTGGTGATGGTTAAGACCCGGTCCGGGTTGACCAGGAAACGACCCGTGTAATCATCCAGCTTGGTTGGATCAACCGACACCACTTCGAGGGGCTGCGGCAGAAAATCTTCCCACCGATATTCTTTGGCAATGCTCCTGATGATTTCATTGATGATCTCACCATTGTCAGAATTCACCATGACCGCGGCCCCATAGCCCTTGTCTTTGTTCACCAGAAGCTGTGCTCTGAACCCTTCGTCCGCGCCGCCGTGCCCGAAGTAAGTCGCCCGCCCATGCCTTTCAATGAAGAAGCCCATCCCGACCGAGTCGTCGATGAAGGGCGTCACCATCTTCGTTGCCATCTCTTTCGAAAGCACTTTGTTGGATTTGCCCGCGAGGGAGAGTTGGACTTCGATGGCGAAGCGGGCAAGGTCCGTCGGCGTGGTCCATAAACCCGCCGCGGCCATCTCCGGGTAGATGTGGATTTTCCCTTCCACCGGCTGGCCGTTGCCTCGATGCCCCGAGGCGGCCTTCTTCCTGGTCTCGGCAGGCAGCGGCTGATGGTAAGTGCTATTGGTCATGCCGAGCGGGCCTAAGACGGTTTCTTGCGCGATCTGCGGGTAAGGTTTCTTCTCAATGTCCATGACGGCGAGCTGCGCGATGGTGGTGCCGCCGCCTGAATACCTGAACTTCGTCCCCGGCTCCAGGTCAACTCGAACGGCGGGCGTGTTGGCGGGCTCAGCGCCGTCCAAAACCTGGGGCAGCGTCGGCGTCTTTTCGCCGACCGCGTAGCCGGGGAACCCATGCACGGTGAGGCCGCCCGTATGGCTCAACAGATTGGCGAGCGTAACTTTTCTTTTGGCGGTGAATTCGTTCTCGGGCAGCTTCCATGAAGTCAGCTTCTCGTTGATGTTTTGGTCGAGCGCGATCTTTCCCTGCTCGACCTTCTTGAGCGCCGTCATCGCCGCCACCGACTTGCTGATCGAACCGGCTTGGAACAGGGTGTCGGTGGTGACCGGCTCGTTTGTCTTGCTGTCTTTCACGCCGTAGCCCCGCGCCCATTCGATCTTATAATCGTTGATGACGGCGATGCTAACGCCGGGGACTTGGTAATGTTTCATCCGCTCTTGAATCATCCATCCAGGGTCTCCTTTCACCAGGACGGAGGAGAGCAACCCTTTTTCTATACGCTCTATTCGAGGCTGGACAGGAGATTGTCCGGGCGCCACTTGCGAGCAAACGAGAACCAGCAGCATGATTCTGGCAAAGATTGAACGCATGATCTCCTCCACTACTTCAGACACTTTGGGGTCAAGCAGCATGAGATGAAAGGGCCAAAACCCGGTTCAAGGTGAGTGTCCAAGCACACGCGAATCGGTTAATTGCCCGTCGGCAAAGAGCGAATCTTCATTCATAGCGAAGCGCCACCAGCGGATCCACCTGCGTCGCCCGCCGCGCTGGCAGGTAACAAGCCAGCAGCGCCACGCCTAGCAGCAGAACCGCCACTCCGCCAAATGTCAGCGGGTCGGTCGGCTTCACTTCATATAGCAGACTTTCGAGATAGCGCGTCAACACCAGCGCTCCGCCTAGACCCAGCCCCACCCCAACGAGCGCCAGCGCCATGCCTTGACCGACAACCAACCGAAAGATCGCGCTCGGTCTCGCCCCCAGCGCCAGACGGATGCCGATTTCGTGCCTTCGCAGGCGCACCGTGTTGGCCAGAATGCCGTAGATGCCCACGGCCGCCAGCAGCAGCGCCACGACAGCGAACAGTCCTAACAAGATCAAATTGAAGCGCGGCTGAGCGACTGTCTGATCCAGCAACTGCTCGACGGTGCGGGCGGAGAAAACAGGGACGGCGCTGTCTAGCGCTCGCGCTTCTCTGCGCACGGCGTCAACCAAGGCCAGCGGATCAGCAGCAGTGCGCACGGTGAGCGCCAGGCTTCTGGCCGTCCACCCGGCCACCGGCGGGCCTTGCGCCACTGAGAAGTAAGCCTCCGGCTGAGTCTCTTCGTTCAACTGCCGCAGCGAGACGTCACGCACGACGCCCACAATCTCTGCCCACGGCCCTTTCTGCGACGCGTTCCAGAAAAGCTGGATCTGCTTGCCCAACGCATCCTCTAGCGGCCAGAAGCGGCGTGCCAGCGTCTCGTTGATCACGACGACCAACGAGGCGTTGGCGTGGTCGGAATCTTGCAACCCGCGACCGCGTCGCAGCGCAATGCCCATCGTTTTGAAATAGCCCGGCGTCACTTGCCAGTAATAGACATGCCCAAAGGCGCTACGGCTAGGCGGCACATTCAGGTCCACTTGTCCGGGAGCGGGGCGGCCCGCGATCTGAAAAACTGTATCGCCGCTGCCATTGCCCAGCGGCAGCCCACTCGCTGCCCCGACTGAGACAACACCTGGCAGCGCTCGCACCCGCTCCGTGAGTTGATCGTAGAAGGCTGTCACCCGCGCAATGTCCTGATAGCGCGACGAAGGCAGATTGACTGAGACCGCCAGCAGGTTCTTCACGTTGAAGCCCGGATCAATCCGCAGCAGCCGATCAAAGCTCCGCAACAACAATCCCGCCGCAATCACCAGCACGACGGCGAGCGACACTTCAGCGACGACCAGCAGGCGGTTAATCCGATTGCTCCGAGCACTGCCCGCCAACCCGCGCCCTTCTTCGCGCAGCGATTGATTGAGGTCAAGCCGCGACACCTGTGCCGCCGGCACTAAACCAAACAGCATCGCCGCCACCAAACAAACGCCCAACGTGAAGAGCAGCACGGTGAGGTTGAGTGAGACTTGATTCAGTCGCGGGAGGTTGACCAAGTTGGTTTTCACCACCAAGTCGAGACCCCACATCGCCATCCCCACACCGAATGCGCCGCCCAGCAGCGCGATGAGCACGCTCTCGGTCAGCAACTGTCGGACAAGGCGCCCACGCCCCGCGCCCAGCGCTGCCCGCACCGCCATCTCTTTTTGCCGGCTGGCGGCGCGCGCCAGCAACAAACTGGAAACGTTGGCGCACGCAATCAACAGCACCACGGCCACGGCACCAATCAAGATCCAGAGCGCCCGGCGCACGTTGCCGACGATGTCGTCGTGCAAGCGCCGGACGTCGATGCTGTAGCCGGAATCGGTGAGCGCGCCTTCGGGATGCTCCTGCCGCAGGCGTGCAAACACGGTGCTGACTTCCGCGAGCGCACGCTCGGCACTGACGCTCGGTTTTAAGCGCGCGACCGGGTTGAGGAAGTAGCTGCCCCAATTCAAATTGGCCGGATCAATCCGCACGGGCAGCCAAAGTTGCACTGCCTCCGGGTTGGAAAAGCCTTCCGGCAATTGAAAGCCCGCAGGCATCACTCCGATGACAGTCATCGGGGTATCGCTCACCCGGATGGTCTGGCCCAGGATGTTAGTGTTCCCCGCAAATCGGCGCTGCCATAGTTCGTAGCTCAAGACTGCCACCTGCTGGCCGTTGGCTACTTCATCTTCCTGGCGAAAGGTCCGACCGATGGCAGGTTGGATGCCAAACGCCTCAAAAGCACCGACTGTCACCAGGGCGATGGCCAGGCGCTGAGTTTCGCCCTGATCGGTCAGATTCGCACGCCCGAAAGTGTAGCCGCCAATCTGCTGGAATGAATCGTTCCCGGCGCGCAGCCGCACGAACTGCGCCTGCGAGAGGCCGAGTTGAGCGAACCCGGACGAAGGAACTGCTTGCCAGACCCTGACGATGCGATCCGGGTCGGGGTAAGGCAGCGGTTTGAGCAACACGCCGTAGAGCACGCTGAAGATCGCTGTGTTCGCGCCAATGCCGAGTGCCAGTGTGATCACGGCAATCAACGTGAAGCCGGGGTTCTTGAGCAATACTCGCCTGCCATAACGCAGGTCTTGCCATAAGGTCTGCATCATTCCTCCTCGTTAAGTTTGAATTATTCGTAGCGCAGCGCGACCATCGGATCGACTTTCGTCGCCCGCCGCGCCGGCACCCAGCAGGCCAGCAACGCGACGAGCGCCAGCAGCAGCGCGATCAGAGTAAACGTCAGCGGATCGTTTGGGCTTAATCCAAACAGCAGGTTCGCCATCAATCGCGTGAGCGCCCCAGCCACCACCACACCAATCACGATGCCCGCCGCCGTCAACACCAGGCCTTGCCCAACGAGCAGCTTCAGCACATCTGAAGCTTGTGCACCCAGCGCCAGGCGAATGCCAATCTCCTGCGTGCGCTGCGAAACCGTGTAGGAGATCACGCCATAGATGCCGGTCAAGGTCAGCATCAATCCGATTGCCCCGAACAACGCAAAAAGAAAAGTGTAGAACCGCGTCTGGGCGACGGTGTTGGAGATCGCTTGCGTCAGCAGTTGGACGCCAGTGACCGGCGCGGTTCTATCGCCCGACCGAATTTCCTCGGTGAAGCTCTTGGTTAAAGACGTGGGGTCGTGTGTAGTGCGCACGAAGAAATTACCCCAGCTCCAACTGTTCTGCTGAAAAGGCAAGTAGAGTTCGGGCGTCGCCGCCTTGGTCAAACTGGAGTGATGCACATCACCGATGATGCCGACGATCTCATATTGTTCCGGGTCGCCCTCATTCTGATTCGCACCGATATGCGAGATGCGTTGGCCAATCGGATCTGCATTTGGGAAATAGCGGCGGGCGAGTGTCTCGTTGATGATGGCCACGCCGACACCGCCGCGCTGGTCTTGCTCGGTGAAGAAGCGGCCTTGGCGCAAAGGAATCTTGAGCGCCCGGAAGTACTGCGCGGTCACGCTGCGGTTGTTGGCAAATGGCTCCTGTCCCGGCTCAGGCTTGGGACGGCCTTCGATCCTGAAATCACTGCCGACATTGCCACCGCTGAAAGGCATCGGCGCCACAAACGCGGCGCTCTCGACGCCGGGCAAAGCTTTGAATCTGGCGAGCGTTTGATTGACGTAGCGGACTCGTTCTTCAGGCTCCTCATAGACCGCTCTGGTCAAACTGATCCGCCCCGTCAAGACATTCTTGGGATCAAAACCCGGATTCACATTCGCGAGCATCGCAAAGCTGCGAATCATCAAGCCCGCGCCGACGAGCAGCACCAGGCCCAGAGCGACTTCCGTTACCACCAGCGAGTCACGCCACAGACGGAGCGACCGGCCACTCGTCGCGCTTTTCGCTCCCGCTTTCAACACTTCGTTCAGATCCGGGCGCGATGCTTTGAAAACAGGCAGCAGGCTAAAGAGCAGCGCAGTCAACACCGACACCGCGAGAGTAAACGCGAGGACTCTGGCGTTGATCTGCACTTCATCCAGCCGAGGCAGTTGATCTGCGCCGTAATGCTTGATTGCGCCGAGCCCCCATAGCGACACGAGCAACCCCGCGCCGCCGGAGAGCAAGGCGAGTAAAAGACTCTCCACCAACAAGTGACGAGCGATCTGCCACGTGCCAGCGCCCAGTGCGGCACGCAGGGCCAGTTCTTTCTCCCTGGCGCTCGCCCGCACGAGCAGTAAATTCGTCACGTTCGTGCAAGCGATCAGCAAAATGAATCCCACGGCTCCCAGCAATACCCACAACGCGCGGCGCACCTCACGGCCCACAATCTGTTCATCCACTCTTACCAGATAAGCAGTGATGTTCCGGCTGTATTGCGGATATTGCTGCGCCAAACCATCGGTGATGTTCGTCAACTCGGCTTGCGCTTGCGTAAAGCTCACGCCCGGCTTCAAACGGCCAACCGTCAAAAGAACCTGCGCGCCACGTTGGTCCAGGTTTCCGCCCTCCCCCGCGATGGTAGTCAAGAGTTCCGTCTGTTGTGCGACCAGGGGAAACTCAAAAGTAGGCGGCAGAATGCCGATCACAGTAAACGGCCGGCCATTCAAAGAAAGCTGCTGACCCAGCGCTGCTTCGTTGCCGCCAAATCTGTTTTGCCAAAACTGATGGCTGAGAATGACCACTGGCTGGGCGCCGCGCCGCTCTTCTTCCGGCTGAAAATCACGGCCTCGGAGCAACCTGACTTTGAGGAGCGAGAGGAAGTTTGAGGTGACGCGCAGGCCCTGAATACGCTCGGCCTGGCCTTCATTGAGGAGAACGAAGCCGTTGGGCTTATAACCTGCGATCACTTCAAAACTCTGATTCCGTGCCCGCCAGTCTTGCAATTCAAGATAAGAGACCAAGCCCTCGACACGCTTGTCTTTGGCCGTTCGCCAGATGGCGGCGACGCGCTCAGGTTCAGCCATGAGCGGAGGACTCAAGATCAGCGCATTGATGACGCTGAAAATCGCCGTGTTCGCGCCAATGCCGAGGGCCAGCGTCAGCACGGCGACCGACGTAAAACCGGGATGCCGGCGGAGCATTCGTAAACCGTAGCGTAAATCCTGAACGAGCGTGTTCATCATTTCCCCCTTATTCGTATCTGAGCGCCGCCATCGGATCTACTTTCGCTGCCCGCCGCGCTGACAGATAGCAAGCCAGCAGCGCCGCATTGACGACGGCGAAGATCGCGGCGTTGGCGCCAATGCCGAGCATCAATGCGATTAAGGCAAGAACGGTAAAGCCGCGCCATAACTTCACGCTGTCGCGCAGGTCTGGCCAAAGAGTCTGCATAATCCCTCCAACTTGAGTTCAAATTATTCATATCTCAGAGCGACCATCGGGTCTACCTTCGCCGCTCGGCGCGCGGGGAGGTAGCAAGCCAGTAGTGCCACGCTGGCGAGCAACAGTGCGATGCCAGCGAACGTCACCGGATCGGTCGTGCCCACGCCAAAGAGCAAACTCACCATGACGCGCGTCACCACGAAAGCAGCAACCAGACCGAGGCCGACCCCGACGCCTGCTAACGTCATCCCTTGCCCGACGACGAGCCTCAGCACATCGCCCGTTTGCGCGCCGAGCGCCACACGAATGCCGATCTCGCGCGTGCGCTGCGCCACCGTGTAAGACATCACACCGTAGATGCCAACTGCTGCGAGCAGCATGGCCACGACAGCAAACAGTCCGAGCGCGATCATGGCGAAGCGCCGCCGCGCCAATGATTCAGAGAGCCACTGCTCCATCGTCTTGACATCATAGATCGGCACATTCGGCTCCATCGCCCGCGCTTCCCGCGTCACGGCTGCGATCAGACTGGCCGGATCGGCTTGCGTCCGCACTGCCAGGTACATTCCACCGGCAGGAGTTTGCTGATGCGGGCTGTAGATGGCGACGCGGGAATCGGTGTCCAGCGCGTACTGCTTGACGTTACCCACCACGCCGACAATCGTCAGCCAGGGATTAGTCGAACCAGCGCCGCCTCGCTTCAACCGCTTGCCGATGGGATCGGCGTTGGGCCAGTAGGTGCGCGCCATATTCTCGTCAATCACGATGACCTGGGTCGCTTCTTTCGTGTCTTGTTCGGTAAAGAAGCGCCCGCGAATGAGCGGTATCTTCATCGTCTCAAAATAGCCGACGCTCGCGGTGCGCTGGTCGGCCTGGATGGCGCGCTGTCCCGCCGCCGGATCGTAGCCTTCAATCGTGATGCCGCCCCAACTGATTCCTCCCGCGAGGGGAAGAATATCAACGCTGCCGGCTGATTCAACGCCGGGCAATCGCCGCACGCGTTCCAATAGTTGCTGATAAAAACTTGCGCGGCGCGCATCTTCCCGATAAGCAGGCCCAAACACGGCCAGGCGCAGCGAGAGCACCTGCTGCGGCGCAAATCCCGGCTCGACCTGTTGCACGCGGGCGAAGCTGCGGATGAGCAAGCCCGCGCCGACAGCCAAAACCAGCGACACAGCAATCTCCGCGATGACGAGCAGATTCCGCAACCGATGTTGACCGCTCACCAGACTGCGCCCGCCTTCTTTGAGCGTCGCGGTCAAGTCCACTTGCGAATTACGTAGCGCCGGAGCCAGGCCGAACAGCACGCCGGTGAGCAACACGACCGCCGAAGTGAAAGCCAGCACGCGGCCATCAATGCCGATGTTTTGCAAGCGCGGGATATTGCCCGGATTGAGCCAGCGCAAGCCGTCAAGCCCCCACACGGCCAGGAGCAATCCGAGCGCACCGCCCAACAGCGCCAGCAGCACGCTTTCAGTCAGAAGCTGACGCACCACCCGCCAACGGCCTGCGCCCATCGCGGTGCGAATCGCGATCTCTTTTTCACGCGCTGCCGCGCGCGCCAGCAAAAGGTTGGCGACATTCGCGCAGGCGATCAAGAGCACGCAGCCGACTGCGCCGAGCAGCACATACAGCGCCAGCCGCACATCGCCCACCACTTGTTCAAGGAGTGGCCTGATGCTGTAGCTGAAGCGGCGGCTGGCCGGATAGCGATCCGGGAATTCTTGCCCAAGGCGGTGGGCGGCTTGATTCAATTCGTTCTGCGCCTGCGCGATGGTCACGCCCGGTTTGAGCCGCGCCAGCACGTTGTAATTTTCATCGCCGTGATTGTTCATCCGTTCCGCGCTCAGCGGAAGCGGCAAGAGCAGTTCCGCTTGCGCCACCGCGCCCACAGTTGGCATCACTTCATAACCGAGCGAGAAGTTGTCTGGCATCACGCCCACAATCGTGTAACTCGTGCCGTTGAGCGTGAGCTGTCGGCCCAAGACCTTTGGATCGCCGCCGAATCGCCGCTGCCAGAGGTCATGACTGAGGATCACTGTCGGCGGTTTGCCCGGCGCATCTTCTTCGGGCAAAAAGACGCGCCCCGACGCAGCCTGCACGCCGAGGAGCGAAAACACCGCCGAAGAAGCCACTACCGCGCCGAGGCGCTCCGGGGTCTCCTGCCCCGTGAGAATGACGCTGCGCCCCTGCGCCAAGGCGAGCGCTTCAAACACGCTGTTGTTCGCTTTGACGGCCAAGAACTGCCCCGGCGACGGCCAATCTTGCACGACGTTGGCGCCCGGCGAATGAGTCCAGATGATCGCTAACCGCTCGGAGTCGCGGTAAGGCAGCGGGCGCAGCAAGAGGCCGTTGACGATGCTGAAAATGGCGGTGTTGGCACCGATGCCTAAAGCCAGCGTGATGATGGCTACGAGCGTGAAGCCTGGCTGCTTCGCCAGCATCCGCCCGCCGTAGCGTAAATCCTGCTCAAGATGCCCGATCATAATTTTCATCCTTTGCTTGCCGGTTGCTGTTACTTGCCACTCAGATCAAGCGCCATCAAGTTGTGCCGATCCCTGATATAAAGCTTCGTGCCGGACAGTGTAGGCGGCGTCCAGGAGAGATGCTCGAGAAGAGAGACCTTCGCCAGCACGCGGAAAGCCGCTGGCTTCGGATCAATCAGCGCCAGCATGCCATCTTCATCGAGCAGAATCAGCTTGTCGTCACCCGCCACCAGTTGCGCTTTCGCAAAGCCTCGCTCCTGCCACGCGACTTGGCCCGTGCGCAGGTTGACACACGTCATGAATGCCGGGCCGTCGTGACCGCTGGAAAAATACATGTAATCGCCTTGCCGAATCACGGCTCCGAAATGCGATTTCAATTTTTGGTTGGACCAGAGTTCTTTGACCGTCGTCTTGCCGCCCGCTTGATGCAATTCGAGTACGCGGCTGCCGCCTTCGTAAGCTGACGAGATGAAGAGCAGATTGCCCGGCGCCCAGACCGGCGTGCTGATCGCCAGCCCGTGCTGTGTGTTGTGCGGATGCCGCCAAAGCAATTGGCCATTGTCCGGGTTAATGGCGATGACTTCGGAAGCGATGAGCGCGATGACTTGCGGCTGTCCGTCAACTTCGATCAAGAGCGGCGATGAATGCGCGTTCTGAAAACTCAGGCCCTTCCAAACGACTGCGCCATCGCTTTGCCGAAAGGCGAGCGCCGCGCTGCTGCGACCACCAGCTAACAAGATTAGCATGTCTTTGTATGGCAGCGCGTGGCAGGAATAGCCGAAAGGGAGGCGCGTGCCGCCGAACTCCGTGTAAACATCATGCGACCAAACTGGACGCCCAGTCTGTTTGTCGAGCGAGTGAATTTTGCCAATGCCACTCGCCGTCACGATCCGATCTCCGACGACCTGCGGCATGGCATACGGTCCTGGCCCCACTGCTTCGTCATAACTGTTCTTGAACGGAGCTTCGTAAGCGTACTCCCAAATGGTTGTCCCCGTGCGCGAGTCGAGCGCGATGATCACATCCTGCGACCCGCGCCGATATGCGGTGTAGAGCGTGGTGCCTTCGACGGCCACTGCTGAGTAGCCATCGCCGAGCGCGCGGCTCCAGAGCTTGCGTGGCCCGGTGGCGGGCCACGTGGCAGCCAGGCCGGTCGAAGGCGCGATGAAATCGTGGTGTGGCCCGCCCCACAAAAGCCAGTCGCCCGACGAGCCGCCGCTAACACCAGCGCGCTGCCCTGAGCTTACTGGACGACGTGCGGTCTGAGAGAAGGTCCTGCCTGGCAGCACCCACACAGCGATGGCGCAACCAAGCATCGCTAACAGCACCAACCTGACAATTACAGGCTGGAGATCGAGACGCGAAAAGTTTCGGCTACCAAGCATCAGCTATTCCTCCCTTGTCAGTGGTCACGAACACTAGTCACCGACCATTTCATTCATACCGCAGCGCAACCATCGGATCCACTTTCGTCGCGCGTCGCGCCGGGACATAACAGGCCACCAGCGCCACTCCTGCCAGCAGCAACGCGATCGCGATAAAGGTCGCCGGATCGGTCGCGCTCACGCCAAACAGCAAGGTCGACAGAAAGCGCGTCAACGCCAGCGCGCCTCCGACGCCTGCTCCGATGCCGATCAGCACGAGCCGCACGCCTTCGCCCATGACCAGTTTGAGAACATCACCGGCCGTGGCGCCGAGCGCTATCCGCACCCCGATTTCATACGTCCGCTGGCTAACCAGATAGCTGGTCATGCCAAACACGTCGAGCACGGCGATGGAGAGCGCCGCGAGACTCAATGTGCTGAGCACGCTGGCCGTGAAGCGTTCCTGCCACAATGATCCGCTCAGTCGTTCTTCCAGCGTCAGCACATTGGTCAGCGGCAGTTCTTGATCCACTTGCTTGATTCGCTGCCTGACTGAAGCGATCATCGCTCGCGGATCAGAGGCGGTGTGCGCGACGAGATAGAGATTGCGCCACACATCTTCCCCGGCGGTCTGCTGCGACATCGGGACCCAGGCGGCGGGACCTGCCCTATCAGTGAGGCTTCTCACCAGCGTGTCGCCGACCACGCCGACGATGGTCCGCGGAGCCGTGCCGGGCAAAGATTCCGAGTGGCCGATCCACACTTGCTGGCCCAGCGGGTCTTCGCCCGCGAAGTAAACGCGCGCCAGCGATTCGTTGACAAGGTGTGCGGCGCGAGATTGAGACTGATTTTTTTGCCGAGCAGATGCGGATCGCCGCCGAAAGCGCGCTGCCATAAGCCGTAGCTGATGACCACCGGGCGCTCCGTGCTGTTGGCATCATCAGGAATCAGTAAGCGTCCAGCGACGGGCGTCACACCCAGGGCGGAAAAGATGTTCGGCGTAATCACCGCCGCCGCCACGCGTTCCGATTCGCCCGCGGAGACGTTGTAACCCCACGGCAGCCAGAGCGCCAGGTCTGAAAATGATTTGTTCTGCTCTCGCCAGTCGCGGAAATTAGGGATCGACACGCTCAACTGAGTGAGGCCCTCGGCGCGCGGCTGCTCCCAGAGATAGCCCCAGCGATCGGTCTCGATGTAGGGATAAGGGCGTAGCAGCGCGGCACTGACAAGGCTGAAGACGGCTGTATTCGCGCCGATGCCGAGCGCGAGCGTCATGACGGCCGTAGCGGTGAATCCGGGATTCTTGATGAGCAGGCGAAGGCAGAACTTGAGGTCTTGAATCAATGTGTCCATGTCTTTCCTCACAGTCGCTAAGTGGGCTTGCGCCTCGGCCATTCCCGATGAGGTGAACAATGAGGGCGGCGCATTACGCCCCGGCCACAGGATGACGAAGTCCGCAGTTGATGCTCAACCCAACCATACACTAGGCCCGACATCGAGTAGGCTAAAGGGAACAAAAAGTTGATTGGAGAGGATAAGCCAATGGCGTGCCATTCGGTATCCAAAATCGTGGATTTTAGAGGACGGAGACCAAGCTTCTGAGCCTAGCCTTTCGTGCCGCCTAACCATCTATAATCATCATCCTTGGGCGATGACACAGCGGCGGTGAAAGCTATGAGGAGGCGGGGGAGGTGATTCGTAATTCACAAAATTGGACCCTCAATGTCCGAATTTGGGATCAAGTTTCCCACAATCGGAACCCGCTTTGAGGAAGGATACCTTCACCCTTCTGCTTTACACGGTCTTTGTCCCGGCCATGAATGCATTCCCGTGTTTGGAAATATAATTTCAGAAGTTTGAACGCTTGCCATTGGCCTGCTCGAAGCGTCTCACCGCCCTTGCACGAAGGCACGAAGTTCCAGCGGTCACTGATCTCCGGGTGCGGCAAATCGAGACGGTAGACGTTCCGGTAGCGATAGGCCGTCTGCTCATACAACTCGCCCTTTGGATCGAGTACGATCGCCGAGCCTGATGCCGACCAATCGCGCAGCATATGCATGAAGAAAGTGGCGACTTTCCCGCGCCCGGCGGGCCGAAGATCGCCGTGTGACACAAGACCTGTTCAGCGGGTAAGACGAGTTCGTGCTTAGGCCTTAAGTTTCCGAGGCGCAGCTCACCATCTTCCAATCTCGCTTGGCCTGTCGCCCTTTCCTTCGCCCGCGCAAGATGCAAATCTCTCAAGTACGAAATTTCGCCCCACTGCGCCGTCCCGTAAGTCGCGCGCTGGTGGCGGCGCCGGAAAGGGATAATTAACTGCAGCGCCTCAACCGCTGAAAGCAGATGGACGATGATCATGACCAGAATGAAGATCAGACGGGCGCGGCCTGAGACTTCCAGCCAGTCGGCGCATTTCCAGAGGAGCGCGGCTGAACTGAGTCCCGTGATGACGACCGCCGCCATCTGTCCGGCAATTCCCAGACAGTAGACTGCCGCGTGATAAGCCGGTAGATGCGGGGCAAAGGGGAAAGGGTGTAGTGGTCCCCCAATTTGGGGTTCATTACAGAGATCAAGCGAATGTGCTACTGCCGCGCGGTAAGGTGACCAGCGAATTTGCTGTCGGCTATCTTTGTCAGACCTGGAAGCGGGTTCCGATTGTGGGACGGCTCAATCCCAAATTCGGACATGGCGAAATCCAATTTGGTGTAACTTGCGTCTCTCCTGCTGCCGGCGGGGTGTCTTTCGCCACGATGTGATCTGTCTAAGTCCCATCTTTGGTTGGCGATTGGTAGCCTGAAAGACCGACGTCTAGGGCTGATGAGTGTCCTTGCGATTCACAGTTTTGGATGCCGGGAGGCACGTGATTTGATTATTTCTTGCCGATCAGCTTATTAGGCAACAAATGGGTGACCAATGAACTCTTTGCTGCAAGACCTGCGCTGCGGCGCGCGAATGCTGCTCAAGAAACCCGGCTTCACTCTCGGACTGTCATTGATGACAGGATTGCTCTTTGGGCTAGCGCCCGCCGTGACGGCCTCTCGCCGTGATCTGAGGCGCGCCCTCAAGGGAGATGGGCGAGGAAGCGCCGGCGCGGGCCGCTCCGGCTGGCGCCGCTTGCTGGTGGTCGGCGAAGTGGCATTGGCGTTCACGCTGCTCGTCGGCGCAGGCTTGCTCATCAGGAGTTTTTACGCTCTGCTTTCCGTAAAGCCCGGATTCGAGACTGAACACGCGCTCACCTTCCAGGTGTCGGTCCCGGCTGACCGCTACGCCGAAAAGAATCAGACAGTGGATTTCTATCAACGGTTGGCTGAAAAGATTGAATCATCGCCCGAAGTCCGCTCGGTGGGTATCGTCTCGAGCCTGCCTTTGAGTGGTCAAAACACAGGCTCCGGGCTGACGATCCAGGGCCGGCCGCTTCACGCAGGCGAGCAACCGCCAGCTATCGGCTGGCAGTTCGTCTCGCCGGGATACTTTCGCACCATGGGGATTCCGATGGTGCGGGGACGCGATTTCGATCAGCGCGACCTCCGGCACCCCAATCACGTCACGATCATTGACGAAACCCTGGCGCGCCGTTTTTTCGCGGGAGAAGACCCGATCGGGAAGCGCGTTTATTACGGGCTGCCGGGGCCGCAGGAACACTGGCATGAAATCATCGGTGTGGTCGGCGAGGTTCGCCACCTGGCTCTTGATGCAACGCCGATCCCGCGCGGGTACGACCTGCTGGGGCAGTCTTGGGAACGCAGCATGAATTTTGTGGTGCGAACGGTGGGCGATCCTGTCAAAGTAATTGGAGCCGTGCGAAACCGGGCGCAGGAGTTGGACAAAGAAGTTCCCCTCTGTACCGTCGAAACGCTGCAAGAAATTCTGTCGCGCTCAGCCGCCCCGCGTCATTTCGTGATGATGCTAGTCGCCGCATTCGCCGCCATCGCGCTGATCCTGGCCGCCATCGGCATTTATGGCCTGGTGTCCTACACCGTCAGGCAGCGCACGCACGAGATCGGCATTCGGATGGCGCTGGGCGCACAGCCGCGGGCCGTGCTCAAGCTGGTGGTCAGGCAGGGAATGATTTTGATTTCGCTTGGCGTCGCCATTGGGTTGGGAACGTCGTGGGCATTGACGCGCTTGATGTCGAACTTGCTTTACGGCGTTGGCGCGACCGATCCGGCGACGTTTGCCGCCATCGCCGCCTTGCTCACCGGAGTGGCGTTGCTGGCTTGTTATCTGCCCGCACGGCGGGCGACGAAGGTCGATCCGATGGTGGCGCTGCGCTGCGAGTGACAAAAACTGAAAGATGAATTTGGAGGAGGCGATGAACAGCAGAAAACGTTTGGTGATAGCGGTAGCGGTGTTAGCGATCTGGAGCGTCGTCTTTAACGCCGCGCAAAAGCCAGCGACGCATCCTTACGCCGTAGACAAGCCCATGCCCGAACCGACGTTGTTCGCTGAAGGCATAGTTTCAACGGCGGAAGACGATCTGAACGCAACCTTCACGCCGGATGGGCAGACGGTCTACTTCACGCGCAACTTTCCGGGCAACAAGCTGGGCGTGATCCTCTTCTCGCAATTTAGGGGCGGCCAGTGGCAACCACCCGAAATCGCCAGCTTTTCCGGCCAGTTTACCGACTACGATCCGTTCATCACGCGCGACGGCACGAAGCTCTACTATTGCTCCAATCGCGGCGCGGACGGCAAACAGAAAAACGACTTCGACCTCTGGTTCGTCGAAAAGACTGCTCACGGTTGGAGCGCGCCCCGCAGCCTCGGCGAGCCTGTGAACGCGAAGAGCAATGAATATTACCCGTCGGTCGCCGCTGACGGCACACTCTACTTCAGCTCGAACCGGCAGGGCGGCAAAGGCGGCTACGATGTCTATCGTTCAAGATTGATTGACGGCAAGTATGGCGAGCCGGAGAACCTCGGCGAAAGCATCAATACGCCAACCAATGAAATAGACAACTACATTTCGCCTGATCAACGCTTCCTCGTCTTCGCTGCTTACAATCGGCCCGACGACCTCGGCGGCGGGAGCGGCGACCTCTACCTCAGCTTCAATCAGAACGGCGCCTGGACGAAGGCGAAGAATCTTGGCCCGCAGATCAATTCGTCGGCGCGTGAATTCTGCCCGATTGGTTCACCCGACGGCAAATATTTCTTCTTCAGCAGCTTCAGAGGCGGGCTCGACAAACCGCTCGACAAGCCGCTTAAGAGCTATCGCGAAGTGACGGCGTTGATGCAAAGTGTGCTCAACGGTCGGAGCAATGTTTATCAAGTGGATCTGAGTGCGCTCGGTGTGCAGTGAGAGAAAAACGCAGAGCAAGGTGGAACAGCGAATCATCTGGCGACGGTGTTTCATCATTATCGGTGTACGGTGGGAGAGGGTATGCGGCAGTTGCGCCTGGAATGGGCTGCCAGCTAGACCTGAGCGGAGGCTGCGGTGGCGGAGGTGTTGCGCCATCAAATCAGGAACCGGAGGATCATGAACAAACTGATGAGTCACCTGCGCTCCGGCGCACGGATGCTGTTGATGAAACTCGGCTGCGCTTTGCTTGCCGTGCTGACGCTCGCCCTCGGCCTTGGCGCGAATACAGCGCGTGCCGTCAATGCGCCGGCCACACAGGGCAAAGAGGCCAGCAACGCGTCTGGCGGCTTCGATCTTCAAAAGGTGGCCGACGGCGTTTATGCCGCGATCCGCAAGGAGCCTCCCGGGCTGATGTTCAATGCCAACAGCGTGTTCATTATCAATGACGATGAGGTCATGGTCGTCGATACCAACATCACGCCTTCTTCGGCGAAAGAAACCTTGGCCGCACTGCGGAAGCTGACGACCAGGCCGGTGAAGTATGTCATCAACACGCACTGGCACCCGGATCATCTCTCGGGCAATCAGGTCTATCGCGACGCCTTTCCCGGAGTCGAATTCATCGCCCAGGCGACGACGCTCGAAGACCTGCCCGCCGTGGGCGAGTCGAACCGCAAAGGTTTGCTGACTCATGGCCCCGCCTTCGCGGCGCGGCTCCGCAGCCTGGTGGAGAAGAACCAGAGCCTCGGCGGTGGGGACCTGACCGAGGAAGAGCGCATCGGTTACCTCAGCGACGCCAGGCAACTGGAGGAGTTGGTCAAAGAAGCTCCCGAGATCCAGATCCTCCTGCCGACGATCACCATCGAAGATCGCCTGACACTGCATCGCGGCCATCGCACCATCGAGATTCACTATCTCGGGCGCGCTCACACTCGCGCGGATCTCGTGGTTCACCTACCCAAAGAGGGGATCGTGGTTGCTGGGGATCTCGTGGTCTGGCCCGTGCCGTTAGTCGGATCAACTTCTTACCCAAGAGACTATGCCGCGACGCTTGAAAAGTTGCTCGCGCTGCGGGCGAGCATCAGCATTCCCGGCCACGGACCGGTGCTGCGCGACGACACATATGTCAAGCTCATGGTTCGCCTGCTGACCTCAATCAAGCAGCAGACGGAAGCGGCGATGGCGCGCGGCGAAACGTTGGGACAAGTGCGGAAGAGTGTCAACCTCGATGAGTTTCGGAAAGCCTTCGCCGGCGACTCGAAATTCAAGCGAATTATTTTCGACAGCTATGTCACCGACCCGGCGGTCACGGCGGCCTTTCGCCAAGCGTCAGCGAAATGATGATCGCTGATTCAGGCATCCCGGTGACGACTGTCAGTGGCGTTGACGCGGCTGCTGTCGAGCTTGTTGTTTGGCGTGAGCGCGACCGATCCCGCGACGTTTGTCGTGATTGCGCTGTTGCTCACTGGTGTGGCGCTGGTGGCGTGTTATCTCCCGGCGCGCCGGGCGGCGAAAGTGGATCCGATGGTCGCGCTCCGGTGCGATTGAGGAGAAGCAATGAAGCAAAAACTTATCGGCATTTTGGCAGGTATGGGCCCGCGTTCGACCGCCCCTTTCGTGGATCTGGTGGTGACCTAATGTCAGGTTCAATATGGAGCCAAGCTGGTGGAAGAGTTCCCGCACCTCATGATCTATTCGCTCCCTGCCCCGATCCGGCTTGATCGACCTCTCGATCACGAGGCCGTCAAGCAAACGATCTGCGATGGGCTGAGAAAACTTGAGTCTACCGGGGCGGACTTCATCGCGCTGCCATGTAACACGGCGCATATCTACTTCGATGAACTGGCGCAATGCATCCATGCGCCGCTCCTCAACATGATTGACGAAACGATCAAGGCCATACCTGCGGGGACCAAAAAGGTCGCGCTGTTTGCTACCCACATGACAGTCGAGGCCGGCTTGTACCAGCGAGGCATTGAGCAAGCCGGTCTGGAGTTAATCCTCAAAGAGAGCTGGCAAGAGAAAGTCACCGAGTTGATTACGACGATTATTTCCTCAGCCGCTAACCTGTCGCCTCAGAAACAATGGGATCAGCTGGTGGCAGAAGTAAAAGTCGCCGGGGTGGATGCCATCCTGTTAGGTTGCACCGATCTGAATGTGGTCAGCCAGCGAATACCTGAGGGCATTCTCTTGCTTGATGCCACTCAGTGTTTGGCGCAGGCCGTTGTGCAGAGGTACAGAGAAAGCTTGACTCATTAACAGAAGATCGCAACTCCGGCGCCGGAGTTGCGATTCATAACGAATGATCGCGCTTCGATCCCAATGATGGACAAGGAGGATTTATGCCAACCCTGATTCAGGACCTGCGCTACGGTGTGAGAATGCTGCTCAGGAAGCCAGGCTTTACTTTAGTCGCCGTCTTCACACTCGCCTTGGGTATTGGCGCCAACACCGCCATCTTCAGCGTCGTCAATGCGGTGCTGCTGCGGTCGCTCCCCTTTGCCGAGCCTGACCGCCTGGTTTTCGTAGCGGAGTTGCTGGGCGGCAGGCCGATGCCCACTTCTTATCCGAACTTTCTGGCGGGTGGAGCGCTGGTGGTGACTTTCACTGGGGTTTTGGTAGCTCACCGATCATCTACCAGCATCTGGCGATTGTGCAGTGCGATGCGCAGAATCAGGCATTCATCGCGGCTTTCAAGCTCGCTGATGGTCAGCGCGTCTGGCAGACCACGCGCGAAGAAGACAGTTCGTGGAGCACTCCGGCCATTTACGAAGGCAAGGATCACGCTGAGTTAATCACGAGCGGGACGAAATGCTATCGCGGCTATGATCCGCTGACAGGCAAAGAGCTGTGGCGGCTGGTCGATGGCGTGGACGTGAAAATCCCAACGCCAATAATCGCGCACGATCTGTATTTCCTCACCGGCGGCGATTCACGCGCGCGACGCACATTTTATGCTATGCGTGCCGGAGTCAAAGGAGAGATCAAGCCCGCGGCAAGCGCGGACGGCGGCGGCAACATTGCCTGGCAAAGCCCGGTCATCAAACCGCACATCGTCACGCCGATTGTTTACGGCGATTATTTGTGCGTCTGCACAGATAACGGCGTCTTGACTCAGTATCAGGCCAAAACTGGCGAGCCTAGTTATCGCGCGCGGCTGGGCAATGGAGGATCATTCAGTGCATCACCCGTTGCTGCGGATGGGAGACTCTACTTCGCCAGCGAAGATGGCGACGTCTTCGTCATCAAAGCCGGCTCGACCTATGAACTGATGGCCCGCAATCTCATGGGAGAAGTCCTGATCGCGACTCCAGCGATCGCCGGCCAAATGATCATCATTCGCGGCCAGCATCAGGTCTTCGGGATCAGAGAAAAAGTTCAGCCAGAGAAAAACCGCATCGGTAAGTAAATCCTGTCTCAGGTTCAATACTTCGAACTGCGTAACGCAAATCCGGTAACCAGCTTTCCATGTCGCTCACTTCTCCGGGCAATAAGAAATTCGTGTCTTTAGTTACCAAGAGCGCCGTAAAGCCCCCGAATTTATTCGTGGGGATATCAGGCGCTGCCGTGCCCCCGCACGGCAATCTGGTTGCGATAGACCCTTTTCTTGACAATCAAAACAACTGCGTCGAGAATCAGAAAGATGTCTGAGCGCAAAGTTTTCAAATTCAAACTGGAACCGACAGCCGAGCAGGAACATCGGCTTAACTGCTTTGCTGGCGCGAAGCGTTTCGTCTATAACTGGGGGCTGAATCGTTGCCGCGCCCACTACCAAGAAACAGGCAAGGGTATCTCCTGGAAACAGCTTTCCGACGAGTTCACCGCACTCAAAAGCCAGCCAGGGTTTGAGTGGCTGCAAGAGATGGATTCTCAAGCCCTCCAGCAAGCCCTCGCTGACCTCAAGCGAGCCTTCATCAACTTCTTTGAGAAACGGGCTTGCTATCCGCGCTGCAAGCGGCGCAAAGATACCCGCCAGTCGTTTAGGATTCCTCAGCGGGTCAAAATTGAGGGTGAGCGCGTCTACGTTCCTAAAATCGGCTGGATTAAGATTCGCCAGTCGCGGCCAGTTGACTGCGCGACGAAAAGCGCTACGTTCAAGCGGGACGCTTGCGGAAACTGGTTTGTCATGCTCGTCGCGGAGTTTGAATTGCCGGAGCGAGACGCGCCCACGGTTAAGCTTGAAGACGTGGCCGGTGGGGATGTCGGGCTGAACACCTTCCTCACGCTCTCGGATGAAACCGAGATTAGCAATCCCCGTTTCTATCAAACGGCTGAGCGCAAGCTGCGCCGCGCTCAGCGTCGACTCTCTCGCAAGCAAAAGGGGAGTCGCAATCGTGCCAAAGCCAGACTTGAAGTGGCCAAAGTGCATGACCGGATTGCTAACCAACGTGCAGACTTCACGCATCAGCTCAGTTTCTTTCTGATCTCCAAGTTCCTCGCACTGAGCTTTGAATCCGTTCACGCTCGCGGCCTTGCGAAACATCTATCTCTTCCCCCATCGCCGCAGATTGACTTCGCGTTTAGAGATTCGCGGAATGCCACGGTTACGCAGCAACGTATACAGTCCATTTTTCGAGACGCCAAACTCTTCAATCAATTGTGTACTGCCCTCACCCTTCGCGTATCGCTTGCAAATCTCTTCTCGTTGCGCGGGAGTCAGTTTGCAACTTTTCTTGGGCGGCAGTTGAATGTCAGGGTTCGTCCAGCCCCTATAACTGTGCAATCCGCCCCGCAGCAACTTCAGGAGACTGCTCCGTTCCAGGCCATGCTGTTGCGCGAACTCCGTAGGATTCAGGAACTCACACAGCAATCCGTCGGGAGAGAGCAGGCGACAGGGTTTGTCCGTTCCCCGAATCGCCATGCTGTGCCTAGCCCTAGCCTCCGGCGTTTGAAACTGCCGCTTAGCCGCCCGGCTGAGCTTCCGCTTAGTGCTGGGAGAGAACTTCACTCCCTTATTAGTAGCAGTAGCGGGGCGAATATTGAACAGACGCATACCAGATGCGAGGGAGCGAGCAAAAATCTCTTGTTCCAATCGGTCGCACGTCGCGGCATCAGATGCCAGCGTGTGTGCCTTGAAAACAAAAGCATCCGCGCCATACTTTTTCCAGGCCATCTGAAGGTGCGGGTTACAGTGAGTGCCTTTGCGCAGTTTGCATTTGTGCTGATGAAACCGCTCCTGAATGTTTTGACTTTGCCCGATATAAATCGCGTGATTGGCCGTACAGGTGATGGTGTAGACGCCTCTTTTCATCGTCCTATTATAGCACATTCAACCAAGCTGGCGAAGAGCGTGCTGGACGCGGCCTGGGGAATGTTCTTTCGGCAAGCTGAATACAAAGGCCGTTGGTACAACCGCCAGGTGGTATTTGTTGGCCGATTCTTCCCCTCGACTCAGTTGTGCTCGGTGTGCGGTCAACAAAACAAGAACCTTACGCTGTCTGACCGCGAGTGGGATTGTCCCGAATGTGGCACGCATCATCATCGGGACATTAACGCCGCGAAAAACTTGCAGCGTGAAGGTTTCAGAATCCTGGTCGCCGCAGGGCATGCGGAGACACGAAACGCTTGTGGAGCCGATGTCAGACTTGCGACGGCAAGCAATCGGTGACGAAGCAAGAATCCCCCGCGTTCACGCGTGGGGAGTGTCAATCCTCAATCGCGCCGCCAGCCTCACGCAGATGCTCTCGGAAGGTGTACTCGGGTTTGGCCGCGCGCTTGGCGAGGTAGTCGGCAAACCTTAGTTGTTCGCGGAGCGTCTGGCCAGCGCGCACTGCCTCCGCCTGATGCCGCTCCCTCTGCCAGATCGTGCGCGCCGTGGCAAGCACTTCTTCCAGCTGCTCGCTTTCCACAAAGATGACTCCATCAGTATCAGCCAGCACCACGTCATCACCAGTCACCGTCACCTCCCCCAGCCTGGCGCTCATGAGCGCCTCAGAAGCGCGCGCGTCGAGACGCCGTGGGCCGGCCGGGTAGCTGCCATAACTGAAAACGGGGAAACCGATGGTGAGCAGCTCAGCCGTGTCACGATGCAGGCCCCAAAGAACGATGCCGGCCAGTCCGGCAGCTTGCGCCTCAAGCACGGTCAAATCACCGATACAACCCTCATCCTCTCTTCCCTCGTTATCAATCACCAGGATGCTCCCCGGCTGCGCAGCTTCAAACGCTTCCAGAAAGATATCCACACTGCCATAGTGTCTGACCGGGATCACTCGCCCGGCGATCTGGCTTCCCGGAATCAACGGGCGGATGCCGGCTTGAGCCAGGCGCAGCGAGGCTCTGAGACGCACACAAGCGTCCGCGATCAGCGGCGTTGACAGCTCGGCGAATTCCTCGCTCAGTTTTGTGTTCACGGTTCTCTCCCTTATCTGCGTTTGAGCAACCTTCATTCGAGGTAATGATTATGTCGAGCTTCTCCTTTACCATCCCCGCCGCTGACGCAAGGCCGTGATCCGCGCGACGTGGTGACGCCCATGCCATTCGTAAAGCTGCAACAAGCCGTCGAGTGTCATCACACCCAGTTCGTGGTGGTTCAGTGTCTGCGCGAAGTCTGCGGGGCTCAGTGAGCGCAAAAGGATCACCCATCGCTCATGCAGCGATTCCAGCAAGCGGAGCGAGATTTCCGGGTCCGCATTTCGCCCGTCCTCCAGCTCCGCCCACCTTTTCTCATCGTAGGGTCTGGTCGTTGGCTCGACTTCGGTCAACCCCAGTTTAAATCTGGTGTAGGCATTGAGCTGACTATCGGGCACATGATGCACGACCTGCCGCACCGTCCAACCTTCAGGACGGTAAGGCTCATTGAGTTGTTGTAGCGAGAGCTTTTCAATCGCCGCGCGCAACCTGGAGGGCGCTTCGGCTAGACTGTCGATGAGGGCTTTTCGCTGCCCACCTGTGATCTCAGTTTTGAGTTCGAACTTTCCCACCGGGTAACGCAAGTCTGTCATGTTTCGGGTCTCCTTCTCTGCGGGTTTGATGAGCGGCCATCATACGGTTCCACTGTGTATGGGTCAAATTTATTGTTTGCATCGTTTCGATGAAATAGTATCATCTATGCCGAAAGGGATAATCATGACCAGGCATCTGGACATTCGTCATCTCAAACTGATCGTGGCCGTCACCGAGGAGAAAAGCGTGACGAAGGCGGGTGAACGATTGCATCTGACGCAATCGGCACTAAGCCACCAGTTGCGTGGCATCGAAGAAAGGCTCGGCGCGCCCCTCTTTCTGCGGATGAACAAAAAAATTCCAGTCGGGCCATTATTTTTTACAGCTCCTTAGCCGCGCATTTGGGCTGACAGGTCGCGGGGCTGGCTAGTCTCAGTTTCTTGAAAGCTATGGGATAACCAAGGGAAGCGAGAGGGGCAAAGGATCGCGCCAAAGGGTAGAAGGACTGCGCCACGACCCCTTGGCGCGGTTCGTCTGACTCTTGGCCGGAATCTATTTCAGCTCAATCACCCGCCTCAGAACGTGCCCCCACCACCTCTGCCATTTCATCCGCTGAGGCAGCCTCCGCCCCGAGATGTTGCTCACCACGCCGACTCACGCGCGGCGATGCGCCAGCATTGGGTGACAAGGCCGGCTGCGGCTTCACGCCCCAAGGGAGGAGCCTGCGCAGGCGGGCCGGCATGGCCGCCAGCTTGCGCAAGGGCGCCGTCTGGGCCAGGTCGTCGAAGATCGAGTACGCCACCGGTGTGACCAGCAGCGTGAGCAACAGCGAGAGCGTCTGCCCGCCGATCACCACCGTCGCGATCGAACGCCGCTCCTCGGCCCCCGGGCCGGTGCCGACAGCGAGCGGTAACATGCCGGCGACCAGGGCGAGCGTCGTCATCAAGATCGGACGGAGCCGGTCGCGGTTCGCCTGAATGATCGCGTCATACCGGGCCATGCCGTTGCGCCGCAGGCCGTTCATGTGGTCGATCTGCAAGATCGAATTCTTCTTGACCACGCCGAACAGGACCAGGATGCCGAGCGCCGAATAAAGATTCAGCGTGTCGTTCATCGCCCACAACGAGAGCAGGGCGAACGGGACGGCCAGCGGCAGGCTGAGCAAGATCGTCACCGGGTGGATGACGCTCTCGAACTGCGAGGCGAGGATCATATACATAAACGCAATCGAGAGCAGGAAGGCGATGATGAACTCGTTGAAGGTGCGCTCCAGCTCGCGCCCGCGGCCCGAGACGACGGTCGTGTAGCTGGGCGGCAGGTTCATCTTGGCGACGGCGTCTCGCAGCGCGGCGATGCGGTCGCCGAGCGCAAAGCCAGGGGCGACCGCGGCGCGCAAGGAGACCGTCCGCTGGCGGTCGAGGCGCTCGACGCGCGAGGGGGCCGTCGTCCGCTCCAGGCGCACCAGGTTGTCGAGACGGACCAGCCCGACCCGCGAGGACGGCACGTAGAGCCGCGAGATGGTGCCTTCGTCGTTGCGGTAGCCTTGCTGCAAGCGCAGTTCGATATCGTAGTCGTCGTTGACCGTCTCGTCGCGGAAGCGCGAGACGCGGTCGTCGCCGCCGACCATCAGTCGCAGCGCCGTGGCAATGTCGGTTGTGTCCACGCCGAGGTCCGCCGCCCGCGCCCGGTCGATCTGCACGCGCAGTTCCGGCTTGTCGAGTTTGAGCGAGACGTCGGCGTCGACAATCCCCAGCTCTGGTGCCTTCAGGCGCAACTGGTTGGCGTAATCGACCATGGCGATCAGGTCCGGGCCGCGCAGGGCGAAGTCGATTTCCGAAGGCCCGCTCCCCAAGTTGATCGATTCCGGGTTGCGGACCGAGGGGCGCAGGTGTGTGTACTTGCGCAGCCGCCCGCGCACCTTGATCTGGACGTCGCGAGCGCTGTAATTGCCGCGGAAGACCGCGAGCGGCTCGCCGCGTTTGAGCCCTTCCCAGAACTTGACGATGTTGACCGTGCGCTCCTCGTGCGGGGCGATGCGCACGTAGATATTGGAATAATTGGGAGAAGAGGAAAAACCGCCAGCGGACCCGGCGAGGATGACGCGGATTTCAGGCATCGCGCGCAACTCGGCCTCGACGGCTTCGACCGCCTCATTCATCGCCGTCACGCTGGTGCCTTCGGGGGCGGTTAAGCCGACGGTGAACTCCGCCTCATCCACGTTGCTCGGGATGTACTCCTGCTTGACTGCGCGGTAGAGCGGAACCGAGGAGGCGATGACCAACAGCGCGAGGACGGCGACCACGAGGCGATGGCGCATGACCAGGTGGAGCAGCCACGTATAGCCGCGGTCAAGCCAACTGTAGAAGCCGCCGCGCGACTTGGCCGCCTTGCCGTGTCCCTCCGCCTTGGCCGCATCCCCGTGCAGCAAGCGCGCGCTCATCATCGGCGTGAGCGTGAAGGAGACCAGCAGCGAGACCATGATCGCCACCGCCGCCGTCCAGCCGAACTGTTTGAGGAAGCGCCCTGAGATGGAGGACATATAGGCGACCGGCAAGAAGATCACCACCAGTGAGAGCGTCGTCGCCATGACCGCGAGGCCGATCTCAGCGGTCGCTTCTTTGGCTGCCCGCATCGGCGACATCTTCTTCTCTTCGATGAAGCGGAAGATGTTCTCCAGCACGACGATCGCATCGTCGATGACCACGCCGACCATGAGCACTAGCGCGAGCATGGTCACGCTATTAAGCGTGAAATCGAGCGCCCGCATCATGCCGAAGGTCGCAATCACCGAGGCCGGGATGGCGATCCCCGCGATGATGGTCGAACGCCAAGAGCGCATAAAGACGAGCACCACCAGGGAGGCCAGGATGCTGCCCAGGATGAGGTGCACGTTGATCTCGTGGAGCGCATTCTTGATGTAGCGCGACTGATCGTTGATGACCTCCATCTTGACGTCGGGCGGGAGTTGGGCCTGGATGCGCTGGAGGTCTTTCTTGACGGCGTCAATCACGGCGACCACGTTCGCCCCGGATTGGCGCCGCACTTCGAGCGAGACGGCCGGCACGCCGTTCAGGCGCGCCAGCGTCCGCTGCTCCTTGGTCCCGTCCTCAAAGTAGCCGATGTCTCTGACGCGCACCGGTGAGCCTTTGATTTTGGTCACGACCAGGTCGTTGAAGTCTTCCGGGTCCAGGACCCGGCCCATGGTGCGCAGCATCAGCTCGCGCCGGCCGGCGTCCACGTTGCCGCCGGGCACGTCGGCATGCTGGCGCACGAGCGCCTGGCGCACGGTGGTAATCGGGATGCGGTAGGCCGCCAAGCGGTCGGGGTCGATCCAAATCTTGATCGCGCGGTGCAGGCCGCCCGAGATGTTAACGTCACCCACGCCCGCCGCGCGCTCAATCTGAAGCTTGACCGTCTTATCGGCCAATTCCGTCAGCTCGCGGATCGAGCGGTCGCCGGAGAGCGCAATCGTCATCACCGGCCGGGAATCGTTGTCGAACTTCTGGACGATCGGGGGATCGATGCCTTGCGGAAGCTGGCGCAGCACCGACTGCACGCGGTCGCGGACGTCCTGGGCCGCGGTGTCAATGTCGCGGTTGAGGTTGAAGGTGATCTTGACGAAGGACATCCCCTGGTTGGAGAAGGACCGAAGTTCCTCGATCCCTTCGACGGTGTTGACGACCTCTTCGATCTTCTGCGAGATCTCGCTCTCCATCTCTTCGGGCGAGGCGCCGGGCAGGGAACTGCGCACGTAGATGACGGGCAGGTCCATCGACGGGAAGCGGTCCACCCCGAGCTTGAAATAACTGGCCGCCCCGACGACCACCAGGGAGAGAATGATCATGGCCGCAAAGACCGGACGGCGAATACAAACTTCAGCTAGCTTCTGCATAAATCGTGACCTTCGATAACGACTGAATAAAATCGAGAGCCACCACGGAGTCACGAATTTACTCGTTGAGCACTGGCCCAGGCAGCGCCTCAGCCGAATGAATCAATTCGTGCCTATGTGGTCGCTCTTCATCCATCCGAAAAACCTCGCCCAACTTAGCGTTCGACATTGACCGGTTGGCCCGTCATCAGATTGCCCGGTGAGACGACCACCAACTCACCCGCCTTGAGACCTTCGGCGATCTCGACCCAATCCGCCTCACGCCGTCCGACGACCACGGGCCGCTCAAGTGATTTACCGTCCTTGACGGTGAAAACTTTCTGGATGCCGGCGAAGGTGACGAGGGCGGCGGCCGGCACGGTGACCACCCCCTGACTTGTGCTGGTTTGAAGCTCAGCCTTAGCGAAGGAGCCGGGCCGCAATCGGCCTTGCTGATTGTCGACTTCGGCCTCGATGATGAGCGTTCGGCTCTGCTCCTCGAAGGCCGGGCTGAGCCGGGCGACGCGGCCCGAATAGACGCTCGGGTCGCCTTCCACCGTGACGCGAGCCGGCAGCCCGATCCGCACGCCTTGGGCCTCGCGCTCTGGCACCTCGATCCGCAACCGGAGCGGGTGCAAACGGACGATGGTGGCGACTGGTGCGCCCGCGATAAAGTACTCGCCGATCGCCGCCTTCCGTTCGCGCACCGCCCCATCGAACGGGGCGTAGAGCGTCGTCTCGGCCAATTGTTGGCGAGCCAGGGCGACTTCACTGCGCCGCTGGACGAGGATCCCTTGACGATTGCGCACTTCCTCCACCGCGTCTTGATACTTGCTGTCAGCCACCTTCAGCGCTGAGTCGGTGCGATCCAGTTCGGCCTGCGGCTGGACGCCCTCTCTGACCAGTCGCACGGCGCGTTCGTGATTGAGCCGGGCCTCGTCCAAGACGGCACGGGCCTGACGCACGAGCGACGTGTTCTCCGTCGCCACGCTGTCATCATCGCCTTGGGGGGGCAGCCCGAGCCGGACGCGCGCTTGCTGAAGTCCCGCCTCAGCCTGATTGAGGCGGCCTGTATATTCCTTCGTCTCAAGCTGAGCGATCATCTGCCCCTTGCGCACGAAGCTGCCTAAATCTACCGAGAGTGTGCTCAGCCGCCCCGGGACTTTGAAGCTGAGTGACGCCTGCTCGTCGGCAGCCAGCGTCCCGGGCGCGGTCACTGTCCGCGCAATCGACCGCTCGGTGGCCGGCACAACTCGCACGGATTTGGCTGCCGGCGCGCTGGCCCCGGTATTTTTGGTGGCCGCCTGCGGGTCGCCGGAGTGGCACCCGCTGGAGATCAGAGTGATGGTCGTGAATAAAGCCGCCAATGCTAACTTGTAATCTGCTCCGGTCATAAAAGTACGCGAGAAGAAAATTGATTAAGATTGCTCCAGAGCGGAACGAGCCCTGCTGTTAGGATGCTGATAATGCGACCCTGAAGTCTCAGTATTATAACTTGATTGCCCGGCACTTGCACCTCTAATTAACAGCCTCCGACGGAGAATCTGGGAAATTGTGAAGGTCCAAACAGCAAATACGGCGACCTGATGGATTTGGTTACGCAGTGGTGGAAAATGATCACTCGGATTTGGAGCCCCAGCGTAGGTGTGTGATACACTGCCCCACGCCTTCGCGGATGCGTCCAGTGGTGATACTGCTGGCAAATTCAACCCATGTCCGACAAGCTGCCAGCTTGTCGCGGGCGCGGCCGTTAACCCAATAGTTGGCCAACCGAGACGGCGACAAGCTGGCAGCTTGTCGGACAGCTCGCGCGATTTCCTGAATTCGCCAACAGTATCAGTGGTGGGCGAGAGCCATCACCCAAAAAACTGAGAGGCCCATAATGAAAACTGCCCCCTTTCTCCTCTTCGCCTGGATCTGCCTGGTCGCGGTCACCGACCGGCCCTGGCCGTCGGCCGGCGCCGCCGCCAAGGCCGCGCCGTTCCATGAGGCGGAGCTGATCTTTCCGCTCGAGCATTGGCACAACCACGCCTCTTGCATCGTCGAGTGCCCGAATGGCGATCTGCTCGTCTGTTGGTTTCATGGCTCAGGCGAACGGACCGCCGATGATGTGAAGATCGAGGGCGCGCGGAGAAAGAAAGGGGCCCGCGTCTGGAGCCCGCGCTTTACGCTCGCCGACACTCCCGGCTATCCCGACACCAATTGTACGATGTTCATCGACCCGCAGCAGCGACTCTGGCTGCTGTGGCCCACGATCCTGGCTAACGAGTGGCACACAGCTTTGATGAAGTACCGAATCTCTTCCCGCTACCAGGGCGATGGCCCGCCGCAGTGGGAAGCGAATGAAGTGCTGCACGTCACTCCGGGGCCGGAGTTTGAGGAGACCGTGAAGAAAGCGATGGATGCGGTTGAAGCCAGGTTGGCGAATGAGCCTGAGGCGCGGCGCGAGGCGCTTCAGGCATACATCGCCCGCACGCGCCGGAACGCGGCCGATAAACTTTTCCGCCGCCTGGGCTGGATGACTCGCGCTCACCCATTTGTCTTGGATAATCAACGCTTGATCGTCCCGCTCTATTCGGACGGCTTCTCCTTCTCCTTGATGGCCCTCACGGATGATTGGGGGAAGACCTGGCATACGAGCACCCCGTTGGTCGGAGCCGGCAACATCCAGCCGAGCATCGTCAAGAAGAAGGACGGCACGCTCTTCACGCTCATGCGCGACAACGGGCCGCCGCCCAAGCGACTGCATCTGAGCGAGTCGCACGACCGAGGGGAGACCTGGAGCCCGGTGGTCGATAGTGAGCTGCCCAACCCCGGCTCCGGCGCCGAGATCATCTCACTCAGGAACGGCCACTGGGTCTTGATCTCCAACGATACGGAGCGGGGGCGCCACAGCCTGGCCGTCGCCATCTCAGACGATGAGGGCCAGACTTGGAAGTGGAAGCGGCATCTCGAATCCCAGCCGCCCGGCCCCGAGGCCGGCCAGTTCCATTACCCGTCAATCATCCAGGCGCGTGACGGCACACTACACGCTTCTTACAGCTATCACCCGAGCAGCAAGGGGGCGGCGAAGGACGCTGACGGACGGCCACAGCACAAGTCGATCAAGCACGCCCACTTTAACGAAGAGTGGATCAGGGCGGGGGACCCGGCGGCGAAGGAATAAACCGATTGCGGATGGCGGAATTCGGATGGCGGATTTTGCAGCGGCTTTGATTAAATCCGCCATCCGAATTCCGCCATCCGCAATCGTAACATTTTCTCTTTTTTTCCCTCGCCACTGACGCCGGTCGGAGAGTAGAATGGATCGCCTCGGTAGTCGGAGCGGGTCACTGCTTTAGAAGGAGAATGTCAATGCCAACCGTGCCCGTCCTTGTCGTCGAGGACCGGTCCGAAATCCGCCAAGCGCTCATCGGCCTCCTGGAGCACGCCGGCTATAGCCCGCGTGGGGCCTCGAGCTGCGCCGAGGCCCGGGAGTTAGTGGGTCAACTCCGCTTCAAGGTGATCCTCCTGGATCTAAAACTCCCCGATGGCAGCGGCTTGGACTTCTGCGCCGAACTCCGGACGCTGGCGCCTCAGAGTGCTGTGGTCATCATCTCGGGCGACAGCGCCGTGATGGAGGAAGACCAGTTGGGCGGGTGCCAGGCCATCGGCTTTTTGAGCAAGCCGTTCAGTTACGCGCAGCTTGACACGATGCTCAGGCGTGTCCTCGACCAAGGGCACGGCGCCGAGAGTCGCCCCCGGTCTTGAAACTGATTTGAAGATCAACTGGTCACACAGTCAATTGCGAGCATGAGGTACACCGAGCAGGAATTCGAGATGGTCCGCCGGCAGGCCATCCAGATCGAGGCGGAAAAGCGGGCCCTGATCAGGCTGTTGCTGATCATCGTCTCGTGTATCCTGGGCGTGACTCTGGTCGTGCTCGGGAGAGTCTACCAACTCTACAGCCAGAGCGGCAGCGTGGTCCGGGCGGCCGAGACCAAGGCCGACGCGGCGGTCGCCCAGTCCCAACAATGTGACCGGGAGTTGAAGGATAAGACCACCCAGCTTGAGCGGATCACAAACACCGCCAAGCAGAAGCAAGAGCGGAACGAAGCTTTGGTCCAGAGGGCGCTGCAGGGCGCCTCGCAAACCGAGCTGGCCGAGTTCGCGCGGGCCGTCTATGACCTGCCGGGCAGAAGCGTGGAAGTCCCCCGCATCCCGCCGAGTTCTCTCTTCCAGCGAATCTACCGCTACAAAAGTGGCGAACAGACACAGACCTTCGTCTTAGTCGGTGGACAGGTGGACGGGAAGTGGATGATTTACTCCAACCTGATTGCGACTAACCCGCCGAAACAGTAACCGTGTGACCGGCAGCGACACCTGCCGGTCACTGCTTTCCTGCCACGAAAAAAAGGAGTGCCCGGCGTCATCGCCCGCACCTCTCTTCCGGCGCTCACCCCGCGCCTCGGCGTCGTTACTCCGTGAGATGCTCGCGGACGCGTGACGCCAAGCGCTCGCGTGAGGAACTGGTCAAGGCCGTCCTCGGCCGCGACTTCACGCCGCTCGATCGCAGCATCGATATGCACGTCAGCAACCTGCGCAAAAAACTCGGCCACCGCGTAGGCGAGCTGGAGCGGATCAAGACGGTGCGCAGCGCCGGCTACATTTATACCAGCAGCTAGCGGGCCGTGGCCTTGTCCTTCATCTTCTCTAGTCAGGGAGCGACCGCAGACCGAGCAGGTCAATCAGCCAGGATCGCCTCCAGGACGGGATCCCGCCCGGTCAGGTAATCATCGGACGACAGCTCGACGGTGATGTCCGGGAAGACGGAAGGCGGATCGCCCGGGACGAGTTGGAAGAACTTGGTCGAGTAGAAACAGGTCAGCCCCGAGTTCGGCAGCACGAAGCTGCCGAGTTCGCCGTAGCTGTTTGGCTTCCCGCCCGTCGGCCCGCCGAAGAAGATGGCATTCGTTTGGTTCCGCAGGTCGATGGTGTTATTCACCCCGGAGGAGAAGGTCCCCTGCCCGATGATCACGAAGAGGTGCCCGCGCCGGTTGATCGCCGTGCGGGACCTCAACCCCGAGATGAGCGGGGAGATGATGCTTGAATTCCCGCCGGGATTTTGCCGCAGGTCGATGACGAACCGCGCGACCGGGTGCGTATCGAGGAAGGCCAGCAATTCCTGCGCGAAGGTGGAGAAAGGCAAGTCGGGGGCGTTAGCGCAGCGGTTGTACTGAAAGTAGAGGGTCTGCGAATCGTCCAAGTATTGATACCAGTAGAAGACGTCCGGTTTCTGCCGGTAGAGGGGGAGCGGCACTCTCGTCCAAAGCGGGGCCTGCAACCACTCAATCGGCTCGCTGCGTGACACCGGGGCGAACTCCAGGCTCAGCCTCTGGCCGGAGAAGTCCTCGAAGACAAACCGCCCCCGCTCCATGTCCGGCAGCACGCCCAGCGCATTCAAAACCTCCGGGATCACCAAGTATGACGGGCTCTGCTCCCGGAGCCAGGCCTCATTTTCGTGAGAGATCACGGTGCTGACGGCAGCGACGACCTGTTCGATAGCTGTCTCGCCGACCTGCACCAGCCTAGCGCCCAAAGCGCGGCGGTACCCGCGCAGCCCTCGCGGTGAAGGGAACGTGGCCGCCGTGACGTGCGTCACGTAGATGCCGTCTCGAAACCAGGCGAGCCTCAGGGGGTAGCGCCGGAAGGCACCGCTTCCGCCCGGAAAGCTTAAGCTCGTGTGGGCGTCCCCGACCAGCGCCGTAATCCGCATCAGCCCGACGACGATCTCATGATCGGCCTTCGCCGGGATGGCGGCGTCGAGTTCGGCCACCGCCCGGTCGAACTCTTCCCGCGGCGTCTTGAAGAAGAGGTTCTTATGCCGGCGCGGCAGTTCGGTCGCCAGCGACTGAAGGTCCTGCCGCCACTGCTCCGGCCGCAAGGTAGCGGCGTTCTGCGGTTGAGGCCGCCGGTCAACCGCCGGGATGATGACCAGCAGAGATGATAGAAGGAGGGTGAGTTGAGCGGTCGCATGCGCCATTGGGTGAGCACCTTTGTCAGAAGATTTGCCGCACTCGGCCGGCCAGCCGTGCTGACAGCGAGAGGGGGGCTGCTGTCAGTCCTCTTCAGGGGCGCCGCGCTGAGCGAGCACGGGCCGAGCTTATACCTCGAAAGAAAGTTTGTCTACTGAAGGCCGGGCGAGTCAGGCCGGATCACTCAGGCACTCTGGGTCTTGGAGGATGCTTTTTCAAAGACAGTGATCATCCCCCGTTATCGGTGCGCGCTTCTTCATTCGGTCGCCAGGCTGATCGCCGCCGCCCCGAGCACCCGGCGGCTGACGCGCTCCTGGACGAAGATGACCGCCCGCAGATGGTGCCGATTCCAACCCCCGGCGATGGTCACGCTGGTCTCGGCAGAGAAGTCCTTGGCCGCCGCCGAGTCCATCCTTCCGACCGCCCTCAGTTCACGGACGACCGCGCTGTGTGAGAGCCGATGCCCGGCGTTTTCGCCGCGCGAGACGCTCGAGCGCAGGTCGCCCTCGGTGACCGCGAGGAGGACTTCGGGCGTATCGCCCGGGCTGATGGCGGGCAGGTGCCCGACTCGCACGAGGAGCGGGACGACATCGGTAGTTGATCCGGATGGCCGCGCTCCCTGCGTGACCTCGACCATCGCCTTGGGCGACCGAGCGGCCCGCGCAATCGCGTCTCGCGCTTTGCTGAAATCGCTCCCGACGAATTCGATCTGGCCATCCACCACCATCTGCGGCGTGTAGACGCCGTCGCGCCTGAAGGCCTGGGCGTAGGCGCTCTGCCGGGCGCTGAAGGCGGCCGAGGAGAAGGGGTCAGCCCAGCCGAGGTCGTTCCAGTAGTCCACGTGCTGGCCCAGCGCGATGACTTCAGCCCCTGGAACCGGCTGTGATCGTTCCAACCGGATCAGCGCCGCGTCGGCCGGCGGGCAACTCGAACACCCTTCGGAGGTGAACAACTCTACGACCACAGGCACGCGCTGAGCGCCGGGCTGCCCCAGCGGCTGCCCGGTCGCGGCGTTGGATGAGACCAACTCCCGGTGGGCGATGCACGCGGAGAGGAGCAGTAGTCCCGACACCACAATCGCCAAAATCATCCAAGGCTTCATGACCGTCTCCATTCAGTTAGTCTGCGCACGCCCGTCGCCGCCGTTTCCTAGCGAGTTTACTTTACACTATTAGCCCGCCGGGCGTTTGTAACTCGACTTACTGAGCGCTGCGGCCCAAAAAAATGGGCCGCGGATGACGCGGGCAGGGCGGCTCGACGCGGATCAGACATCCGTGAGCATCCTTTCTTACCGCGTCATCTGCGGCCGATTTCAGGGACTCGATTTTTCGGCGCCTCACAGAGTAACGCTGTCCGCCTTGAAGCTCAGGTTCTCCAGCATCTGCTTGCCGACTTTATACACTCCGGGCCGGCCCTCGACGCTGACGTAGGCGTCATCGCCCTCGGCGGACGAGACGCGCAGCGTCGTCGTCTTCCCGTCTTTGCCGGTGAGCCGGACCTCGACGGCGGGCTTCGAGAGCTTCGCGGCCACCGAGCCGGGGGCTTTGTCCAAGACCTCGGTCGCTTTGGTCTCCAGCGGGTCGAGGAATTTGGAGCTGTTGGCCTCCTTGTCCTTCTTGTCGGCCGGTTCTTTGATGACCCACTTGCCGTCCTTGTCTTTCTCGGCGACGAGCGTGAGGTTGGGGTTCTTGACCTGGACGCGGGTCAGGTCGTCCTTGTTGAGCTTGACGATCTGCTTGTCGCGCAGGCCCGAGGGCTTGACGTTGAGCTTATCGTAGAGCGACGACTCGACCTTGAAGACGCTCGGCCGCTCGGAACTCTTGGCGTAGTATTTATCGTCCGCCTTCGAGCCGATGACGAGCGTGCGCTCGCCGCCGCCCTGCAACTGGGCGGTGAGCGTGATCTGCGGCTTGTCGAGCCCGTACTTGGCGAGATCGTCCGCCGCCTCACTCACGAACTCTGAGGCCTTGGCCGAAGTGATGTCTCCGAGCAGGGAGCGGACCTCGCTGTCATCGGCGGGCGCCTCGACCGGGCTCTTCAAGACCCAGTTTGATTCCTGCTTGGCGAGCGCGATGCGGCCGTTCTCGTTAGTCAGGCTGAGCCCGCCGAGGTCGAATTGTGAGACGCCGAGCACGGCGCGGTCGCGCAGGTCGTTGAGCGGTTTGTCGGCGCTGGTCAGGAGTGATGAAGGCAGCAGCGCCACCTCCTGCCCCTGGTCCACCTGGCCGTAGACGGAGAGGCCGGAGAAGTCTTTAGACCCGAGCCGCACCTTATGCTGCTCGCCGCTCTTGAGCTTGACCTCGACGGTCACCGCCGGCTCCTGCAAGCCGTAGGATTTGATCTCGTCGGCCGAGGCTTTGATGCCCCGCTCGACGCGGGCGCTCGTGAGGTCGTTGACGATCGCATTCACGGCCGTCTCATCCGCAGGGGCGTTGACCGGCTGCTTGATGACCCACTTGTTGTCCTGGTTTTCGATCTGGACCGTCTGGCCCGCGCGCGTGACGGTGAGCGCGGAGACGTCTTCGCGCTTGAAGTTGAACGCCGGCTTCGTCGTGTCCGGTTTTTCGTCGCGGGACTTGCCGCCCTTGACCTCATAGAAGTAGACGAACGCCCCGAGGGCGGCGGCGGCGAGGAGGAGAATCAGTGTGCTTCGTTTCATAGTAGTAGGCAGTAAGCAGTAAGCAGTAGGCAGTAGGCGGTAAGCAGTAGGCAGTTGTATTTAGCTTAAGAACTGCCTACTGCTTACTGCTTACTGCCTACTGCTTCATCTTCGTTTCCACCAGATGTAGGCGCCCGAGCCGATGACCAGCCCTGGGATCAAAAGGAGCGTGGTCCAGAAGAGCAGCGTCTGCTGGCTGGCGGTCATCGTCACGCGGCGGTCGGTCGTGCTCTTCGGGCGGATGGCGATCAAGTCTTCATCCTGGGCCAGCCAGTTGACCGTATTCATAAAGAGGTCGCGATTGGGCGGGTGCCGAGAGTAGCCGTTAGAAGCGAAGTCGGAGTCGCCGATCACGACTAAGCGGGCCTCCTTATCGCCCACTCTTTTGCTGGCGGCGACGCCGATCGTGATCGGACCCTTCTTGTCTTTGCCCTCATCAAACTTCGCCTGGCCGTTCTTCAACTCCGTCTCGGCCCAGCTCTCCTCTGAGGTCTTGAGCAACTCCGTCGTGGACACTGCTCCCCCGGCGTTACTGATGACGCTCACCGAGCGGGCGAAGGGGAAGAACGTCATGACGCGGGAAAAGTCCTTGGTGATCGGGTGCGAGCCGTAGTTGAGCACGAGCGGAACGGCCGGCCCAGTCCCGAACAGGCGCCCTACGCCGCTGGCGTCGATCACCGTGTCGTTCCCCAACTGGATGTTCCAGGCCTTGAGCACATCGCCGAGCTGTGGATCGGTATCGGGATCGATCATCAGGAGCGCCTTTCCGCCCCCGTCCAGATACTTCCCCGTCATCGCGGCCTCTTGCGGGAAGAGGGTCTTCGGCCCCGCTTCGACCAGCACGGCACACTCGTCGGGCACTTGGTTGGCGGTCACCAGATTGACCGTCTTCGTCTGATAGTTCTCGTTCTTGAGCAGGCGGTCAACTGCGCCATACCCTTCGGCCTCATTGGTTGATGAGAGCTGCTTCTCGCCATGCCCCTCGACGAAGCAGACCGTCTTGAGCGTGTCGCGCGTGACTTTGAGGATCGCGTTGGTGAGGTCTTGCTCGCCGGTCGCTGGCGGCCGTTCGGTGCGGTTGCCGGCAGTGACGATCACCTCGCCCATATGGGTGATGCCATATTGTTTGGCGACCTCCGGCCTGACCTGCGGGTCGATGCGCTCGTAGCTGAGGCGCTTCGAGAGGTCGCGGTATTCCTGCATGCGGTCACGCAGCTCCGGGTCGTCCTCCTTATCGAACTTGATGATCTTGACGTCCTTCGGCAGGCCGGAGACGATCTTGCGCGTCTGGTCCGAGAGGCTGTAGAGCTTCTCGGCGGTCACGTCCACGCGCTTGTGGTGGCGGTAGCCCAGGAAGTTGCAGAGGGCGAGGATCGCCACGACGGCCACGGTCATGGCGGCCGTGTTGGCCCCGAGCCGCGCCGAGCGCCGCCGGAAATAATCGCGGAGCGCGCGGAAGTTGAGGACGAGGCCGACGACGAGCAGCACGGCGCCGCTGATGAGCAGCGCCTTGTTGAAGGTGCCCAGCGTCTCCTGGATCGAGTACCGGAGGTAGCCCGCGATGAGCAACCCGAGCCCCAGGTAGCCTACCGTTTTGAAGATTTCTTGCCGATCGATTTTCATAATGATGAACGCGGAACTATGAACGATGAGTAATTCAGAGATCATCGTTCATAGTTCATCCTTGAATTTAAGCCCTCCGCCACCGCATCGAGTCGAGCGTGCGCAGCGTCAGGAAGAGGCCGAGCGCCGCCAGGGTGACGTAGAAGACGACACTCGAAGTGTCGATGACGCCCCGCGCGAAGTCGTCGAAGTGGCGCAGGATCGAGAGGTATTGCAGCACCTCGCCCATCGTCGTGCCCGAGCCGCGCACCCCGATGTCCAGGACCCAGAGCAGGAGGAAGGCCCCGAAAGTGACGACCGCGGCGACGATCTGGTTCTCGGTCAGCGAGGAGATGAAAGAGCCGAGGGCGACCAGCACCGCCCCCAACAGCAAGACACCGAGGTAGCCCGACATCACGATCCGCCACGGGATCGCCGGCTCGCTGTACAGGTTCATGATGATCTGGTAGAGGAACGTCGGCGCCAGCATGAGCACGAACAGGCTCAAGGCGGCGAGGAATTTCCCCATGACGATCTGGAATTCGGTGACCGGCGAGGTCATGAGCAGTTCCATCGTCCCGCGCTTGCGCTCCTCGGCATAAATGCCCATCGTCAGCATCGGGACCATAAAGAGAATGACCGTGCTCACGACCCCGAAGAAGTTGCGGAGCACCAACCCCGGCACGTCGATGTCGGTCGGGCCGCCGAAGCGCTGCGCCTGCATCTGGGCGCGGAACGAATACTCGATGACCGAGCCGAGAATGTTGTAAAAGAAAAAGCCCGTGACCAACAGGAAGACGCCCACCACGATGTAGGCGATCGGGGAGACGAAATAACTGCCCATCTCCCGGCGGTAGATGGCGAGAATGCCTTTCATCAATGCGCTCCCTTTCGATTGCGGATTGCGGAATTCGGATGGCGGATTGAAAGACGAGCGCCTGCTCTTTCAATCCGCCATCCGAATTCCGCAATCCGCAATCATCATGCGACGGCCGGGACCGGCTCCGGCGCTGTGGCCTGCTCCTCGGTCGTCAGTTGCAAGAAGATGTCTTCGAGGCTGAGGCTCACCGCCCGCAGCTCGTAGAGGTCGAAGCCCTGCCCCACGACGTGCGCCGCGATAGCACTGCGCAGGTCACGGCCTTGCTCGCTCTCGACTGTAACCGAGAGATGGCCCGAGGCCTCGACCGGTTCGACCTCGACGCGGCTCACGCCTTCCATCGCTTCGAGCGTCGAGCGCAATGCGGCCGGATCGCCCCCGACTTCCAGGCGGACGCGCTCGCCGCCCTTGAGTTGCGTGGTCAGGTTCTCCGGCGTGTCGATGGCCGCGATCTTCCCCTTGTTGATGATCACCACGCGGTCGCACGTCATGCTCACCTCGGGCAGGATGTGGGTCGAGAGGATGATCGTGTGCTCGCCCGCCAGACCCTTGATCAGCTTGCGGACCTCGATGATCTGCTTCGGGTCCAAACCCACGGTCGGCTCGTCCAGGATCACCACGTCCGGGTTGTGGACGATGGCTTGGGCCAGGCCGACGCGCTGCCGGTAGCCGCGCGAGAGCCGCTTGATCAACTCGTCGCGCTTGTCGGTGATGTTGGTCAGGCGCAGGGCCTCCTCGACGCGCTTCCCCGTGTCCGCCGCCGGCACGCCCTTGATCCGGGCGACGAATTCCAGGTAGGCGTGCACGCTCATCTCCGGATAGAGGGGCGGCACTTCCGGCAGATAGCCGATGCGCCGGCGCACTTCCAGCGACTGCTCCGACACATCGTAGCCGGCGATCCGGGCCGTGCCGCCCGTCGCCGGCAGGTAGCCGGTCAGAATCCGCATGGTCGTCGTCTTGCCGGCCCCGTTCGGGCCGAGAAAGCCGAGAATCTCGCCGCGTTCGACCCTGAAAGAGATGTCGTCTACCGCCCGCGCTTTGCCGTAGCTCTTCGTTAGGTGCTCAACTTCGATCAAGCTGTCCTCCGAGTCATTAACCGGATAAAATTGTCTCGCGTTAAGATAATGATCCCGCTTACCGCTGAGGTGAACCAACCAGTAGAGTTGATTCTATGCAGGCGAGCGCCTGACGTCAAGAAGGGCGCAGGGCGAGCAGGGTGATAATTGGTTAAGGTTGCTGCCCGGTCACTCAGTTCTAAATTCGAGCGCCGCGAAGCTCACCACCGATTGCTCGTCGATGTTCCACTGATCGTATCTGAGGACGTTGCCACGCGCGCCTTTCACCGCCTGGAGAAAAGTGTAGAGCGGCGGGAAGCCGCACCATTTGAGGCGGTCTTGCTCTGGCTTGACAGCCTCGAAGAACCCCGCCGCGTCGCCTTCGCAGATGTGGCGGAGCCGCTCGGCGTCCTGCTCGCGAACCTCGGCCATCTTCCCGCGCTCGGCCCGGGCCGTGGACGCATCGCCATAGCGCCGGCCGATGTGGGCCAGGTCAATGCCGAGCACCCAGAACAGGCGCGGGCGGTAGCGTGTGGCCATCTCGCCCAGGGCCTGGAAGAATCGCTCAATCGCCGGCTCCGCTTCAGGCGGGCGACCGGAGAGGAGGCTCTTGGCGAAGGGGCCGCACAGGATCGGCACCAGCTTGAAATCAGAGCCGAGCACTTGCTGCAAGAAGATGCACTGAAACTCGATGGAGTGCTCGATGGCGTGGCAGTAATCTTCCAAGACCACCGAGCCGGCCGCCCGCTTGATCAGCCAGTCCACCAACTCAGTGTCAACCTGCAAGGTCCCGAGTGGCGTCACGAAAGGCTTGCGCGTGAGGCCGAACTTCTCCGGCCGGCCGTAGTGCGAAGTGCCGAGCACCACGACGGTCTTGTCCGCCGACTGTGGACCCAGGCCGTGGCCCAAGCGCCCATAGGCCGCGGCATAACACTTCCAGCCGCCTTCCGGGCTGACGTGGGGCGCAGCCAGGCCGATGATCGGGTCGGGTGAGTGACCATCGCTGTCAGCCAAATATTGATCGAGTTTCAGCCGCAGACTCTCGGCCTGATCCGGGTAGGCTGCGCCGGCGTGGGCGGGCGGGCGCAGCGGGGCGGCGGCGAATTCCGTGTGACGGCGCTCGCGCAGGCGCTCGAACTCTTCGGTCTCAAGAAAGCCGTGAGCCTGGAGGCCGCCCACGAAAGCTTGGACCACATCGCTGAAGACCACCTGGCCGGTTAAGCCGGAGAGGTGGGCCTGGAGGTCGAACTCCGTCCGCTCGCCATCGAAGTAGAGCAGTCCGCTCGCCAGCAGCGGCGGCACGATGATGATGTCTTCGGTATAGCGAAAAGGGTCCCGGATCAGGAACCCGGGCCTGTCGGGCACCGGCGAGGGGAAGATGTCGAGTCCCGCGCGGAGCCGGGGTAAGCGTTTCGTCATGGCGCCATCTTACCCTACGGCCCGAGGCCGCGCCAATCCGCCGGGATTGTTTGCGCGGACGGGCTCGCCGGCATGACTATTCTCTTCGGGGCGGCTAAGCTTAGATGGACGTCAAGAAAATGTTGTGGCGCAAGAAGAGCGATCAGGTTTGGAGTACCGGAGGCGGGCTTTTCCCCGGCGTAAAAGCCCGCCTCCGGTACTCCAAACTCGTTTGTCAACATGGTCAACGACAGCCGGATCACCCACGGGCCGAGTTGCGTGCTGATCCTGAAAGCGAACTTATACCTGCAAAAAAGAAATGAACATCAACCAAGCGGCCCTCAGCGCCCCTGAGAGCGTGCGCAGCTCAGCTCACGGTTCGCGATGGCGGGCGCTGGTGCTGTTGGCAGTGGCCGAACTGCTCGGCATGACGATCTGGTTTAGCGCCTCGGCCGCCGTGCCTGCCTTGCGCGCGGAGTGGCGACTGGGCGAATCTGCCGCGGCGTGGCTGACGCTCGCAGTCCAACTGGGCTTCGTCGCGGGCACGCTCCTGAGCGCTCTCTTCAACCTTCCCGATGTCATCAACGCGCGGCGCCTCTTCACCCTCTCCGCCCTGGCGGGGGCAGCGGTGAATGCGGCCTTCGGCCTCCTGGCTCACGGCGTCGCGGTCGGCCTGCCGCTGCGCTTCTTGACCGGGATGTGTCTGGCGGGAGTCTACCCGCCGGGGATGAAGCTCATGGCCACCTGGTTCCGCCACGGCCGTGGGATGGCTATCGGCGTGTTGATCGGCGCGCTCACGCTGGGCAAAGCTTCTCCTTATTTGATCAACGGGCTGGGTGGCGGGAACTGGCGGCTCAACGTGCTGATCGTCTCCGCGCTCGCCGCCTTGGGCGGCCTCCTCGTGCTGCTCTTTGTAGGTGACGGGCCGTACGCGCTGCCCCCCGCCCGCTTCGACCTGACACAAGCGAAGAAGGTCTTTCGCAATCGCGGCGTGCGGCTGGCGAATTTCGGCTACCTCGGTCACATGTGGGAGCTGTACGCGATGTGGACCTGGGCGCCGGTGATGATTCGCGCGAGTCTGGCGGCTCAGCACAGCCGGCCGGCACTCGCCGAAGTCGCATCTTTTATCGTCCTCGGCGCTGGCGCCGCGGGGTGTGTCGTCGGTGGGTTGGTGGCAGACCGAGTGGGGCGGACCATCGTCACTTCGTGGGCCATGGCCATCAGCGGCGGGTGCTGCCTGGTCATTGGCTTGCTCTTTGAATCAAGCCCGGCGCTCTTGCTGACTGTCGCCGCTGTCTGGGGCGCCACCGTGGTGGCCGACTCCGCGCAGTTCTCCACCTGCGTCACGGAGCTTGGCGACCCGCAGTACATCGGCACCGCGCTCACGCTCCAGACCTGTCTGGGATTTCTGCTGACGACGATTTCGATTCGGATGATTCCGGTGCTGGTCGATGCAGTGGGCTGGCGCTACGCGTTTATGGCGCTGGCTCCCGGGCCGATCTTCGGAGTGATTTCGATGCTGCGGCTGCGCGGTTTGCCTGAGGCGGTGAAGATTGCGCAGGGGCGGCGGTGAGGCTCAACCTTGTGAGGTTTTCCTGCGAGATTGCATCCTCATCGGCTGTTTGTTAGGCTGAGAGTGTGGTGGCAGCGGAGGAGCAAAGCTATGGCAGCGACCTTGGAAGAATTGGAAAAGCGGCTGATCATGATCGAGCAAGAACTCGCTTGCTGGCGACAACTAATCGGAACTTCGCCCGCCGAGCGTGGAGCGTGGTTGCTGCGCGCGGCCGGTCAGCAACAGGCGCAGATCACGGCAGGTTGGGCCGCCGCGCTGGAACAGATGGGCGTCTGCGGCCAACCCATTGGGGCGGAGAAGGTACAGGAGATGATGACTGCGGGTGGCGTCAGACCAGAAGATAATGAGTTCAGCCGCGGCATCATTGAGATGCGAGAGGAGTGAGCAGCACGCTATATTGTTACCTGGATGCCAGTGCGTTAGCGAAACGATACGCGCCGGAGACCGGCACCGCGGCCATCAATCACCTCTTCACGCGGCTGACACCGGACAGATTGGTTGTCTTCAATGTTGGCGTGGCGGAGGTCGTTTCGATCCTGGTGCGCAAACGGAACGCCAAGCGTCTCTCTCCCGCGGCCTGTTCCCAAGCCACGATTGACTTCGGCGTCGAGATCGTTAATCAAGCCAGCCTTCGCAAAGTGGCGGCCGACACCTCGTTGGTGACCGCTTCACTGCCGCTCATCAACAAACATGCGATCAATGCGACGGACAGCATCCTGTTGCGTTCCGCCTTAGACCTTGCCGCCTACTGGCGCGCCAGTAGTCACGACCTTGTGTTGGTTGCTTCCGACCAGCGGTTGCTGAGAGCCGCACAAGCAGAGGGGCTGGTGGTCTTCAACCCAGAGACACAGACTGAAGCGGACCTTGATTCCTTACTCAGGTAATGTCCGGTAATCACTTCTGTCAGCCCTCACTCCAGCCGCCAGCCCCAGAGCGTGCGGCGGCGCGTGTAGAGGGTGACGGTGTTATCGTGCTCGCCCGCCACCAGCCGCTTCCCGTCGGGCGAGAAAGCGATGGAGACCACGGGCGCCGTGTGCGTGCCGATGCGTGTGATGAGACGCCGCCACCGGACATCCCACAGGTTGATGGTTTTGTCATCACCCGCTGACGCGACCTGCTGGCCGTCGGGCGAGAAGGCGACCGACTTGATGCGCGCGTCGTGCCGGCCAATCACATCTATTGGACGCAGCGGTTCGACCGACCAAAGCCGCACCGTCTTTTCGTCTTCGCCCGTGACCAGCCATTTGCCATCACGCGAAAAGCTGACGCTGATGAGGTGCGTGTTGCTCAACTGGTGATGGGCTATCAGTTGCCATTTCTCGGTATCCCACAAAAGGATGTGCCCGAAATCCGTCACCCAAACTAGCCGCCGCCCATCAGTGGAAAAGGCCGCCCCGTAGATTCCACCCCAGGCAGCGTTATTGGTAGAGGTATAGGCGTTGACGATCTGGCGTCCCGCGGTGCTCTCGTACACTCCGTGCGCAGTTGCCACCCAGCGCCCGTCGGGCGAGACTACCAAACAAGTGTCGCCGGACACATCTTTGACCACCCACTGCGGTTGGCGCCGCGTCGCATCCCAGCGGATGAGAGTGGCACCTTGATCGCAGGAGGCAACCCAGCTTCCATCAGGCGAAAAAGCTACTCCTGCCACTCGCGTGGTGTGCCCAGCCAGCACGGCTTCCTTCTGTCCACGCTCCACGTCCCAGATGATCACTGAGCGGTCTTCGCTAGCCGAAGCAAGATGCTTTCCGTCAGGTGAAAAGGCGACTGCCCGCACCGGCGCGCTGTGCTCGTTGAAATTGGCGGCTTGCTCACGCTCCGTCACCTCCCATAGCAGAATCGCACCATCCCCATGTGTAGAGACAAGCCAGCGTCCATCCGGAGAAAAGGCCACGTTCCAAACAATGGCCGGATACTTCAGGCGGCTGAGTTTGGTCAGTGTGGTGGCATCCCACAGCACGATGTCTTCAGCCCCGGACGCGAGCAATCGGCCATCAGGTGAAAAGGCCACCGCGCGCCCATTGTCTTGGTGGACGAAGTATTGACCGAGGTGCTTGCGCCGGATCAGGTCTGAAAACTCGACATTGCCACCGCTGCCCACGCTTACTAGACGTGTGCCATCAGGAGAGATCGTTGCCCAGTTCCCGCAGCAAGCCACCTCTTCTGGGTAACCCGCCACTGGCTGCCCTGTCGCCACGTCCCAGTATCGTCTATCATGAAACAGGAGCCAGCGGCCGTCTGGGGTAAATAGAAGCTGGCCCCACGCGAACCCAACCGGCAACTCGCGGACTTTCTCCCAGCGGCCCACGTCCCAAAGAATCGTTCGCTGATCAGGCGCGCCTGGTGCGGTGGTTCCTTCTGATGCGGAAGCCAGGAGCCGCCCGTCTGGCGAGAAAGCGACAGCATTGACCTTTCCGGGATGACCGGTCAGCACCTTCACTTTCTTCAGCCCCACCGCGTCCCAGACGATCACTGTCTTATCGTGACTCCCCGTCACGAACCATTTGCCGTCGGGCGAAAAGGCGACTGATGGGACGATGTCAGTGTGATCAGTGAAAGTGGCCTTCCGCTCGCGCCGCGCGAAATCCCAAACGATCACCTGCTTGTCCTCGCCGACCGAGACCAGCAGTTTGCCATCCGGCGAAAAGACCGCTTGCCGCGCCGCCGCCGTGTGCCCATCGCGCACCCGCCTCGGCTCCCACTCTTCACTGAGCGACAGCCACACTGCGATGAACATCGCCACCACTGCCAGCGCCGCCGCCAGCGCGATGGTTTTCATCAGTCTCCGGCTGGCGCGAGTCTCAAGCTGATGTCGCAAGGCTCTGAGATCATCCAGCATTTCGCCCGCCGAGGCGTAGCGTTCATCGCGATCTTTCCTGAGCGCTTTGCCGATGATGCGCGCCAAATCTTTCGGCGCCTCATCCAGCTTCGCGCCAAGCTGAGGTAGTTCGTGAGGGCTGAGCAGTGAGTGCAGCGCTTCGGCGCGCGTCTCTCCTTCAAAGAGGCGCTGCCTGGTCACCAGCTCGTAGAGCACGACACCCAGCGAAAACAAATCTGTTCGCGCATCGAGCGGCTGCCCTCGTGCTTGCTCAGGCGACATGTAACTGGCCGTTCCGATAATCATCCCCGTAGTAGTGAGCGACGGGCAAGGGAGCGACGGAGCGACTGAGGGACGGGGCGACGGGGCGATAAATGGCTCTTCTTCGCCGCGCCCCCCTGTCTCCACATCTCCCTGTCCCCCCGTCGCCCAGTCGCCCCGTCCCTCAGTCGCAAGTTTGGCGATGCCGAAGTCGAGCACTTTCACCAGCCCGTCCTGCCGGACCATGATGTTCTCCGGCTTGATGTCGCAATGAATGATGCCGGCCGCGTGAGCGACCTTGAGCGCGCTGGCGGTTTGCATGGCCAGGTCAATCACCGCTGGCACTGCAATCCGCGTCTCTTTCATCTGCTGGCGCAGCGTGCGCCCTTCGATGAACTCACTGATGATGAAATGCAGTCCGTTGTATTGCCCGACTTCGTGAATCGTAAGGATGTTCGGGTGATTGAGGGCTGAGGCCGCCTGCGCCTCACGCTCGAAGCGGCGCACGCGATCCGCGTTTCTGGTGAACTCGACGGGCAGCACCTTGAGCGCCACCCGACGATTGAGCGTGGTGTCACGGGCGAGATAGACCTGACCCATCCCGCCTTCGCCCAGCAGCGCCAGAATCTGATAGCGGCCAATACTCTCTCCCGCCAAAGACGGCGCGTGATCTGCCGCCAGCCCCCTGGCCGCGATCTCCAGGGCGGGAGCTTCGATAAAATTCTCCGCCGTCGCTTCATTGCTGAGCAAGGATTCAACCTCCTGGCGCAACGCCTCGTCGGCAGCGCAAGCCTGCTCAAGAAACGCCGCCCGCTCACTTGGCTGGCGGTCGAGCGCTTCGTGGAAGACCTCCTCGATCTGCCGCCAGCGTTCCGGCTCGATCATCCGCTCAGTTTTCATCCTGCACCTCACCTTTTCAGTTCGCGCAAGAGCCACCTTTTGGCGAAGCGCCAATCTCGCAGCACCGTATCGGGCGAGACCTTCAGCACCTCGGCCGTCTCCTCCACGCTCAGCCCGCCGAAGAACCGCAACTCCACAACCTGACTCTTCCTCGGATCGAGCCGAGCCAAGCTCATGAGCGCATCGTCGAGGGCGACCAGGTCCGCCTCGCGCTCGTAAGAAATCACCGCTGCTTCGTCCAGCGTGATCCGATTCAGATCGCCGCCCTTTTTGAGACTCTGATGAGAGCGGGCGAATTCCACCAAAATCTGCCGCATCAATCGCGCGCAGATGCCATAGAAGTGAGTGCGGTTCTTCCACTGCACGTTGATGCCATCAACGAGCCGGAGCCAGACCTCGTGAATGAGCGCCGTGGTTTGCAGCGTGTGGCCGGGGCTCTCGCGCTCCATATAGGACTTGGCCAGCCGGTGGAGTTCTTCGTAGACCAAGGGAGCCAGCTTGTCGAGGGCGGCTTGATCACCATTGCTCCAGGCCAAGAGCAGTTGCGTGATCTCGTGTGGTGATGTCGTGGTCATAGCATCTGCTCCTGAAACTGAGGTCAACTGCCGATGCGGCAGATTGTAGCACCGTCGCCAGACTCTCGCCTAAGTGCCGTCGGGGAGAGCAGAAATATTTCGACGCCTTGTTAACTGGGCCGGAAATAAAGCGGAAGCTCGAAGGCCGCTAGCCTAGGAAGTGTGAAGCTTTTCGAAAACCCATTCGCGAATCAACTCGGCGGAATCCATCCCCTTCGCCCCCGCCATTTCCTGGATGGCTTTCGCTTCCTCAGACGGCAAATGAATCTTGACTACCGTCCGCGGCTCGAAGACTGGCACTGCCACCTCTTCCAACTCCTCCGCGAAATCCGTCAGGTCGTGGCTGTCCCAAAACCGGGCCAGTTCTTGAATCGAATCAGTCTGCGGAATCTTATCGCTGCTCATCGATTTCTCCATCGCCGATACCGGCGTTTTTCGTTCTCGGTCATGGGCCGTGCCGTGACCGGATACCCTTTGCCGTCGGGGAACTGGATCACGACACAGAACAAATACCGCCCGCCCGCGGTTTGCCCGAGGGCGTAATAAACTGGATGCTTACCCTCAGCTTTGGCCCTTTGCACGAACGGCTGGCCGAAGCAAACTTCTTCGACCTCTTCCGGTGTTACGCCGTGTCGCGCAATGTGATCAATCCGGTCTTCCGGCCAGATGATCTCATGGATCCTCATTCAAGAATTGTACTCGATGCCGGTTGACCTGCCAATCATCACCCGACGTGGCGTGACACGAGTGCCACTTCATGAAGCAGACGCAACTCACTTCCGACGCGGCAGGCCGCACCTCAGCTTTAACCGCACAGGCCGAAATATTTTCGACGCCGTTCAAGTTTTGACGCTCAGATTTCGCATGTATTAGTGGGGGCCGAAAAAAGCCGATGGGGAAATTTCTTCATCCATCTGTATCTTGATATTAGATGAGTAAGGCAAATCCCAACTCGCTTCGTGCGACGCGACTGTCAAGTCTTAGAACCTCGAGCGAGCCAGTTCTTGAGATGCTCGATGAATGATGATGTGGTACGAGCCGCGCAGCTATGCTTCATTCATTGCGCCAATCTTGACCTTTACTCCCAGGCGGCTTCACCCCCTGGGAAATTGTCGTCACTGACCGCACTCATCCTTGCGTGACATGATCACTCAGCCCACTCGGAGGCTGTGGTAAGGTCCGCCTCACTATCAGAGCGCGACAGGAGCCAGTCTTGTTGAAGCATAAACGCCATCGCTTAATTTACTGGTTGAGCGCCGCCCTGCTCGCTCTGACCTGGGCCACCACGGCCTTCGCCCAGAGCACGATCACCTATCAGTATTTCTATGACGATCTGGGACAACTGGTCAAAGTGGTGGACTCGACCGGCAATGTGATCGAGTATGTCTACGATGCCGTCGGCAATCTCCTGCAAATCAAGCGGTCGACGATTGCCAGTCCTCTTGCCATCTTCAACTTCACGCCCCAGAAAGGCGGGATCGGGGCGACGGTCACGGTCCAGGGGCAAGGATTCATCTCCACTCCGTCCGGCAATACGGTGCTGTTCAATGGCATCGCGGCCACGGTCATCTCTGCTACCAGTACCAGCCTGATGGTAACGGTGCCGGTCGGAGCAACCACCGGGCCGATTGCGGTGACAGCGGCCGGGAGAACAGTCACATCAGACCGCGACTTTACATTGCTTCCGCTGCCGGTGATTACCTCCGTCCTCCCCAAACTTACCCTCCCAGGTTCCATGATTTCGAACTTCCGGGTCACTGGGGCGAATCTTACCGGCGCTGCCTTTTCCTTCACGCCCATGTTTTCACCACCAGCCATCACTATCGGGACAGTCTCTATTGATCCATCCGGCACCTCGGCAGTATTCGACTTGATTGTCGCTGCCAATGCTGTGGGCACGTTCGTTTTGGTCGCGACTAACTCCGTGGGGAGTTCTGATGCCTTCCCATCGGCCACCAACACGCTGAAGGTGCTCGATCCCAACGCCGCGTACTTGCCGATCAGCGCAGGCGTCTCGGTGCGCAACGGAAACACCTTCCCCAGTGCACCCATCAGTGCAGGTGTCTCGGTGCGCAATGGAAACACATTTTCCAGCGTGCCTATCAGTGCGGGCGTCTCGGTGCGTAACGGAAACACCGTCTCCAGTGCGCCGCTGGGTGTCAGTGTGTCTGTGACGAAGGGGCCGAATATCTCGGCGATTTCGCCTAATAGTGTGTCGAGAGGTGCAACCGTTACCGTCACCATCAGTGGCGCCAATTTGAGCGGCGCAACCAGCGTTCAATTCATCACCAATAATGGTGTGCTGGATTCGAATCTCGCCGCCTCTAACTTAAACGTCAACGCTAATAGCACCTCCCTGACCGCAACCGTGGCCGTCAACGCGGGTGCCGCGCTCGGTCGCCGGCTCGTCGTCGTCTCGACATCGGCCGGGCATTCGCTGGCCGTTGATGTCGGCTCGAACGGCATCGAGATCGTTCAGTGACGCGAGCGCTAGTATTCATCAGTTATCAATCGGCTTTGGAACGAGAGGAAGTAAATGTCAGGCTTGCATTGCAACCAAAAGGAGAAGACAGCGATGTTCTTAAGTGATGGTGAAACCTCTTTCGATCATCTCTTGATGATCAAACGGTTGGCCGCTTCGGTCACACTCGTCCTTTTACTGGTGCGTGCCATCGTGCCTGCTCATGCACAAGGCAATTTTAGCAGCGGCTCGACGGGGACTGATGGGGCATTTGCACCGACGGCCAATATAACGGTACAGCTTCCTGAAAACGGCGTCTTCAACTACACGACCGTCAATATCCCGTCTGGCGTAACAATCACCTTCAAGCGCAATTCAAAGAATGCGCCGGTCACGATCCTCGCGAGCGGTAATGTCGCCATCGCTGGCGCAATCGCTCTTGATGGCGAAGGTGGCGCGCTTCACAAAGGCGGCACTGGAGGGCCGGGTGGGTTTAACGGCGGGGCAGGCGGGATCATCATCGACGGCTATAACTTGGGCACTACAGGGGATGGACCTGGGGGCGGGGCCGGCGGACGCTTTGTTGACCCTACTAACGGTCCTATCGGGGGCGGTGGCGCAGGTTTTAGTTTGGTTGGTGGAAATGGTGGCGGTTCAAATCAGGTTATGGGAGTAGGTGGCCCGCGTTATGGGACTAACACATTACTCCCGCTCATTGGCGGATCCGGTGGCGGTGGCGGTGGCAGTCCATTAGATAGCAATTTTCAAGGTGGGTCAGGTGGGGGAGGTGGCGGCGCAATTCTGATAGCAAGCTCTGGCAGCATTACCTTGACAGGATCCATCCATGCAAGAGGTGGCGCGGGGTCTAATGCTTCGGGGGAGTGCAGTGCAGGAGGTGGAGGAGGATCTGGGGGGGCGATTCGACTTGTGGCAAATGCCATCACTGGTAGCGGAACATTGGATGTTGGAGGAGGAGGTGGTGGTGGTGGGAGTGTTTTCCGTTGCAGCCCTCAACCGCAATACCAACATGCCAATGGCGGCCGAGGCTCAAGTGGCTTCGTAAGAATAGAGGCCTTTGATCTAAGCTCTTTCAGTATTGCAGTTGCGCCAAATGATTCGACTGCCATCAGCATTACACAGCCGAAACCGGCTATCTTGCCAAACGCGCCGCAATTAACAATCGCCTCGGTAGCTGGAATTACCGCTCCAACCTCTCCTCGTGGCTCCTTGTCAGGCGCACCGGACATCGTGATCCCAACCACGCAAACCACTCCGGTGCCCGTCGTGATTCAGGGAGCAAACCTGTCGGTCGGAACACCTGTGCAAGTGACGGTCACACCAGAGAACGGCGCCCGCACGCCCGTCAATTGCACTCTTGCTGGCAGCCAAACATCCTCCACTTGCACTGCCAATGTCCTGTTGCCTACGACTGGACTAAGTGTGATCAGCGCCACGGCCACCATCGAGTTGATGGCCGCGAACGCACGCCCTCTCTTCATCAATGGCGAGCGCGTTGATCGCGTCGAGGTCGCCGCAGTCTACGGCGGGGCTTCGGAGGTGACCTACATCACGCGGTCAGGCCGGCGAATAAAAAGGGCTGAATAACGGGACGCAGTAGAGAAGGACTGAGCGCGAGGGCAGAGCGATGAAGAAGAGCATCCAATTGGCGGGTTTGATGGTGTGGCGAAAGGCTAAGGGTCTGACTCGGATGACAGATCTGATCACCTGGCCGAATGTGTGTGCTCAGCGTCTCGCACGAATCAAGCACTCAGTCTGCGGCCCTCGACGCTCGGCTCTGACCACGTGGCTGATGATGCTAGCGATGCTCTGGCACGCGGCGGTGGCTCCGGTGGCGAATGCGGCGGGCGGGAGATCACGTTCGCTTGAATCACCGCCGCAGGGCGAGGCCGTAGCGGCGGCGCAATCCGGGGACACGATCACAGTTTACGGGCCGCGCCGCTTCAATCATTTGACCTATCCGGCAACGATGGTCAGCGATCAGTTCCCGCTTCCGGAGGATGCCGTTGCCCCTTTCACTTTGCGGATCGAGAACGGCACACCTGATGGCTCGCGGCGTGTCGGGAGCGTGAGGATTCGGATCAACGGCGTAGACCTGTTCATTCCTCCGTTCCGCTCTTTGAGCGTCCCTTCGTTTACGCTCCCCGTCACGTTGGGCGCGGTGAATAGATTGGAAGTCAACTTGATCGGCCCGCTGAGCTCATACCTGACGATCACCATCAAGGCAGCGCGTAGCCCGGCCGCGCTCGACGCCGTCGAGCCATCGCGCGCCACTCAAGGGCAGATGCTGACGGTGACCTTGCGCGGCCTCCATACGCAGTGGGTGGCCGGGCAGACGAGCGCTTCACTTGGCGCTGAAGTGTCGGTGGGCGGATCGGCCTTCGGTGAACTCGGTCCGGTGACAGTGATGGATGCTCACACTGCTCTCGCCGCAGTCAAGGTTTCGCCGACGGCGGCCCTCGCTCCGCGCACGGCACGAGTGGTGACGACGTTTCCTGGGGGCGCTCCGGAAAAGACTGAGACTTTGGCCGATGCTTTCACTGTCGTGGCTGTCACCCCGCCCGGCTCCGCGTCATCGAACGTCACTACGCTGGCCGGAGTCGCAGGGTCTCCAGGCTTCGCCGATGGGGCCGCTGCGCAAGCGCGCTTCCAGGATCTAGCCGGGGTCGCCGTGGGGCCAGATGATGCGATCTATGTCGCTGATGCCGGCAACCATCGCATCCGTGTGGTTCGCAATCAACCCGGAGCGTCGGGCACGCCCGTGCTGACTGTCTCGACGCTCGCGGGCAACGGCACGCCAGGCTCCGCTGATGGATCAGCCAACACCGCACGCTTCAACAACCCGCAAGGCGTCGCGGTGGAGGCGAGCGGAGCCGTCCTGGTCGCCGATACCGGCAACCATTGCATCCGGCGCATCGCCCCCGACGGCACCGTCACGACCATGGCGGGCGATGGCATAGCGGGTTTGAGGGATGGGCCGAGCGGTCAGGCACGCTTCAATGCTCCGCGCGGGATCGCCGTTGATAGTCTGGGCAACATCTACGTCGCCGATACGGGCAATGCTGCGGTGCGGGTGATCACTCCGAGCGGCGAGGTGAAGACTGTGGCCGGTGACGGCTCGATTGGCGCGAACGACTCGCCCAATGCGCGCTTCAACGGCCTAGTCGGGATCGCCGTTGACGGGACGACCGTCTACATCTATCTGGCCGACACGGGCAATCATCGGATCCGCCGGCTTGATGTGAGTGGCATGGTGATGACGCTGGCCGGCGCCGAGCGCGGCTTCGCCGATGGCACGGCGAATCAGGCCCGCTTCGCCGACCCATCGGGGATTGCCATTGATGGAGCGGGAAAGATCGTGGTGGCCGACGCGACGAACTCGCTCGTGCGCCTGGTCGATCCCGACCTCGCCTTGAGCGGTGCGGCCTCAGCGGTGACGACGCTGGCCGGGGCCGGCGATATTCGCGGCTCCACCGATGGTCCGGGCAATCTCGCCCGCTTCTTCACGCCACGCGGCATCGCCGTCTCCGCCTCAAGCGCCATCATCGTCGCGGACACCGGCAATCACGTCTTGCGCCGCATCCTGCTGCCGCCGGCCATTCTCTCTTTCTCTCCTGCGCGGGCGCGTGCGGGCGAGACGATCGCGATCCAGGGTGACCGCTTCGATGGCCGCGCGCCGGATCGCAACCTCGTCCGCTTCGCACGCGCTGCGCAAGCTGGCGGCGGCCAGACCGCTGCTCGGGTCACTGCGGCGACGCGCACTCAGCTCACCGTCATCGTCCCGGAGGATGCCGCCACCGGCCCGGTCACGGTTCAGACCGAAGGCGGCACCGCCATCAGCCCCACCAACTTTGAGGTTCTCTCTTCCTCGCCCGTCATCACGGACTTCAATCCCAAGTCAGCGCCCATCGGCACTCTGATCACCATCACCGGAAGCAACTTCGTACCAACCCCTGGGGCCGTCCCCCAGGTCACCATCAACAAACAAGGCGGCGGGACCATCGCGGCACCGGTGGCCAATTCCAGCGCCACCACCATTGCGTTCACCATTCCGACCGGAGCTGCCAGCGGCCTGCTGACCGTTACCACCGGCGGTCAAAGCGTGACCTCGACCGCTCAACTGACCATCGTGGCCTCGACCAGTTTCACGCTCGCCGCCGCGCCCAACACCGCGGATGTGATTCAGGGGCAGTCCATCAGTTACGCCGTCACGCTGAGCAGCGCCAATGGATTCAACCAGCTTGCACCGCTCAGCGTGACGGGACTTCCCGCTGGAGTGACGGCCACCTTCACACCGCCGCAGATCACCGCCGGGCAGACCTCTGTGCTCAAGATCACCGCGCCCAGCAACCAACCTACCGCGACGGCAACCTTATCCGTTTCCGCCTCGGCCACCGTGGACGGCATAGCTTTGACTCGTTCCGCCAACCTGACCCTCAACATCAAGCCCATCACGACCTCGTTCCTGGGCCGCACAGTAGTGGCCGATCCGTTGGAGACTCCATTGGCCGGCGTGACGATCAAGTTTCTGGGAGTGGATGGAAACGGAAAGCCGACGGGCTGCTCCGGGCAAACGGTCTCCGACGCCGCCGGCAACTTCTCTTTCACCAACCTGCCCACTGCCTGCGCCGGATCGCAACTGATCCGTTACGACGGCTTGACAGCCGCCTCGCCGCCCGGCAAGTACGCCGGAGTGGATCTGGTCTACAACCTCGTGCCCAATCAAGTGACCGTCTCCCCGGTCCTGGTCCACTTGCCCCGCATTGACGACAAGGAAACGGTGATGGTGCAGCAGAACGCCTCAGCGGATCAGACGTTCACATTCAAAACCATCCCCAACCTCTCGGTGACGGTCTACGCCGGGACGACCTTCACGCTGGTTGACGGAACCAAACCGAATCCATTCCCGTTCACTGCGGTGCAAGTGCCCGTTGACCGGCTGCCGGATGCGAAGCCGCCCAACCCACAAATGCTGATGGTCTTCATCGTCGCGTTTCAGCCGGCCAATGCGACGGCCAGCCAGCCGGTGGCAATCACGTATCCCAACACGATCAATACCGCGCCGGGGACCAATATGGTCTTGATGACGCTCGATCCGACGAAGGGAACGATGGTGCCTTATGGGACGGGGACTGTGGCTGATGATGGTATGCAGGTGATTCCGGATCTGGATCCGGCCCATCCTGGCAGGCGCTATGGCCTGGTTCACTTCGATTGGCACGGACAAATGCCTCCACCGATAAACGATGTGAATTTGTGCCCTGCTTGTCCTGCTCCCGAAGCCGGAGATCCGATTGACATCTCCTCTGGCGTTGCAGTCTACAGGCATACAGACATCGCAATGAACGGATTGCGCGGAGGGGTGACATTTGTCCGGACCTACCGCGGGCTATCCGTATCTGAGAGGTGTGTTGGAGGGGGAGTCTGTGGGGGTGGCGCTCCATTTGGAGTTGGAATCAGCAACAACTACGCCTATCAGCTTAATATTAATCAGATGAACGACATGGTGATCAATCTGGTGATGCCGAATGAAAGCCAATTTCCGTTCACCAAGCAGGCGGACAGCACCTATCTCAATTCGACGAATCCTCTACTGCGTGGCGCGGTGCTGCGCAAGGTCTCCGCCAATGGAGATACTTTTGATTTGCGATGGAAAGACGGCACGACGTTCCGATTTGAGAGGAGATCCGTTCTTCAGTTCTTCATCATCGTCTTAACATCTATCACCGACCCCAATGGTAACAAGATTATCTTGGAACGAGACGGGCAGCGGCTCACGGGTATCGTTGATCCCGTCGGGAGAAGGTTAACTCTGAATTACGATAGTAACGGTTTCGTGAGCGAGATTCGCGATCCAATTGGACGGCGAGTTGTGTATGACTACAGCGGTGGCATTAGAAGTTTACTAACCGCTGTCCACCATCCGGATGGCAGTGTTACCCGATACGAATACAATAGATATTTGCACCTCACGCGGATTCTGGATCCGAGAGGTGTCGTCCTGGCTGAGAATACTTATGACCGAGATGATCCAATTCAACGTGTCATTGAGCAGAAACGGCCAGATGGAGGAAAGCTGAAGTTCGAATATAAACTCCTGAATCCCACGGTGCCGACCAGTCCGGTTCAGGAAACCACGGTCACCGATCCGCTAGGCAATAAGACCGTCTACAGATTCAATTCGGAGGGCTTCCCCATCGGTGTGACCGACACTTTGGGACAGACCAAGGTACTGGAGAGGGAAGGGGGAAGCAATCTGCTCACGACTATCAAGGGGAATGCCTTGTGCGGCATTTGTGGCGATCCCGGCGCAGGAGATCAAACCTTCAGTTATGATGCTTTCGGCAATCTGTTGGCCAGCACTGACGCGCTGGGGAACAAAACCACCCTCACCTACGAACCAGTTTTCAATAGAGTCGCTTCGATTACCGACCCGCTCGGTAAGATCACGGGCTTTACTTATGATTCCCGTGGGAACCTGATGAAGGTCACCGACGCGAACGGGAAGATAACCTCCTTCGAAAACCAGAACGGTCTCATCACCTCAATTACCGATCCGCTCAATCAACGGACGATTCTGTCATACGACAGTTTCGGTAATCTGGCAGGGATTGTGGACCCACTCGGCCATAAGACTTCATTGAGATATGACGCCGTGTCCCGACCGATTGAAGCCGTGGACAGCCTTGGCAGAAGGAGCGCGATTACCTACGACAACCTTGACCGGGTTATCACCGCGACGAACGCGAAGAATGACAACGCCAGCTTCGCTTATGATGCTGTTGGAAACCTGCTCTCGGTCACCAACGCGAAGGGGAGCCAGACCAAGTTTACCTACGATGCTTTGAATCGTTTGGAGACCAAGACCACGCCGCTTGGCAAGACAGATACACGCCAATACGATCTCAACGGGAATTTGAAGCAGTTTGTTGACCGCCGCGGCCAGAAGAGTGAGTTCACTTACGATGCCCTGGATCGCCTGATCGGAGAGACCTACCTGGATGGAAGCCGTGTCAGCCGCTCCTACGACGCCAACAGCCGCTTATTGCGTGTTGATGATCCAGCCGGGGGCGCGTTTGTGTTCAGTTACGATCTGGCTGGCCGTCTAGTTGGCTCTGCCGGCCCATTCGGAACCGTGCAGTATTTGTACGACCAATTGGGAAGAGTCACTTCCCGCCAGGTTGTAGGGCAGCCGGCGGTTGAATACTCCTATGACCCGGTAGGGAATCTTCTCAAGGCAAGTACCTCTCAGGCCACGGTGAACTTTGAATATGATGCGAGGAATCAACTGCTCAAGCTGAATCGCTCCAACGGGGTTTCCACGCAGTACGGTTATGATGAACTCGGCAGACTGTTATCTCTGACGCACTCCAGAGGAGCCGAGATTCTGAATTCCCAGAGCTACGTCTACGATGCGGTAGGAAACAGGACTCGCTACACGACGAACATTGGGCGGCCACTGGGCACCCAACCCGCGAGTAGCCAATACGACAAAGACAATCGTCTGCTGCAAAGAGACGCCACAACCTATTCCTACGATAACAATGGCAACCTGATTATCGAAGCTGGCCCAGCAGGACTTACCACGTACACCTGGGATTCCAGAAACCGGTTGCAGTCCATTGTGACGCCAACCGGACAAACAACCACCTTCCTTTATGATTTTGCAGGCAATCTCATTTCACAGAAGGATACAGGCCCTGGTCTCAATCTCTCCCAAAACTTCGTGTTGGATGATCTCACGAACATCGCTTACCAAAGTAACGGTAATGGTGATCAGTTCTCGGTTTTGACGGGTCAGTCTATAGACGAACATTTGGCGATTGTTCGATCCGGTGGGCAGGTTGAATATGTATTGTCAGACGCCATCAATAGCACCATTGCCACCGTTGACCGGAATGGTGCCATCAAGACGCAATTCTCTTACGATGCGTTTGGGCAAACCGGTTCGATGGGAGGTAGTTACCCTTTCCAGTACACTGGAAGAGTGCCGGTATCGGAAAACCTCTACTACTATCGGGCAAGATATTATAGTGCAATTGCAGGGCGGTTTATCAGTGAAGATCCGATAGGTTTCAGCGGGGGCTTAAATCAGTATGACTATGTGCTCAATGATCCGATTAACCTGATTGATCCTAATGGAGAAATCCCGTTGGTGGTAATAATACCTGTTGTTGCAGGAGTGATAAGTGGGACATTCAGTGCAATTAATGAAGCCCGAAAATGTAACGCCAGGGGATTAGATATTTTGCGGGCGTTTGGTAATGGTGCGATTGGTGGCATCGTAGGATCATCTGTTGGTTTATTAACAAGAAACCCATATCTTGCAGGTGCAGCAAGTGGATTGGCTAGTAATTTAGTAGAGCAGTTCTTAAATGGTGGCAAGTTCAATTCCACTTCCCCGTTTTTAGCAGCAGGCTTGGGCGGATTGACTGGCGGCGTTTCATCTGTAGTAATACCCAGAGGGCCAGGCCGTCCGCTGGATCTGTTTCTTTCAAGAAGTACGCTAAGCGATTTTACAAAACTTTCTCAGGTAAGCTTAGGTAGAACAGTATTAAGCGGTGTACTCAGTGGTGAGCGTCGCCTACTACTCAATGGTGCAGGCGATCCTAATGATTGTGGTTGTAGGTAACGAAGTGCGAATCTTTCCTAGATGAGCATTTGCCGGAAAGCATCCAAGAATGTTACCTGCTGCTCACCCTCGAACAAGTCTCCGGAGCAATTGTCTTCGATCTCGGCTACCGGGTAGAGGTCGAAGCTGACTCGACAAGCGCTTGCAGCGACGAGGGCATCCAGTGCCATTCGCGGCGTGGCCCCGGTCTGCGGTGGTGGCGCTTGGCTCTCCGGCCTGCTGCTCGCGACCTTGGGCCAGCCCAGAGAGCACACGTGTGGCAGGGGCCGTCTTCAGCCGTGGGCACAATGAAGGTATCGCCTGTTTCGCGTGCCCGGCGTGATAGCCATGATCTGCATTGAATTCCTGACGGATTTACCTATCGGACCCGTGCCAATGGTGCTAAAATATGCGGCACATCACGGGTCTCAAAGGAGACAGGTTATGAAACGAATGGCCAAACCACGAACTGTCAAAGCGGCTCGTAGCGCTAGCCAACATCGCCGCAAGACGCAGGGCAGCAGGCCGGCACGGATCAAGACAGGAACGTCCAAAACGGCCAGCGCGCGGCGGGTAATTCTCACCCCCAGAGAACCCAGTGTCACTGGCGCCAAGAAAATCAAGGCGGCAGTCAAGGCGGTGATTAGAGAATCAAAAGCCGCGTGAGCAACGCTGGTTGCCTCTCAAGGCCGGACGGTGCGCTCACCCATGCAGCTCGCCTATGCCTAAAATTCCCGCCGACTTCGAACTCAACGTCTTCATCAACTGTCCGTTCGACCAGCCATACCAGCCAACTGCGGTCGCGCTCTGAAACTGACATCCTCATCCGATTGGGCTACAATAGCGGCGGCTGAGCCTCAGCCCGTAAATCTTTTTTGTGGAGGTTGGAGACTATGAGCTTGCCACAATCACAAGTGATCTACACCGTGGAAGAGTATCTGGCGTTGGAACGAGCCTCGGAAGAGCGTCACGAATATCTGGACGGGCAGATTTATGCGATGGCGGGCGAGAGCCCACAACACGGCGACATTTGCGTCAACCTCGTCCGTGAGCTGAGCGCACAGTTGAGGGGCACACCTTGTCGGGTCTGGACGAAAGACGCCAAGGTGCGCAGCGGGCCGCTGCCGAGAAGCCGTTATTCTACCAAAGGGTTGTTTTCTTACCCCGACCTAGTCGTCGTGTGTGGAGAGCCGCAGTTCCTCGATGAGCACCGCGACGTGCTCGTCAATCCGCGGGTCATCATCGAAGTCCTGTCGCCGACCACCGAAGCCTTTGATCAGGGGGAGAAGTTCCGGCGCTATCGCCGGTACAATCCATCCCTGACGGATTACCTGATCGTGGCCCAAAGCCAACCGCTCGTCGAACACTTTGCGCGACAGGAGAATCAGCCATGGGTGATTGCGGCCTCGGTCTGTGAGCTGTCAGACGACGTGCGGATCGCTTCGATTGACTGTACGCTGCGGCTGGCGGAAGTCTACGACCGCATAGTGTTTCCGGTCGAAGCCCCGGAGCCGCCTGAGGAAGGATAACCGCAGCCCTGAGTGAGCAAGGCAGACGCCGCGCTCGCCCACGGCCCGCGCCTGACACTTGCCACCGCTCAGGCTACAATCTAAACCTGCTTGCCGATGGTTAGGACGAGAATACGCGAACTGACCCAGTCGATGGCTTCCGTCATGAGCCGGCTCCTGCTTCTAAAAGTCTTCAGGGGGAGGTGATGATGCGGCATTATCTCATTCTTGGAGGGCGACTGCGAGGGGCGCCGGGGTGCCGATGGGGAGGGTGTCAGCTATGGCTTTCGATCTGAGCCTCATTCCGGCGGCCGCCCTAGCATGCGACCGGCGAGGCGCTTGGTGAATGGGGCGTCTTCGATCTGAAGCAAGATCACTCCGCACAGGACCGCCGCGCCGCCCGCGACCTGCGCCGGTGCCATGCGCTCGCCGAGCCACACCCAGGCCAAGGTGGCCGCCACTACCGGCTCCAGCATGGAAGTGATCGTGGCCCGGCTCGCTTCAAGCTGACGCAGGCTCGCGAGGTAGAATCCGAACGGGAGCACGGTGGCGAACGTCGAGAGGTATAGAAAGAAGCCCCAGGTCGTGCGGTCGTACCTCGCCCAGGGCATGGTCCACAGGGGGCGGAGGACCAGCCACGCGGCCGCCGAC
>Ga0207646_10000254_pt1 | contig 72539 bp, 74 predicted proteins | sample KBSK5502metaG_FD_184343 | JGI IMG/M metagenome (GOLD analysis project Ga0207646, IMG submission 184343) | Corn, switchgrass and miscanthus rhizosphere microbial communities from Kellogg Biological Station, Michigan, USA - KBS K5-50-2 metaG... | ecosystem: Host-associated > Plants > Roots >... | reverse complement strand
TGTTCGCGGTCCGACCGTTTCGCCGGTCGCGCGCAGCTCGAGGCGCGCACGGTCCGCCCAGCTTCTCGCGCCGATGGCATCGAAGACGCGAATGCTTTCCCGTAGGGGTGATCGCGCATCAGCGCTGCGCCGTCTCCGTCGTAGCCAGCGGCCGTACGAGAAGAGGGTCCGCGCTCTGAAGAATGGCAGCGCCTCGAGATCCGCGGCAAGGGCTTCTTTGAAGAGCTCGCCCGCGTCCCCGTCCGACGCGAGCAGAGGATGCGCACATTGGAGTCCGGTCCGAAGGATGGGCGCGCCGGAGCGCGCCGCGATCGTCTCGAGCTCGGTTATCACGCCCTGCAGGTCCCCCGTCCGACCGCAGCCCCAAGCAGCTTCCGCCAGGTCCAGGACGGCCGACCAGCGCATGAAGCGGTGGAATCCGCCGGCGTTCTCATCGAACACGGGCCAGAGGTGGCCGAACGCATCCTTATGGCGTCCTTCGCCGAGCGCAGCTGCACCACGCGCGAGGCGCGCCGTGGCCAGCAGCGGGCCTGCCTTCATCGCGAGCAAACGCCGCTCGGGTTCCGCGAGCATCGCCTCGACACGCGCGCTCGGACCACGCATGCCTTCGATAAAGCTGGAGATGAGTTCCGCGGTGAGGCCGTACTGCGGCTGACTGGTGTCGCGCCCGAGTCCAGCCGCCTCCTGCGCGGCGGCCGCGGCGGCGTCCCAGTCAGACGTATGTGCTGACGCCCATGCGAAGTGGGTCAGCGCCTGCGTCAGCGGGCCGAGTCGAGCCTGCGCGCGGAGCCCGGCCACGGCACGCGCCAAGAAGCGTGCGCCGCTGGCAAAGTCGCCGGCTTTCTCCGCCGCGATGCCGATGTTCATCGCGGTGTCTGGGTCGATCAGGTCGTGAGATCGAATCCGTGACACCGCGCGCAAGACCGTCGGCGCGGACTCCGTCGGGTCGGCGAGCGCGATGACTGCGAGAACCCTCGGATCCTCACCGGATGTGGCGATGGCGGTGGCCGTGTCGATCAGGTACCGGCGAGTCGTGTCGCGAGTCCGTGTCCACCAACAGCGGTGCGCGATCGGAGTGAGCGATCGCAGCGCCGCGTCCGTGTCACCCTCGTCGCGCATGCGCCGAGCGATGGACACGAAGACCTTCGTCGCGCCTGCCTCAGTCCACACGTCGCCGCTGATCATCTGGCGAAGCCATGCGAGCCGTGGCGGCTCGTCAGCCGCGCCCTCGGGCAGGCCGGTCTCGTTCAGAAGTTGTCGCACGGCGACGGTCAGTCCGAGCTCGTACGCGACCTCCGCCGCAGACGCGAGGCGGCCGGCCTTGAGGCTCGGATCCGCGGTGAGCGTCGCCGCTCGCTCCAGTGCCGCTCCAGCCGAGGTGAGGGCGCCCCGCCGCCGTACCGATCGCGCGTACTCCTCGAGAGCCACCGCGATCTCCTCATCGCATTCCCCGACCGACGACGCGCGGTGCCATAGCCGCCGGTCCTCGTCGACGACGACATCGGCCAAGGCCGCGTACATCTGGAGCACCTGGCTCGGCGGTGCCAGCTGTCTCACCGCCGATCGGATCAGTGGGTGATGGAACCGCAGAGCGCTCTCCGCGACTTCGATCAGACCGGCGTGTACCGCGGGCTCCAGAAACGCCGAGGAGGTCGGCTTGCCGTGGACCGCCGCCGCGGCTCGCGCGACTTCATTCACGGACGCGCGCGCGTCGAGAGCGGCCGCGAGCAGTGCAATGCGAACCTCTGAGGAGAGGGCTCGAAGCCTGGCTGCGAAAGCCTCCTCCAACCGTGCCGTGAGTGTCATGGGCGCGGGGCTGAGTCGCTCGCTCGAGCCCGCGGTTCGCATGTAGCGAGCGAGCTCGACCAAGGCCAGAGGGTTTCCGGCAGCCTCTGCGAGAACACGGGCTCGAGTGACGGGATGGAGGTCGGGGGCATCGCGATCGAGCAACGTGGCTGCCGACGTCGGACTCAATCGGTCGACGTCGAGGGTCGGTAACCGCGACTCCTCGAGCGACGTGGGATAGCCCGGCCGCACTGCGATCAGCAACACGATCGGCGTCGTCTCAAGCCGGCGCGCCATGAACGACAGAACCGCGGCGCTCGATCGGTCGATCCAGTGCTCGTCATCGACCAACAAGACCATGGGCCCCGCCGCCGTGGCCTCGACGACAAGCCCAAGCGCTGCCATCGCCACACCGAAGAGATCCGGAGTCGCGTGATCTCGGACGCCGAACGCGGCATCCAGCGCTCTCCGCTGCGGCTCAGGCAGCCGGCTCCCCATGCCGATGACGGGAAACAGGAGTTGGTGCAGCGCGGAGAACCCGAGCTCGGCCTCGGCCTCGACCCCCGCCGCGCTCAACGTCGACGCGCCGAGCGCGATCGCTCTCGCGCGCGCGTGGTGAAGCAGCGTCGACTTGCCGATCCCTGGCTCTCCGCGGACGACCAAGACGCCGCCCTGCGCAGGGAGTCGATCGAGGACCGCATCTACGGCATCGAGCTCGGATTCGCGTCCGACCAGCTCGCGACCGGATGCCTCGCCGCGTTCAGTGGCTTGAACTGGTCGTGACCGATCAGCTTGCCGCCATCGCTCGAGGTCACGGATACCTGCCACAGCCGACGGCCGCTCCCTGCTGAAAGTGCTCCGACCACGTGCCGGTCGAGCCACAGTCTAGTGAGCGCAGTCGCCATGACCGCGTCCGACACGCATGCCGCGATCTTCGATCATCACCTCGAGCTGTATGCCTAGACACGAAGCAGGAGAGTTCGGTGCGGGGCTTCGCGGCGCCCGACCGGGGCGGCATCAAGGTGAGCCGGTCAATTGATCAATGCTGCGGAGACATGGACCGGGGACCCGAGAACCCATCCGATTACGGCCTGCGAGAGGAGCGCCGCGCAGGCTCGCGAGTTATCGCGCTTCGCGATTACACAGAGTCGGTGAGGTCAGGCGAACCTCGAGGGTGTACGACTTAGCGCGCTCGAAGTCAGATGCGGCTGCGGTCGCCCAGCGCGAGCATTTCCGAAATGCGCGTCGGCCTCTCCCTGGCGGCGGTCGGTCTGCTCGTGTTCGCCGGGTGCGCTCGCCTCACCGCTGCCGCCGGGGTCGCGCCACCTTCATCGGAACCGGCGGATCCTGCTATCGCGACCTCGCCCTCCGCCTCGCCGACGCCGAGCTATAGCCCGGGCCCGGAGTCGATCAGCGGCCGCGTCGTCCGCAGGACGACGATCGGAGTGGTGTTGGAGTCGGTTGGGACCGGAGCAGAAGTCGATCTCGGCTCGGTAGTGAATGTCTGGCGGGAGACCTCGGTCCCGGTGAGCGCCATCGAGATCGGCGACGATCTCATGGTCAATGGCACGCGCGGACCGAGCGCGTTCGTCGCCCGCTACGTGTGGGCAAACATCGGGCGGCTCGACGGCGTGATCCGCGCGTTCGACGGACGCGAGATCCTCCTCGCCATCCAGAGGACAGGCGTCCCTCCGGGCGGCGAGACGCGCGTCGAGCTGTCGCGCTTCGTCGAAATCGTGGAGCTCGGGCCAGGTGGCGGACACCCGGCCGACCGCGCCGGTCTGACCCTGGGTCGCAGCGTTGGGATGGTCATCTACCGGTCTCCCGCGGATGCAGTCGCGCGTGCAACGCGGATCTGGCTATCACCGCCGCCGATCCCCGGCGCGTCCGGCTCTCGGGACCGCTTCCTCAGCCGCCCGAAGCTCGGCATCGGCCAGGGCCAATCACCCATCCTGGTGACCGCCGTGCCCGCGGCCGGAACGTTCTCCATCCTTGCCTCGGGGACCTGGCGTTATGACGCGCGCGTCAGGGCCGTGTACTACCTGGATCAAGATCCGGCCCCGACGGAACACTTGAACCCGCGGGGGCAGACCATTGCGGTCGAGCGGCTGCGCTCCACACCAGGCGGGTACGTCATCGCGAGCGAGCTCGCCATCCGCGAGCAGGGCGTCGAGCGTGTCCTGTATCGCGCACCCGGGGATGGCTTCTACTGGTCGGGCTGGTCCCCCGACGGGCGCTACCTCGCGCTCTGGGAGATCGACTCTTACAGCGGATCCGTTGACCTGGACGGACGGCCTCTCGTCGTGATCGACGTGCGGACGGGCGATCGCGTCGATCTCGGTCGGACCCTTCTCAACGGGACGACCGCCTGGACGGCGCCGCACACGCTCGCCTATGTCGCGGGGAATTCGCGGATGGTCTGGGATACGAAGACGCTGCGGCTGTGGTCGCCCGAAGACGGGATCCACGACGTGACGGCACCTAACGTCGCGGCGTTCGCGCCGGCGTGGTCGGCCGATGGCCGCTCGCTCTTTTTCGCCGCTGGACCGGCAGGCCAGTGGGACCCTGTGGCCGCGGTGGCCGGACGAGGCGTGGGCGACCGACGCATCGACATCTACGACAGGACCAGCGGGCTGATCCGTTCCTTAGCGCATGAGCCCGGTCACGAGGAGGAAGGTGTCCGTCCTTCGCGTGACGGCACGCGGCTCCTGTTGCTTCGGCGCGCTACAGCCAGCGGCGCGGATCTGTCTTCGATCCCTAAAGTGGATCTCGAGGTGTGGCTCACTGACGCGAACGGCGGCCACGGTACGGTGCTCGTCCGCTTTGCCGGCGCAGGTCTCAACGCGTACGGCTATCCCACCGGTCCGAGCGAGTGGGACTGGAGCGAGTAGTCGACGTGATGCATCGGCACGGTCAAGTGGTCACGACGCCCGAAAGGCGTTAAACGAACGAAGCGGACACCGATGAGCTTGCGTATTCGCGCGCGAACCCTAGGCGAGGCCTGACTTGTTGACGCACGATCATGCGGCCTTTTGCGATAGACGAATCGTCAGAATGGCGCGATCCAGGCGATTGACCCGGCTTCGGTGGAGCTGAGGGGATCGAACCCCTGACCTCATGAGTGCGATTGATTCGAGCACGACCATGGGGAAGCACGCGGAAATGCGGGTGAAATGGAAGGAAACCGTTGGCTGCCCAGCCACCTCGTCTGGTGAATCAGACGACCTCGGCGCTTCGAGCCGACCGCGGTCATCCGAGCCCGTCGAGGAACTCTCGTGGAGTCTTCACCGGGATGCGCGGCTTCAGCCGCGTCAGATCTGGATCGCCCGAGACAAGGGCATCGGCCCGCGCCGTGCGCGCGAGGCGGATCAGGTATTCGTCGCCAGGATCCTCGCCGATCGGTCCGGTCGAGGCCTCCGGGTCCTGGATCATCGTGCTCTCGCGTCGGACAAGCTCGACGAACTCGTCCGCCTCATCGGCCGTCACATATCGACGGAACTTGTCGCGCCGCAGGGCCGCTCGGAGCTCGGTCGAGAGTGCCGGAGAGGTCACCAGCTCGAACGCGCCAGAGCGTTGGTGCAGGAGGATACGGGTGCTCGCGCCCCGCGCAGTGAGCAGGCCCGAGGTCAGGACGTTGGGGTCAAGGACGACGCGGGGCACGCTTCCGCCGACGCGACGCGTGGACCTCGGCTACGGCGAGGTCCATCGCCTCCTTCTCGCTCAGCTCGCTGCGCGCCCACACCCGGTCGAGGACGTCGAAGCCGAGATACTGGCGCAGGGCCCTCTCCACGACTTCCGAGTCGCGCCGATCGGTCCGTGCCGCGCTTACCTTCGCCGCGCGGAGGACGTCCTCTGAGATGTAGAAGGTCGCCTTCCGCTTCGGAACGTTTGCCATTAAGACTGCATACCAGCAAGACGTCATGGTCCAAGTTCCCGGATCACGCCGGGGGTCATCCGACTTAGGCTGAGGAAGAATTTTCTACGGCCCACAGGTCTCATTCGATCGTGCGTTGGCTCGCGCGCGTGCCGAAAAACCGATTGTCATCGAGAACGGCGACTTGAAGGCTGGGTCGCACGAGTGCTGTCTTATTGCTTGTCGGCGACTGGGGCTAACGCGAATGGCGGCAACCGCGAGGAATCATGCGGGTTCGGTGGAGCTGAGGGGGATCGAACCCCTGACCTCATGAGTGCGATTCATGCGCTCTCCCAGCTGAGCTACAGCCCCAGAAGCGGCCGCGCCTTTTTTTGTTTGGCGCGGGCCTCGTGACAACAAGGGTACCCGAGACAGCCCATTAGGGCATGGCATTCGCGCCGCCACGGATGCGCGCGCGAGCTAAGCGATCCGGAGCACGACCGGAGCGTCTCCCCAAAGACGCTCGAGCCGATACAGCTGACGTTCCTCAGGAACGAACGCGTGCACCACGACATCGCCGAGATCGATCAACACCCAGCGACCCGAGCTGTAGCCCTCGATACCGATCGGCTTGCGCCCGGCTTCGATGGCCTTCTCGCGCACCGCGTCCGCGATCGCCTGTACCTGACGCTCGCCGCGGCCGGTGCAGATCACGAACAGGTCGGCGATGGTCGTGAGCTCCGAAACGTTGAGCACGAGGATGTCCTCGGCCTTCTTGTCGCCCGCAGCGTCGACCACGACGTCGGCCATGGCTCTGGGCGAGAGGTCGGTCATCGGTACAGGCGATGCTCCTCGATGTAACGCAGCGCTGCCTCGGGAACAAGGTAGCGCAGCGACCTGCCGCGCGCGGCCCTCGCCCGCAGCTCCCGCGAGCTGATGTCCATGAGCGGAGAGTCCAGCACCCGCACACCCGCGGGTGCATTCGGTGCGCCAGGCCTCGCGGCCAGCACCACCGTCGCGAGCGCGCGGATGCGCGCCGGTTCGCGCCACCGCTCGAAATCGGCGTACGCGTCGCTTCCGAGGATGAGGAAAAGCTCGCCCTCGGCCCGGAGCGTCTCGAGCGTATCGACCGTGAAGGACGGCCCCTTTCGATCGAGCTCGATCCCCGAGACGCGAAAGCGCGGCTCGCCCGCGATCGCGGCGCTCAGCATTGCGAGACGATCCTCGGCGCTCGCGACCGGACCGTCTTGCTTCAGTGGCGAGCGGCGCGCCGGTACGAAGTAGACCCGATCGAGATCGAGCTCGTCGAGCGCCGCGTTGGCGATCGCGAGGTGTCCGACGTGGACCGGATCGAACGTGCCGCCGAACACGCCGATGCGCGTCACCGGTCTTCCGCCCCTTCGGTCCACTCCATCTCGAGCGCGCCGATCCGGACCGTGTCGCCCTCCTTGGCGCCGAGCGCGCGCAATTCTCTTTCGATGCCCGTTCGAATCAGCTGGCGCTGAAAGTAGGCGGCCGCGTCGGGCGATCCCCAGTCGATCCCTGACGCGAGGCGCTCGACGCGATCGCCCTCGATCCGGAACGCGGCGCCTTCGCGCGTGACCCGCCAATCGCGGCCGCCGCCGGCGAATGCGATGCGTCGCTCGCGCGGGGCAGGCGCGCTGGCCACTTCCCGTGGAGGACACCGATCGAAGATCTCGCGGAGCAACCTGTCCGTGCCCTGGTGGCCCGCAGCCGAGATCGCGATGCTCACGACGCCGCGCTGCGAAAGGGCGCGGCCGACGCGCGGCGCGGCCTCGCGCGCCTCGGGCAGATCGATCTTGTTCAGCGCGACGAGCTGCGGCCGCTCCGCCAGGCCGCGCCCGTAGCTTGTGAGCTCCGCGTCGATCGTCGCGATGTCTTCGAGTGGATCGGGCCGTGATACGTCGACGACGTGGACGAGAAGCCGCGTGCGCTCGACGTGACGGAGGAACTCTTCACCGAGACCGAGGCCGCGGCTTGCACCCTCGATGAGACCGGGGATGTCCGCGATGACCAGCTCGCGATCGTCGAGGCGCGCGACGCCCAGATTCGGGACGAGCGTCGTGAAGGGGTAGTCCGCGATCTTCGGTTGCGCGCTCGTGAGTGCCGCGAGCAGAGTGGACTTCCCCGCGTTCGGGAGTCCCGCGAGTCCGACGTCAGCGAGAAGCTTGAGCTCGAGCTCGATCTCCCTCCGTTCGCCCTTGCCGCCGTCTTCGGCGATGCGCGGCGCACGGCGCGTGCTGGTCGCGAAACGCGCGTTGCCCTTTCCGCCGGACCCGCCACGAGCGATGACGAGCTCTTCGCCGGCCGCGGTGAGATCGGCGACCGTCGCGCCGGTCGCGCGATCGATCACGAGGGTCCCCGGCGGAATGCTCAAGACGCGGTCGGCACCGGATCGTCCGCTGCTGTTGCGCCCGCTTCCCGGTTTGCCGGGCTCGGCATCGATCTGTTTGGTGAAGCGGAAATCGGTCAGCGTTCCGAGCTGCGGGTCCACGCGCAGGATCACGTCGCCACCCTTGCCGCCGTCGCCGCCGTCGGGACCTCCTCGCGGAACGTGCGCCTCGCGCCTGAACGAGATCACGCCGCGGCCGCCGTCGCCGCCACGCACCACCAGGCGTGCGCGATCGATGAACAAGCCGTTATCGGCGGACGAGCGGCCGCGGCAGCGCGACGATCCGCAGATGGCTCGCGTCGGTGCGCAGACGGTCGAGCATTCGGTCCATCCCCACCGCAGCATCCGAGCCTGCCGCGATGCCGAGCGCGCGCGCCGGATCGGCGGCGAGATCGCACAGGACGAGCGAGCTTCCGGCGGGGAGCTCTCCCGCCAGGCCCACGAGAGCGTCGAGCTCTCTCGCACGATCGGTGAGACCCGGCAGGGTGAGAATGCGCAGCGCGAGCGAGACCTTCGCCGCGATCGCAGTGGCGAGCGACGCGCGGACGTCGGCGAACCGGAAGCCTTCCGGCCGATGGATGGCCTCGTACGTCTCGCTGCGCGCGGACGCGATCCGGACGGCCACCGAATCCAGGCCGGCATCGCACAGCCTGCGGAGCGCGGCCGGCACCGACCCGTTCGTCTCGAGATGGATCGTTCCGGATCGCGTGCGCTCGCGGATGGCGATGATCCCCGCTTCGACGAGGCGGACGGCGAGGAGCGGCTCGCCCTCGCACGCGCGCCCGAACGCGATGATCGTTCCGCCGCCGGTCAGATGGCGCGTCGCGACGTCCGCGAGCTCCTCGGGAGTCGGCCTGAACGCGGCCGGTTCCGTCGGCGACGCGTCGGCGTCGTCGTACAGGACCAGCACGTCTGGAGGTCGCTCGTTCTTTGGTGCGGCGACCGGCAGCGCGCAGTCGTGACGACCCAGGAACACGTTCGCCGCGGCGCGGCAGTGATAGTCCTTCGCGCAGCGCGCGAGCTGGCGCAACGCCCGGTTCGAGGGATGGTCGCGCTGCGTCGCCGTGATCCGCGCGACGAGATCGGGTGCGGCTCGCCCATCGGCCGCGCCGGCGTCTGCCTCGAGCGCGACCGCCGAGACGACGAGCTCGCCGTCGGCGTCCGCGCCGACGGCCGCATAGGCGCGCGAGCGCAAGGGTGGTGTGGCGGCGTCGTCCTCGTAGGCGGGAAGCGCCATGCGCAGGTAGCCGAGGGGAACGATCGCCCCCACGCCGAACCGACCCGCCCCGAGCTCGCGCGGGCGCCCCGACCGATCCAGGCCGATGCCGATCCGACCCGGGAGCTGAACCACGTCGGTGCCTGGCGGGAGCCGGATCGCGTGTGCGAGCGGAACGACCGACGAGCCGTCGGACATGGCAGCTGCGTAGTCCGCCGCGACCACGAGGCGGCCCGAACGATCGCTGTGAACGGCGCTGAACACAGGTCGGAGAATAGGTCGAACAAGGAGCGGCTTGGCCGCGACGAGTGAGTCGACCCAGCCTGAGCGTGTCTCCGCGGAGCGGAGATTTATCGGGAGGATAGGTGGCCGCGTCGTCGCGGGGTCGCGCTATCCGCTTAGAGGTCGAGGCAGCTCACGAATCGGTTTCCGAGCTTGCACTCCCAGTGGACGTGCGGCCCGGTGGTGACGCCGGTGAGCCCGATCGCCGCGATGATCTGACCGCGCGAGACTTGCTGACCCACGCTCGCGTACACAGCACTCGTGTGGTAGTAGCAGGTCTCGAGGTCGCCGGCGTGCTGCACGCAGACGCGGAGCCCGCCCACGGCGACCCAACCGGCTGCCGACACGACGCCATCGTCCGAGGCACCGATGCCGGTGCCGTACGGAGCGGCGAGGTCAACGCCGGTGTGGCCGGCCCAGAAGTACTGCGTGATGACGCCGGCGACCGGCCACGCGAGGCGGCCACTACGCGGCGGCGTCGGCCCGATGCTCGGCCCGCGGAGCACGGCGACGCTCACCCGCTCGGGCTCCTGGAGTGCGGGGAGCGCCGCTCCACGCACGAAGACCTGCTCGCCCGCGGCGCAGCGCTCGGGTTCGAAGTAGCAGCGGTTGAACGTGAGGATGACGCTCGGGTCGACTTTGAAGCGGCCGGCGATCGATTCGACGGTGTCGCCTGCTTTGACGGTGTAGAGCGCGCCCTCAGCCGGCGGGATCACCAGCTGTTGTCCGAGCTGAACCGCGTGCACGTCGGTGATGCCGTTCGCGAACGCGATCGCTTCGACAGAGACGTCGTAATAGTTCGCCATCGTCGCGAGGGTGTCGCCTTCGTGGATCGTGACCTCCTGCACCGACCGAGTGCTTTCGGCGGGGACGGTCACGGGGTTCCTGCTTCCGGCGATCGCCCCGCCGCGCGCCGCGGGTTGGGCCCGTGAAGCGTCGGTCGCCGTCACGGTGGTCGCCGCGATGGTCGGGGCGACCGTGCTCGCGCGCGACGCGGCGGTCGCCGCGAATGGGAGCGACAGCACCAGCACCGCGACGGAGGTGTTGAGCGCGAGCCGGAGGCCGCGGACACCGACCATGCTCGCGAGGTAGCTGCTGCTTCCCTCGAGAGCGACGAACGACACGTGCTTCATCCGCGCGCCGAGCGCCGACACTCCTTGAGAGAGGAGCCGTATGTGTCGCTGAAGGGACCGCCTCGGGTTAGGTGTGGCTTGAGAACGTCTGCTCTGTTGTCCCAACCCCTGCGGGTCCTCCCAACCTCATTTCCTCACCACATCGGCCTCGCTCGGCCGACCTCCCGAACACACGCATGTACGAATTGCGTACTGAATATGTGGGAGATCCGCACCGTACCTCCGCAGCAACAAATGTGTCAACCACCCAACGTGGTAGCACCAAGCAAGGTGTTGGTGGAAATCCGGTGTCGGCACCGGTTTGCTCGCACGAGTACCCCTACGTAGGCTTCTTTGCGGTGCCCGACTACAGCCTTTCGTACGTTTACGTCTTCGCGTTCTTCGTAGTCGGGGCAATCTTCGTAACGGTCCTGCTAACGCTCGCTCGTCTCGTCGCCCCGCGAAAGGTCACCAAAGAAAAGCTCCGCACCTACGAGTCCGGCGAAGAGCCCATCGGCCAGGCGTGGGGACGTTACCCGACGCACTTCTATGTCTTCGCGCTTCTCTTCGTCGTGTTCGATGTTGAAGTGATCTTCCTTTTCCCGTGGGCGGTGCTCTTCCGCGCGCTCGGCGTCGCTGGTCTCATCGAAGTGATCGTGTTCATCGCGATCCTCGTCGTCGGACTTTATTACGCGTGGAAGAAGGACGCTCTGAATTGGTATTGAGCGCGCCACGTTCGACGATCGATCTCGCCGGCCTTCGGTCCTACGTCGCGTCACAGCTCGGGGACAAGGCTCGCGTATCGACGTTGCACGACATGATCGTGCTCGACGTCGACCGCGAGCGACTGGTCGAGGTCGCGACCTTCGTTCGCGACGACCCGCGCACGCGGTGCGACCTCTATTCGGTCAATGCCGGCGTCGACACAGGCGCAGACCTGCGCTCGGTGACATTCGTTCGAGGTACGGGCACGAAGGTCTCGGTCATGCTTCGGACGACGTGCACGGAGCTCGACCCGCACATTCCGACGCTCACTCCGGTGTGGGAGGGCGCGAACTGGTGCGAGCGCGAGACGTACGACATGTTCGGGATCGAGTTCGACGGCCACCCCGACCTTCGTCGCATCTTCCTTGAAGAGAGCTTTCCAGGGCACCCTCTTCGGAAGACGTTCCTCCCACCGCGCAGCGACGCGCGCGGCGGATAACAAGGACAATGCCCGTCGGCCCGTTCGGCATCGATCCCCTCATCTGGGCGCCGCTTCGGCTGGTCATCGCCGTCGTACTTGCGCTCTTTTTGGTGCTGAATGGAGCGCTGCTTCAGATCTATCTCGAGCGAAAGATCCAGGCGATCATCCAGGATCGTCTCGGCCCCTATCACGTCGGACCCTTCGGCCTCCTTCAGACCTTCGCCGACGCGCTCAAGCTCATCTCGAAGGAAGACGTCCGCGCGGCGGCCACCGACGGGTGGTTCTTCGTGGCGGCGCCCGCCCTCGTGTTCTGTCCGATGCTCGCCTCGTGGGTCGTGTTGCCCTTCGCGCAGGACATCGTCGGCGCCAACCTGAATCTTGGCCTCCTTTATCTCACGACGCTCGGGTCGATGACCGTGCTCGGCATCGTCATCGCGGGGTGGGCCTCGAACAACAAGTACGCGCTCGTCGGCGGTCTGCGCTCGGCGGGTCAGCTCATCTCGTACGAGATCCCGCAGATCCTCGCTCTCGTGTCGGTGGCGCTCGTCGTCGGGTCCCTTTCGATGGTCGACATCACCCGGTCGCAGGCGGGCCCGTTCGTGAACGTGCTCTTCCTGCCGTTCCCGTTCGTCATCTACTTCATCGCCGCGCTCGCCGAGACGAACCGCACGCCGTTCGATCTCCCCGAGGCCGAATCCGAGCTGGTCGCCGGCTGGCTCACGGAGTACTCCGGGATGCGCTGGGGAACGATGCTGGCCCTCTCGGAATACGGGAACGTCACGGTGGTCTGTGCGATCGTGACGACCCTCTGGTTCGGCGGCTGGCAGGGGCCGGGCGTCGACGCGATCCCGCTCCTCGGCGTCCTGTGGTTCACCCTCAAGGTGTACGCGTTCATCGTGATCATGATGTGGATCCGGGCGACCCTCCCGCGGCTCCGGATCGACCAGCTCATGAGCTTCTGCTGGAAGGGTCTCATACCGATGGCGCTCGTGAACATCGTCGTCGTCGCGATTCTGGCCCTCGCCTTCCCGACGACGAAGATCCCGATCGCGATCGCGAGCTGGTTGCTTCTCGCCGTGTTCGTCGCGGGGATCCCACTGGTGCAACGTCGGCGCCTCCGAGCGTTACGCGCGCGTGCCCGCGCCGCGACGGCGCCGGCGGTCCGCGCGGCCAGCTGACAGCCGAGGTGACGTATGACTTCGTCGAGCCAGTGGTCTTCGCCCTTCTTTCGATCGGCCTCATTGCCGGCGGCGTGGCGGTGGTGATGCTGAATCGGATCACGGCGGCCGCGCTGCTCATGGCCTTCACGTTCCTCTGCATGGCGGGGATGTTCGTGCTGCTCGGGGCCGAGACGATCGCCCTCTTCCAGGTGCTGATCTACGTCGGGGCGATCACCGTGCTGATCCTCTACGGGGTCATGTTCACGCGGTTCAGCGACCGCCCTCGCGCTCTGTTCTTCCAGCGGCAGACGCCGCTTGCGGCCGTCTTCGTCGCCGCGGTCGCTATCCCCGTGGCGATCGTCGCGCTGTCGTTCACGAGTCCCACGCCGCGACCCGGCGGCGGCGATCTGGTCCCGCTCGCGACGAGCGTGTTCACCGACTTCGCCTTCCCGTTCGAGATCGCATCGGTGCTCCTCCTGGCCGCGATGGTCGGCGCGATCGTGCTGACCAAACGGGATGACCCCGGGGAATCCGCGTTGCGGCGTCGCCGGTGACCGTCCCGCTCGGCGCGTACGTCGTCGTATCGACGGTGCTGTTCTTCATCGGGTGCGCGGGCGTACTCGTCCGCCGCAACGCGGTCGTGATCCTTATGTGTGTCGAGCTCATGCTCAACGCCGCGAACCTCGCGCTCGTCGCCTTTTCGCGGAAGTACGGATCGATCGACGAGCGCGGGAGCGTCTTCGTCATCTTCGTCTTTGTCATCGCGGCGGCCGAGGTCGCCGTGGGCCTCGGGATCGTGCTCTCGGCGTATCGCAACCGGCCGGTGGTGAACGTGGACGAGATCCACCAGATGAAGGGATAGGCACCTGATCTCCCTGGTATGGCTGATCCCGGCGCTGCCGCTCGCGGCCTTCCTCGTGAGCGGCATCTTCGGGCGACGGTGGCTCGGGCATCTCACGGGCGTCATCGCGTCCGCGGCCGTGGGCGTGTCGGCCCTCCTTGCGATCGGCGTCTTCCTCGAGGTCCTTGGGGGAAAGACACAGACCGTCGTGACGCTCTATCGATGGATCGGTGTCGGGGACTTCACCATCAACGTGGCCGCGCTGATCGACCCGCTTTCGTCGACCATGCTTCTGGTCGTCACGGTCGTCTCGTTCCTGATCTTCGTCTACTCGAACGGCTACATGGAGCACGACGCCGGGTTCTACCGCTTCTTCACGTGGCTCTCGCTCTTCGTCTTCGCGATGCTGATCCTGGTGATGGCCGACAACTACCTGCTCATGTTCGTGGGCTGGGAGGGCGTTGGACTCTGCAGCTACCTGCTCATCGGCTTCTGGTTCGAGCGCCCCGCGCCGTACCTCGCCGCGAAGAAGGCCTTCGTCATGAACCGCATCGGCGACTGGGGCTACACGATCGGGATCATCACGATCTTCCTCGTCTTCGGTTCGATGAACTTCATCGACGTGTTCAAGCGGCTCGACGAGAGCGCGCCGGCCCAGGGCAGCCTCACGCTCATCTGTCTCGCGCTCTTCTTCGGTGCGACCGGCAAGTCGGCGCAGCTGCCCCTCCACTCATGGCTGCCCGACGCGATGGAAGGTCCGACGCCGGTGTCGGCGCTCATCCACGCCGCGACGATGGTGACGTCGGGCGTGTACCTCGTCGCGCGGTCCATGCCGCTCTTCGAGCACGCCGGGCCATCGCTGCAGGTCGTCGGGACCGTCGGTGCGATCACGGCGATCTTCGCGGCGACGATCGCGCTCGTTCAGTTCGACATCAAGCGCGTGATGGCGTACTCGACCGTGAGCCAGCTTGGCTACATGTTCCTCGCGCTCGGGGTCGGCGCGCCGGTCGCGGCGATGTTCCACCTCGCGACGCACGCATTCTTCAAGGCGCTGCTCTTCCTCGGCTCGGGCTCGGTGATCCACGGCCTGGGCGGCGAGCAGGACATGCGCAAGATGGGCGGTCTCCGCCGCAAGATGCCGGTGACGTTCTGGACGATGCTCATCGCGGGCGGCGCGCTCGCCGCGCTGCCGCCGCTCGCAGGGTTCTGGTCGAAGGACGAAATTCTCGGCGCCGCCTTCGTCAATGGCCACCTGCTGCTCTACGCGATCGGCATCGTGACCGCCGTGCTCACCGCGTTCTACGTGACGCGCGCGCTCTGGATGACGTTCTACGGTGAGCCACGCGATCACCACCTCTACGACCACGCGCACGAGTCGCCGCGCGTGATGACGCTTCCCCTCGGGGCCCTCGCCGTCGGCTCCGCGGTCCTCGGCATCGTCATCGGCTTTCCCTCCGAGCAAGGGTTCATCCACCGGTTCCTCGCACCGGTTGTCGAAGCGGCCGGCGTGGCGGAGCGGACGCCGGAGCTCGCGACGATCGTCGCCCTCGCCGGCGTTTCCGTCCTGGCCGGCCTCGTCGGGATCGGGATCGGCGTCTCCATGTACGTCCGCCACCGGCCCGACCCGGCAGCCCTCACCCGCGCGGCCGGTCCGGTCTACAGGGTCCTCGTGAACAAGTACTACATCGACGAGCTCTACGACCACCGGTTCGTCGAGGCGGCCCGCGCATTCGCGGGAGCGGCGTGGGCCTTCGACATCCACATCATCGACGGCCTCGCGAATCGGCTCGGCTGGGCGCTCGCCATGGGCGGCCAGGGCTTGCGCCGCGCACAGACCGGCATCGTCGGCAACTACGCGCTCACGATCGTCGCCGGGCTTCTCCTCATCCTCGTCGCGTACGGCGGCTACGCCGCGGGGATCCTCGGCCGATGACGAATGTGCTCTCGCTCCTTGTCGTCATCCCGCTCGCCGGGCTGATCCCGCTCTTCCTCTTCCGTCGGGACGAGCGCGCCGCGAAGCAGGTCGCGATCACGACCACGTTCGTGGAGCTTCTCGTATCGCTCTGGATGCTCACGAAATTCGTGCCCGGAGAAGCCGGGTTCCAGCTCGTGGAGCGCGTCGATTGGCTACCGAGCCTCGGCATCAGGTACCTCGTCGGGGTGGACGGCATTTCGGTCTTCCTCGTGCCGATGACGACGCTCTTGACTTTCATTTCCGTTCTCTATTCGAGCGGGGGCGCGATCAAGACGCGGATCGTCGAGTACATGACGGCCTTCCTCTTGCTCGAGGTCGGCATGGTCGGCGTCTTCGTCGCGCTCGACCTCTTCCTCTTCTACATCTTCTTCGAGCTGATGCTCGTGCCGATGTACCTGATCATCGGCATCTGGGGTGGACCGCGGCGGATCTACGCCACGCTCAAGTTCGTGATCTTCACGCTCGCGGGCTCCCTCCTCATGCTCGTGGGCATCGTCGCGGTCTACCTCGAGTCCGCGGACGCATCGGGCTCGCGGACCCTGTCGCTGCCGGAGCTCATCGAGCTGCGCGGCCGGTTCCCCGCGGACTTCCAGTTCTGGGTCTTCCTGGCCTTCGCGCTGGCCTTCGCGATCAAGCTGCCGATGGTGCCCTTCCACACCTGGCTGCCCGACGCGCACGTCGAGGCGCCGACGGCCGGGTCGATCGTCCTCGCGGGCGTGCTCCTGAAAGCCGGTGGGTACGGTTTCCTGCGGTTCGGGCTACCGCTGTTCCCGATCGGGGTCCAGGCCTGGCTGCCGGTCCTCATCGTCCTCTCGGTGATCGCGATCCTCTACGGGGCGATCGTCTCCGCCGTTCAGAAAGACCTGAAGAAGCTCGTGGCCTACTCATCGGTCGCGCACATGGGCTTCGTCACGCTCGGCATCTTCGTTCTCAACCTGCAGGGAGGCGTCGGCGCCGTTTTACAGATGCTCAACCACGGGTTCGTGACCGGCGCGCTCTTCCTCTTCGTCGGAATTCAGTACGAAAAGACGCACCGCCGGATGATCGCGGACCTCGGCGGGCTCGCGAACATGTGGCCGCTCTTCACGACATTCTTCGGTGTCTTTGTCTTCGCCTCGCTGGGCCTTCCGGGTCTGAACGGTTTCGTCGGGGAATTCCTCGTGCTCCTCGGTACGTTTGGCTTTTCCGGTGCTCCGCCGCTCGGTGGTCTCTTCTGGGGACCGCTCGCCGCGATCGGCGTGATCCTCGCCGCCGTTTACCTGCTCTGGATGTTCCAGCGTGTCATGTACGGGCCGGTCCGCGAGGCGTACCGCGCGCTGCCTGACCTCTCGCGCCTCGAGATCGCCTGTGCCCTGCCGCTCCTGCTTCTCACGGTGATCCTGGGCGTCGTGCCCCAGCCTTTCATCGCGTACATCCAGCCGTCGCTTGACCGCGTGATCCGCCTCGCGACGGACCCCTCGTTCGTGGTGGTTGCATTTAGATGAGCGACGAGCGGCTCCGCCGTGAGGAGCGAAACCGCGCGCCTGCGGCTCCTCTTCCGGCCGACAGGCCGGAGATTGAGCTGGCATTCAAGTGACGAGCGCCGATATCGCCGCCGTCTATCCCGAGATCATCGTGACCGCCGTCGCGCTGATCGTGCTTGTTGCAGACGCGATCCTCGATCGGCGCCGCGCGGCGCTCGCGCTGCCGCTCCTTGTGATCGCCGGGCTCATCGTGGCGCTCGCCTCGGTCTTCTACCAGGTGCCCGCTACCCAGTACTTCCGCGGGTTCGTGACGATCGACGCCTTCACCTCGTTCTTCCGCGGGGTCTTCATCATTCTCGCGATCTTCGCCGCGGCGATCTCGCCGGCGTACCTCGCCCGCCGCGGCGTGCCTGCGGGCGAGTACTACGCGATCATCTGTTTCTCGACGGTCGGCGCGATGACCATCGCCCTGTCCGCCGATCTCATCACCCTCTTCATCGGCCTCGAGACGATGACCATCCCGATCTACGTGCTGGCCGGGATCCAGCGCACCGACCGGTTCGCGAACGAGGCCGCGATCAAGTACTTCCTCCTCGGCGCCTTCAGCTCGGCCCTGCTCCTCTACGGGTTCGTCTGGCTGTACGGAATCACCAAGGCGACCGACTTCGTCACGATCGCGGCGTTTCTCACACAACAGGGGATCGCGAACGGTCCGACCATCGTCGCGCTCGCCCTCGTCACCGTGGGTCTCGGCTTCAAGGCCGCGATCGTCCCCTTCCACCAGTGGACGCCCGACGCGTACGACGGCGCGCCAACCCCGGCCACGGCGTTCATGTCCGTCGGGCCGAAGGCGGCCGCCTTCGCGGCGATCCTGCGCGTCCTGCTCGTTGCGCTCGGTCCACTCGTCGTGGATTGGAGCGCGGTCCTGGCGATACTCGCCGCGGTCACCATGACGGGCGGCAACATCGTCGCGCTCGCTCAGACGAACACGAAACGGATGCTCGCGTACTCGAGCATCGCGCACACCGGCTACATCCTCGCTGCGGTCGCCGCGGCGAAGGCCGGGCCGAGCGCCGGCGCGGCGGTGCTCTTCTACGTGTTCGCGTATGGGCTCATGAACCTCGGCGCCTTCGCGTGCCTTCTGTACTTCGATCTCGAGGGCACGCGCGGGGCATCGCTCGATGAGCTGAACGGCTTCGGACGCAGGCAGCCCCTGGGGGCGCTCGCGTTCGCGATCTTCCTCATCTCACTCACGGGAATCCCGCCGACGATCGGTTTTGTGGCCAAGTTCCTCGTGATCCAGCCGGTGCTCGACGCCGGACTCGCCTGGCTCGCCGTCGTCATCGCGCTGAACGCGGTGCTCGCGGCTTTTTATTACCTGCGCGTCGTGGTCCGCATGTACATGTACGACGTCGAGGAGAAAGAGCCACGTCTCGTCTCGGGCCGCACGCTTTCGGTCAGCCTGGGGGTCGCCTCGTTCGCCGTGATCGTCCTTGGGATCCTGCCGAACTCGATCTACGAGTGGGCGCTCCGAGCGGCCCAGCCACTCGTCCGCTAGCGTCGCGGCGGGACCTCTCCCCGCCGATCGGACACGAGTCGTTCACCGATCCAGCCACCCGCCGCGCCGATCACGACCGCAATGGCGAGCGGCGCCAGCACTTCCGGAAAGTGAAGCGAGATGAGCCCGTTGAACTCCTCGACCGGTGCGGTCTGGGGGCGGAAGGCCTGATGCAGCTGCGTCGCGATGATGCTCGCGACGAACAGCGAGAAGAGGAAGGCGATGGGAGCCGCAATGGCCCCGCCGTTTCCGGCGATGAGGCCGGCGCAGAAGAGGATCGCGCCCGCGACACCCAGGAGAATAACCGGCGGCACCGGCAACGGCTCGGTCAGGGCCCACCAGAACGCGAGTCCGATCGCGCTCGCCACGACCGACGCGAACACGCGCGGCCAGCTCATGTCCTCGCGGCCACGGCGCGTGCCCGGGCCGCGCCCCCGAGCCACCCTGCGAACGCGCCGATGAGGATGAACGGAAAGACCGCGATGGGGACGCGTAACAGGAAATAGACGAACCCGCCGAACCCAACTCCCTCGCCGGAGGCACGAAGCGTTGCAACGACGACGTAGAGGACGGCGCCGAGGAACACGGAGAGCGCACCCGCGAGCCACGGGCGGCGTCCCGCGAAGAAGCCTGCGCCAAACGCGGAGAACTCGATGTACGCGATCGCGAGCAACGCGCCCGCGCCGATCCACTGATCGAGACGCAGATAGGGGAAGATCTGAGCGATTCCGGCGCCGAGCACGGCGACGGCGAAACGCATGGTTTAGGCCACGGTCGCGAAGGCGTGGTCCGCCTTGTTCAAAGGCTGCGCCGATCCGTCCGCGTCGATGATCGCGACGTCCTCGATGCGCACGCCGAAGCGGCCGGGGATGTAGATCCCGGGCTCGATCGAGAAGGCCATGCCCGGTTCGAGGCCCTCGCGATTTCCGCGTACGAGGTACGGATGCTCGTGGCCGTCCAGTCCGATCCCGTGTCCGGTGCGATGGATGAAGAGCTCGCCGTAGCCGGCTTCCTCGATCACGCGCCGCGCCGCCGCGTCGACGGATTCGGCGGATGCGTCCTTCCGCGCCGCTGAATATCCGGCCTCCTGGGCACGCCGGACGACGTCGTGGACCTTCTGCTCTTCGCGCCCTGGCACCTTGCCGACGTGGACCGTGCGCGTGATATCCGAGCGATAGCCACGCATCGCGCCCCCGAAATCGAGGACGACCGTGTCGCCCTCGACGATGCGGCGGTCGCCGGCCTCGTGGTGCGGCGACGCGCCGTTCGCGCCCGACCCGACGATCGTGAATCCGACCTCGTCGTGACCTTCGGCGCGAAGCAGCTCGGCAAGGTCCGCGCCGATCTCGCGCTCCGTCCGACCGGCGAACGGGCGCTCGAGGATGCGCGCGTAGGCGCGATCGGCGGACTCGGACACCGCTCGGAGCGCTTCGATCTCGGCGGCGTCCTTGCGCATGCGCAGCTCGCGCGTGATGAGCGAAGCGACGCGGAATTCGCGCCGCGGCAGCGTCTCCAGGAGCCGCAGGAAGAACGACGCCCACATCTGATCGGCGACCGCGACCGCGCCCGTCGCCGGGACGAGCGAGGCGACTATCGCGTACGGGTCGTCCGTCTCCCCCCACGTTTTGCGCTCGATATCCGGCGCGGCGGCAGCCGCACGCGGCGCCTCGAACGCCGGGCACACGATCGTGGCTCTTCCATCGCGGTCGAGGACGAGACACGTCAGGCGCTCGCTGGTCGGAAGGTGATAGCCCGCGAGGTACTGAAGGTCCGCGCCCGGCGACAAAAGAAGCGCGCCGAAATCCTGCTCGCGCAGCTTCGCCACCGCGCGCGCCCCCCGTAGAGCGATGTTCGCTCGTTCGCTCGGCATTCGTATTGCATCCCGAGAATACCCGCATGCGCCGATCGTTCATGGCGCTCGCTGGAGCGCTGCTGCTCGCCGCCGGGATCGCGCTCACCGCCGGGGGCGGGCTGCCCCGAGGCGGGTCTGTCGCGCCGGTCGCGGCGCCGAGCCCATCCGCGAGCACGACGGCGACATCCGCCACTTCACCGGTCTCGACCGCACCGGCGTCGCCCACGATCGGTCCGATTCCCGACGGCTACCGGATCCAGATGCCGCGTCTTGGGATCGACCTGCCGATCGCGGAAGGAGACGTCGAGCGCGACGTCGTCGTCCAGCAGACACCCGAGAATTTCGCCTTCCACTTTCCGGGGACGGCGATCCCGGGAATGTTCGGGAACAGCTATATCTACGCCCACGCGCGCCGCGGGATGTTCCTTTCACTCTGGAACGCGCGCGTCGGCGACCAGGTCACGATCACCACGCCCGGCGGCGGTGAACTCAAATTTGTGGTCACCGAGGTCCACCCGCGCGTCCCGCCCGCCGACACGAGCTGGATCCAGCCCTCCGGTGACGAGCGGATCACGCTTCAGACCTCGACGGGACCGAACCGTGACGATCCGCGCTTCGTGGTCATCGCCGCGCCGGCCTAAGCGCTCGCTTCCTCGTCGTAACGATCTCGTATCGCGACAAAGCTCAAGCTGGCGAGCGACCAAGGCCGCGCACGCACTGTTTAGGGGCCGGCAGCGTGTTCACAAAACCGACACATTGTGGAATCGCTCCTGCAAAGCGTCGCGACCATGTTTCGCGGGGCGCTGGCGCGGTCAGGCATATGCGTGTTCCTCTTCGCGTGTCTCGTGCCGTTCTTTCGACCGTCGTTCGGCGGCGATGTGCGATCAATAACGGTTGCGCACGCCTTCGCGCCGGCGGCCGCGGAGCCTGCGGGCGTGTTGCCCGAGCGCATCCGCGACGTCGCGCGAGCCGAGCTCGTTCTTGGCGTGCAGGCGACGCCGGTCGCGACCGCCGAACCCGAGCCCTCTGCGACTCCGGAACCCACGCCCATCCCGACTCCGGCGCCGACGCCCGCACCGCCTGTCGCGACGCTTCCGCCGCTGCCCGATCCGCCGACCGCGGGCATCGTCATCGCCTCGTGGTACGGGCCGGGCTTCTACGGGAACCGCACCGCCTGCGGTCAGACGTACACGCCCGAGATCGTCGGCGTCGCACATCGCACGCTGCCGTGTGGCACGCTCGTCGTGATCGAATACCGCGGCCGGGCGATGACCGTGCCGGTAATCGATCGCGGGCCCTACATCGCGGGGCGCACGCTCGACCTTTCCAACGCGACCCACATCGCGATGGGCTGTCCCGACCTCTGCACGCTTTCGATGCGGATCGGGCGATGAGTGTCCCCCGAACGTCCGCCTAACCGCCCGGATACTCACCGGGCTGGCGAGCGCTGGCATACGACTTGCAGCCGCCCTTGCCACCTAGCCCGGACAGCACACGGCCAACTTCCAGGGCGAGAAGGGGTGACGCGATGACGCGGAACAAGGGAGCGATGACGGTCGCCGAGGCGGGTCGACGCGGAGGCGCCACGACGGCGCAGCGACACGGCCCAGAGTTCTACGAGCAGATCGGCAAGAAGGGCGGCAAGACGACCGCGCAGCGTCATGGGTCGGACTTCTACGAGCAGATCGGAAAGCAGGGCGGTCAGAAGGTGAAAGAGCTGTACGGCCCACGTTTCTACGGACGCATCGGAAAGATCGGTGGCGACACCGTTTCGGAGAAATACGGACACGAGCATTTCGAAGAGATCGGGAAGAAGGGCGGACAGAAGGTCGCTGAGCTCATCGCAAGAGGCAGGCAGGCGACATAACCGGCTTCTTCGACGGCACGCTGAGCGAGCGAGGAACCAACGTGCGGACGACCTTCGGCCCGCATGATCCGATTCCGATCACGATCCACGCCCGGTTCCCATTGACACTCATGGGGCGCTCTATATCGTCGCGCACTGTACGCCGAGGTTCCGTTCCGGAGCCTCTTTGTACCGAGAAGCGAACGACGAGGAAGGTCGTAGAGGGAAGGGCAGTGGATCAGGTCGCGCCGCCGCTCGTCGCCGTCGAGTGGGAGGACATCACCGCCTATTCGCGGACCGCGCTCCCCGAGGATTTCGAGCCATACCGTCTGCGGAAGCTCACCTGCGGACTCCTCTGGAAAGACACTCCCGAATACGTCGTCGTTGTCGGCGACTACGACATCACCAACGAGGGTCGCGATTACCGCCACAACGACTTCCACATCATCCCTCGTGGCGTCATCCGCCAGCTGACCTACCTGCGCGAGACCGCGAGCCCGCTCGTCTCTCTCGACGGCGAAGCCAGCTAAAGAGCCCTTAAGAAACCGCGGCGAACTAGAACTGCGGCGCGGCCCGGTGCGTATCTAGGGATACGGAAACCGGAAAGGCCGATCGACGGTATTGGAACAAAGGATCGGTCTTTGCCGTTGTCGTCCGTGGAGGTTTCGCGATAAATGGCCCTTCGAGCTGAGCTTTACTGCTATTTCTGCGGCCACGGCCTGGGCGAGGTGCTCGTACCCACGAGCGCGCGCCGGCCGACCGTTGAGCAACTGCGCGCCGCCTACGACAGTATCCGCGGTCGCGAGGCGCCGGTCTGGAGCGACGGCGACCAGCCGCTCTGCCCTCGCTGCGGCGGGCAGCTTTTCCTCGAGCGTTTCGAGCACGAGGTCGTCCGCGCCAACGAGCGCCGCACGCTGAAGCGCGCTAGCTAAGCGCAAGTCGCGGCCGCTCACCTTCTCGGTGCAGCGCGCCGCTTCCCTGGTCGTCGGAGCCGTAGCCGGCTATGTCCTGGCGCGGCGAGTCCTTGCGCGCCGTGCCCGATCGGTCGCGGCGCTGACGGATCGCCAGCGCGAGGTACTGCGGGCCGTCGCTGGCGGCCTCTCGACGAAAGAGATCGCCGAGCTCCTCAGGATCAGCGAGGCCAGCGTGAATACGCACATCCGCCGGGCGCGCACCACACTCGGCGCGCCGACCCGCGCGGCCGCGGCCGCGCGAGTGACGGGTCACGTCGTCGTGGTGCCCTCGAGGCCGAGGCGCTCGGCGGCGCCGTCCATGGCGCGCACGACCTCGGTGATGAGGTCGTCGAACGGGACGCCCATATCCTCCGCCCCCTTCAGCATCATGTCGCGGCTCACGGCGCGCGCGAAAGCCTTGTCCTTCATCTTCTTCCGCACGGAGATCGCGTCGACGTCGCGCACCGCCTTCGAAGGCTTGACGAGCGCGACCGCGGTCACGAACCCACAGAGCTCGTCGACCGCGTAGAGCGTCTTTTCCATCGCGGTCACGCGCGGAACCCCGGTGTGATCGCCGTGGCTCTGGATCGCGTGCACGATCTGCCCCGGCACGCCGGACTGCTCGAGGATCGGCTTTCCGTTCTGCGGGTGTCCCTGCGGATCGCGCTCGTAATCGAAGTCGTGCAGCAAGCCGGTGATCGCCCAGGTCTCCTCGTTCTCGCTGCTCTGCCGCGCGAAGTGGCGCATCGCGGCCTCCACGGCGAGACCGTGCTTCCGAAGGCTCTCCGACTTCGTGTGCTCGCACAAAAGGTCCCAGGCTTCATCACGCGTCACTCGCTACACCTCCCCGCGCGATGCTAGCGAAGGCGTTACCGTCGGCATGTGACCGGCTGTGGCTGCCTCGTGCTCGTTGCGGGCATCGTGGCGCTGCTCGTCATCTTCGTGCGTGGCTCCTTCGATTCGGGCGAGCCGATCGATACGGCCGTTGCGCTGCTGATTCTGTCGGTTCTAGCCATCGAGCGGTGGGAGCGGGAACGGTCCGCGCACGAGCTCGTACGCGCGCGCCGCGCGTAGGGCGCCGGCCTCGTCCCACATGCGTGCCGCGAGCTGCAGCCCGATGGGCAGGCCATCCGGATCCATGCCGCAGGGGACCGAGATCGCGGGCTGACCGGTGAGGTCGAAGATCCGCGTGATGCGCGTCCATTCGCTCGGGCGCCCGAGCTCCTTGGCTTCTTCGATCGTCCAGGCGCGCGTCGGTACCGTCGGCATGGCGAGCACGTCGACGCCGTCGAGATCGCGGTCGGCTGCGCCGGCACGTGCCTCGCGCAGGAGCCGCATCGACCGCGCGTAGGTGTCGGCGTCGACGTCACCCTGTGACGCCAGGCGCGCGCGGACGAGCGGGCCGTACTCGGCGGCTCGCCCTGGGAACGCTCCCTCGTGGTACGCGCGCGCTTCCACACCGAGGATGGCGCTCGCGGCCGCCGCATATTCGGCGGCGCGAGGCCACCGTATTTCGCGAACCTCCGCACCCGCGCGGGCGAGCGCGTCGATCGCGCGGCGGACGGCCGCGGCGATCGCCGGATCGCACTCGTCCCACACGTGATCGGTCGGCACACCGACGCGAAGCTTGTCCGTCCCCCGGTCGATGCCCGTGAGAACATCTCCGACCGGTCGATCCGCGGAGGCCGGATCGCGCGGGTCGTATCCCGCGATCGCGATCATCGCGACGGCGACGTCTCGCACGGTGCGCGCGAGCGGGCCGGGATGATCGAGCGACCACGAGAGCGGAACCGCGCCGGCGAGGCTCGCGCGCCCGAATGTCGGCTTCAGGCCGACGCAGCCGCAGAGCGCGGCCGGGATGCGGATGCTGCCGCCGGTGTCGCTGCCGAGCGTGGCGTACGCCTCGCCCGCGACGACGGCAACAGCCGAGCCGCCCGACGAGCCACCCGGGATCTTCGACGTATCCCAGGGATTGCGGACATCGCCGAAGTGCGGGTTGACGGAGCTGATGCCGTACGCGAACTCGTGCAGACCCAGCTTGCCGAGGAGCACCGCGCCGTCTTCGCGCAGCTTTCGCACGACGGCCGCGTCATCGTCCGGCACCCACTCCGCAAGAATTCGCGAGCCGGCGGTCGTGCGAATCCCTTTCGTCGCGAAGAGATCCTTCACCGCGACGGGGATCCCGTGGAGCGGGCCTTTGTACCCGCCCGCTTCGATCTCGCGCTCGGCCTCGCGCGCCTGCTCGCGAGCGAGATCGGCGGTGACGGTGACGAACGCGTTGAGGCGAGGCTCGAGCGCTGCGATGCGTGCGAGGCAGGACTCGACGAGCGACACCGGCGACGATCGGCGCGTGCGGATCGCGTCGGCGGCCGCCTCCAGGGTCATGCCCAGCAGGGCGTCTGGCGTTGTGGCGGGCATCGACCCGCGATCGCTAGCGGCGCTGCTCCGACGGTGGCGCGCTCCGCGCTCTGACCGCGAAGATCACGCCGAGGATCACCGCGGCGACGGCGCCGGCGATGAGCGCTTCGAGCGTTCCACTCCCGGCATCCGGAGATAGGCCAAAGAGCTCTTCGATCCAGTCCACGTGGTGTCCTCCCCAGCTGACGTACCTGGCATCATCCCATTTCGCGCGTACGGTGGCTCAGACCGCGACGGCCTCGACGATAAGCGCGCCGGAGCTCACGGTCAGCGACGTGACGCGCACGCCCGACGGAATGTTCGCCGCGAGGACGCGCGCGAATGTGTCGGCGACGTCCTGCTTCGTGGAGTCGGGGAGGCCCAGGCCCGCAAAAGTTGCCGACTCGATCTTGGCAGCCGCTCTCCCGTCGGTGACGAGCGGCGACGCGACCACGACGATGGGTCCGCCGAGGATGAACGCGTGACCGGTCGCGGTCAGCGTGAGCCTTCCCGGTTCGAGCTTGATCGTGGGATCGGTGACCGTGATGCCACTCACCGTCAGGGGCGTGTAGCTCTGAGCGGCTTTGGTGAGCTGCTGCTCGGTGAGCCTCACGGTGATCGTGTGCGGCCCGCTCGGTGTCGCCGCGGCCGTCGCCGTTGCCGTCCCGAGCGGCCGCGCGGTGCTGCGGACGACCTGCGATGCCGTCGGACCGAACTGCCCGAGCGCTGCCATACCGATGACGGCGGCCGCGAGGATCGCGACGAGCGCGGCGAGAACGCGCATCGCTAGACGCTAATGCGAGAGGGGATCGATGATCCGTCCGTTCTCTTTGACTTCCCAGTGGACGTGCGGTCCTGTCGTCGCGCCGGTCATGCCGACAAGGGCGATGGGTTGGCCGCGCGCGACGCGGTCGCCGATGGCGACGAGCGCCGCTGAGGTGTGGTAGTAGCAGCTCTCGATCGCCTCGGCGTGCTGCACGCACACCCGGCGCCCGCCGACCTGCACCCAACCCGTAGCGTCCACGATGCCGTCGTCGGCGGCGACGATGATCGAGCCGATCGGTGCCGCGATGTCGACCCCGGTGTGGTTCCCCTGGCGGAACTGGCTCACTGCGCCCGCGACCGGGCGGACGAAGCGGCGCGTGGCGCCGTCGATACGTCCGAGTCGTGAGCGGGACGCGGGGTCGGCGCGGAGGTCGACGCCCTCGCCGCTCGCGACACCGCAGCGGTATAGCTCGAGCTGCGTCTCGTAAAGGCCGGTCCGGCTCACCCCGGCGAACCAGCGGCCGTCCGGGCTGAAGGAGCGCGCGCCGAATAGGTTCGGGAGCGTCGCGATCGCGTGATCCTCTCCATCGGTCGGATCCCAGACCGGGATACGGTCGAAGACGTTGCCGCCCGGTACGGTCGCAGACACCGCCCCCATCAGGAGACGGCCATCGGCGGTCCACCCGTGCACCGTGCCCGGGAAGCTCGAGATGGACGCGGACTCCTCCGCTCCGCCCGGCTCCATCAGGGCGACCTTGGCGTTGGACCGGATCAACAACGTCTCGCCCTGCGGCGACCATTCGGTGAAGGTCGCGTCGTCGGCGTCGAGCTTCGTCATCTCTCCCGTCGCGGTCACGCCGACGTACCGCTCCGTCGTACCGTCGAGGTGGTAGCGCGTGACCGTGAATCGTTTCGCGTCCGCGCTGAAGTACGCATCGTCGCGGGGATACCGCGGCACGAGGTCGGGGTCGACGTGCGCGACGATCTGTGCGACTCCGTCGCGCCAGACGCGGATCTCGTCGTCGTACCAGAAGTACATGTCGTCGCCGTCCCAGCGGACGTCGGGTGAGGACGCCTCGATCGTCCCTGCGATCGTGCCGCCCAGATACACATAGAGCAGACCGTCGTCACGCCAATACGAGAGATACGCGCCCGATCCGGACCACTCCGGTCGGCTGCCCTGCCCGATCTCCTGCACCCTTCCGGTCTTCAGGTAATAGGCCGTGAGCCGCAGCTCTTCTTCGTAGCCGGTGATCGTGGTGTGAGAGGGGATCACGTTGATGCGCGACATCGCGACCGCGCTCGAATCCACGGACCACGCGACGTTCGTCACGTTGTCGAGGGCCGGGATGGTCGCGCGATCGGTGCATCGCAGCATGTCGGCCTGAGGCGTTGCGCGAGGAGGGTGATCGTCAGGCAGAACGATGTCCGAATCGACTGCGCTTGCTCGTGGGGCTTGCGCACAACCGCTGAGAGCGATGGCAAGCATGAAGAAGCACGCGAGACCCTTCCCCCTGCTCACGCAGCCGATTAAAGATGTGGATCGGAGAATGCGAAATGGTCACGAGGTATCGAATCAAAAAGTTACGCGAGCGAGCGAGCGAGCGATGCGCTCACGCGCGCGAGGAAGTCGAGCGCATCGCGAGGATGAAGACCGCGCCCAGCACCAAATGGATGAGCAGTCCACCCGCTGCTTGACTAGGAAGATCGCCGACCACGATTTCGTACCCGTTGATGAGTAGCTCGAGCGCCTGCACGACCACGTTGCCAACGAGGAGCGCGCGGAGCACTTCCCCGGTGGCGTTCCGCGCCATCCAGTTGATGACGCCGAGCCCAATCAGCGTCGCCCCGACGTCGCGCGCGAGGACCCTGGCCGGGACGGGGGCGGCGACGCCGAACCCCGCGAGCATCGCCTCGGGCGACACGAACAGCGCGAGCCCGAACACGACCGCGGTGACGCCGCCGATCATGAGAGCGAGGCGCGGACTCACGGCGCGGAGGTTACTCGAGAGGGAGGGGACCAGCACGTGGTCCCTCCCTTGCCTAACGGTTCGCCGCGAGAAGGACGATGTGCTGACGATCGGTGCCGTGAGCGCGCTGGGCGCGCGCTCGCCATCGAGAACGGATCACGTTTGGCCGCGACAACCGCCTGGGTGTGACTAGGTGACCACGTCATGACGCCGGAAAACGACCGCACTCACCGCGATGAAGATGACCATCCAAACAAGTGCCACGATCAGGGCCGCTACATAGCCCTGAGGTGGCGTTGGGCCGATCCCGACTGGCATGACGGAGCCCGGCAGGTAGTTGAAAACACGGACCGGAAGCCACTTGGATGCGTCCAGCCACACCATCGCGACCAACCCTTCCGGGACCAGGACGTACGCCAGCGCGACGCCGACGGCGGCGCCCGCCGAGCGCGTCAGCACCGCAACGAGCATCCCCAAGATGGTTACCCCGGCGAGACAGACCAATTCGTTGAGGGCGAATGCCAGAGACGCACGCGCCGCTTCAGCTGAGGTCCAGGCCTCGGTTGAAAGACCTTGCGACCGGGCGAGACTGATGATCAGCGCTGCGCTGACAACCAGAGTCAGCGTGCCGGAGACGGTTACGAAGAGCAGCAGTGCGCCCATCTTTCCCGCGAGCAGGCGCAAGCGCCGCGGTTCGCGTATGAGCAGGTTTCGCAGCGTCCCCTGGGACCATTCCGCGGCGATGTTCGCGGTCACCATGATGACTGTGACCGCGATGATCAGCGACCGCGCCTGACCGACGACGGCGAGCAACCCCAGCGTCGTGGGAAACGCCGCGATCAGGTCGGTGAGCTCCCGGCCGGTGGCTCCCGATGTGATCTGGTGGAACGTCAGATAGGAGATTCCGGCGCTGGCAGCGATCATCACACCAGCGCCCGCCAGAACGCTCCAGCGTCGGAACTTGAGCAACTCGCTTCGCAATGCAGGCAACATCCGCGAACTCCTCAGCGGTCGTTCTGCAGCATGCGCAAGAAGGTCTCTTCGAGGTCGGCCCCTATGACGTGAGTCACGACGCGCGCGCCACCGGCCTGCCTCACGCGGCGGTCGAGCTCTTCCGCAAAACCGATCGGACAGGCTATGCGCAGCGAACGGCCCTCGCGGTTGATGGTGTAGCCCGCGTCGCCCGCGATCCGGGCAACGAGATCGAGCTGGGCCGGCTCGTCGGCCTCGACCACAAGCTCGCGGCGGCGATCGAGGAGATCAGAGGAAGGGCCGCAGAACAGCGCCCGGCCCTCGTTGAGCACGACCAACCAGTCCGCGACGCGCTCGAGCTCCCCCAAGAGGTGGCTGCTCAGGAAAATGGTCTTCCCCTGCGCGCGGAGGCCCCGCAGGAGGTCACGCAACTGGATGATGCCAAGCGGATCGAGGCCGTTCGCCGGCTCGTCGACGATCAAGAGCTCAGGACCAGGGAGAAGCGCCATGGCAAGCCCGAGCCGCTGCTTCATCCCGTGCGAATACCGTCCCGCCGGATCCTTCGCACGATCGGTCAGTTCGACCGTCTCCAGCACAGCGTCGACGCGGGATCTGGGGAGCCCGCCGAGTTGCGCCAGCACCTCAAGATTCGTTCTCCCACTCAAGCTCGGGTAGAACGTCGGAGCGTCGACGAGCCCTCCTACCCGCGGGAGGTACGACGGCGGGTCACTCAGCGGAATGCCCAGCACCGTGGCGCCGCCTTCAGTTGGCCGCACGAGGCCCAGCAGCATCCGAAGCGTGGTCGTCTTTCCAGCGCCGTTGGGACCGACGAAGCCGGCGATCGTCCCCGACGGGACAGTGATGGAGAGGCCATCCACTGCCTTGCGCGGTCCGAACCGCTTACTCAGTCCGTTGGTCGCAATGGCCGGAGTGCCGTTCGGCCCAGGAGTTCGTGACGAGTTGCGCGTGGACAAGGACGGCACTCAGCCTCGTCCGCCTCGATCGTGGGAGCGGGACCTCGAGACGTGCGGGCTCAATTTGTCGGCCCGCCGTGCGACGGTCCTACCGCGGTGTCGGCGAACGCGTGGAGGCAAACCCAAGATGTGCGGGCTCGCGCCGGCTCGTTCTCCCTCTACGCTCTCGCCGAGTTTCTCGAGCAAGTCGAGGAATTGATCGAGCTCCGGTCCCGAGAATCGCGCTGTCAAAGCAAGCCTCGTCGTGCGAAATCGCCGTTTGATCTCAGGGACGAGGGCCGCTCCCGCGGGCGTGGGCTCAAGGACGACCGCGCGTCGGTCGCTTGGATGGACTCTCCGTGCGAGAAGGCCCCGCGCCTCGAGCCGGTCGGCCAACCGTGTCATACCGGGTCCGTCGGTACCAAGGATTGCCGCGATCTGGCCGAGCGTCTTCTCGCGCGAGTGACTGAGCAGCCCAGCCTGCTGCATCGTCAGGTCAAACGGGGCCAACTCTCGATCGAGAACGGCGCGGATCGACGACGCCAGCCGGAGCACAAGGGCGAGCACCAGTACCCCTCGCTGTTCCGGCGTTCGTTTTCCAGGCAGTCGCAGCGCCATTCCTGCTGGCTTGATATCTTGTCGAGACATCTATTGTCAAGACAAGGGTATTTCTTTTTGGCCGACCGGTGATCATGACGCGACAAATGGTCGGGGCCTGAGTTGGCGTCACCACGTAGCGAAGGCGATATGGACAGCGCACGAGCGGGCCAACTCGCAGTCGTGGGCAACGCCCGGCTCACTGCGCTCACCGGAGCGATGCTTCTCGTGCTTCTGCTGATCGAGCTCGTGACGGTCCCCGACGTGAGTGACCTCCTCGCGGCTCACGTCTTCCTGGGCACCCTTCTCGTCGCGCCGCTTGTCGTCAAGCTCGCAAGCACCGGTTACCGCGCTCTTCGCTACTACACGGGAAGCACCGCGTACGTCCGGGCGGGTCCGCCGCTGCTCCCGCTTCGTCTTCTTGCGCCGCTGCTCGTCGCCGACACACTGGTGCTCTTCGGCACCGGCATCGCTCTCCTCGTCACCGGGCCGACCCAGGACGAGGGGCTTCGCTTCGCCCACGTGGTCAGCTTCATGATCTGGTTGCCTCTCACCGCCGTGCATGTCGTGGCGCACCTTCCGCGTACGGCAGAAACGATCGCTGACGACTGGGGTGAAAGCGCGCCGAGGACCGGCGGGCGCGAGATGCGGCTCGCACTGCTCGGTGTCGCGCTCGTAGCCGGTGTCGGCCTCGCCGCTCTCGTCCAAGACGCTGCGGCTCCGTGGATCATTTGGTCAGGCCAAGGCGAGACTGGACCACGACCGTTCATGGTTGGACTCGTCGTCGCAACCATTGTCGTCTCGGCCGTTGGGCTGCTCGGACTGAGACCGCTTCGCTGGTCCAGATAACGATGCGACTCGGACGCAGCCGTCCCGCGACTGATCCGTGCGTCACTTCACCACTTCGAATCGGAAGTGGGTGGCGCCCGGTGTCTCGATCGAGCTTGTCCTCCGCAGTTCGATCCCCTCGGGGTCGAGATCCTCAAAGAGCCGGATGCCGTTGCCGAGGAGTAGAGGGACGAGGTGGATCTGCATCTCGTCCAGCAACCCGGCCTTCAGGTACTGCCTGATGATGTTCGCGCCGCCCCAGATGCCAACGTTCTTGTCGCCGGCGGCGACTCGGGCCAGCTCGAGTGCGGCCTCGATCCCATCCGTCACGAAGGTGTACGTCGTACCGCCCCGCATGGGCAGCGGCTCTCGCGCCTCGTGAGCCACAACGAACACCGGCATCCGAAAAGGTGGAGGGTCGCCCCACGGCTCGAATCCGACGTCGAACATCCGCTTACCTATCAGGACCGCCCCGGTCGAGGCATAGCGCTCCGCTACGATCGCGGCGTCGGTCTCCGTCTTCGCGTCGAACATCCAGTCGTGAAGCTGATCGCCATCGTCCCCCATCCCATTCCCGACTCGCACGTTCGGCCCGCTGATGAAGCCGTCAAGCGACATCGAAATATCGGACGTGACCTTTCCCATCACTGCTGTCCTTTCGCACTCGAACCGCTCGGCCTCCGCATCGCCATCCCCTCATCTCCGCCCGCTCAGCTCGCAGGCCGTGTCTGAATCCTGGCTACGAGCCCGTCCAGGAACGCGTTCCAGCCTTCGGTGAACCCTCGTTCGAGGTCTCCGGAGGGGACTCCTCGTTGCGTGAGCGTGAGGAGCGTTCGTCCATCCCGCCACTCAAGCCTGATCTCCATCAGCGATTCGACGTGCGATCCATCCGGCCACTCGGTGGTCGACGCGTAGACGAGGCGGTGTGGCCTCTCCACGGCGTGGACGACATTCCGCTCGACATAGGGCGCCGAGGACGGCCCAAACCGGATGATCCACTCGCCGCCGACACGGAGATCGCACTCGGACTCCACGATCTCGTCGGGCCCCCCGGCCCTGAGCGCGCGTTGCGCATCGGGATCCGTGTACGCGTCGAACACGACGTCCGGGGGTGCCTCGAACCACCGCTGGAGGCGGATGTCCAGGCTCACCTGCGTCGCCCCGTGCGGGTCGAGATATAGCGGTCGAGCCCGTCGAGCCGCCGTTCCCACATCTGAAACGTCTCGATCCATCGCCGAGCTTCGTCGAGGCGTTCCGGGCCGAGGGTGCACTCCCGGACCCTGCCCACCTTCTCCGTCGTCAGCAGTCGCGTCTCCTCGAGGATGCGCACGTGTTCCAGGACCGTGGGAAGGGCGATCCCGAAGGGTCGTGCCAGCTCGCTGATCGACGCCGGGCCCGTAGAGACGAGTTGCAGGATGCTGCGGCGGGTCGGGTCGGCCAGCGCGCCGAACGTCCCGTCGAGCGACGCATACTTAGGCATGTGGCTAACCATATGTACTGACGTCGAGCCGGTCAACACCGCGTGTCGAGGGCTGGGCGAACGGGCCGACCGCAAGGCGTCGCGGTCAAGCTCTTACGGTCTGGCGGTCCCGACTGGGGTCCGAGCCGGAATGTCGCACTTTCCGCGGAATCGGGATCGAGGGCATCGAAGATTTGGCCCATCGGTCGCCAGCCTCCGTCGGCGCGTGGTTTCGCAACATCTCATGAGTTCGCGGTCCACGTGTCGCGGAGAGTTCGGAGAGGCGACGCCGCCACGGCGATGAACGGCAGCACCGCGGCGCTGGCAGCGAAGAACATCGCTTCGCGCAGGCCGAATGCTCCTGCGAGTGCACCGCCGAGGAGTGTTCCGAGCGGGAATGCGCCGGTCCCGGCGGTTGTGGTCAGGCCGATAACGCGTCCTTGCATCCGGTCCGGGACAAGTGCTTGCCTGACGCTGGTCGCTGACACGCCATAGAGCGAGCGCGCGAGACTCTCGAGGGTCCAGCCCACGGTGACGAACACGATCGCGGTTTGTCCGGTGGCGGTGGCCATCAGGAGGGTCGCCGGGCCGAACAGGAAGAAGGACGCGACGACAACGCGCCCCATCCCGGCGCGCTCAGCGATCCTGTGGGCGAACGCCGCGCCAATCACTCCCCCGACTTGTCCGAGCGAGAGAATGACGCCGAGCGTGCCCGGCGTCAGCGCGAGCACTCGCACCGCGTAGACGATCACGATCGCCCACAGAAGACCCAAAGCGAGGTTCGCAAGAGCGTGCCCGACCAGGAGCGGCCGCAGGTATGGGTCGGAGAGCAGGTACCTTCTAGCCTGGCGAAGATCGGTTCGCAGCGATGCCATCTTCGGTTGCGGCTCGCGCTGGACCTGGTCGCGTGCGTTGGCTGAGGCGATGAGCGATCCAGAGATGAGGAACGAGGCGGCGTCGACCACGATCGCCATCGGCGCGCCGAGAAGCGTCACGAGGGCGCCCCCGATGCTCGGGCCCGCCGCCTGGGCCCCGACGGTGGCCGCCTGCAGTTTCGCATTCGCCTCGACCAGTTGCGCACGCGGCACGACCGAGGGCAAGTAGGCCCCGGATGCGACGTCGAAGAGAACATTGAGCGAGCCACCGATGAGCGCGACCAGGTAGAGCTGCGGGAGACTGAGCACGCCGAACACATACGCGAGCGGCACGGACGCAAGCACGATGGCCCGCCCGAAGTCCGCGGCGACCATCACCGGACGCCGCCGCACACGATCGAGCCAGATACCGGCCGCGATCCCGAGCGCAAGATTCGGGACCGTTGCTGCCGTCGCCAACCCGGCAACCTCGAATGCGCTCGCGTGAAGCACCAAAATCGCCGTCAGCGGGAGCGCGAGGAGGGTCACCTGAGTGCCCGCAGTACTGATCCCTGCGGCGGTCCACAGCCGCACGAAATCGTGGTGCCGCCAGAGTCCCGTCGGCCGCCATGCACGGACTTTCTTCGCGAGCGTCGCGATCCGTGAGGGCCGGATCATCAGCGTGCGACCGCGAGCCACGACTGAACCACTGCTCGCGGTCGCGTCTTCGATATTGCGGTCCCGACCGGATTCGAACCGGCGATCTCGTCCTTGACAGGGACGTATGCTAGGCCGCTGCACCACGGGACCGGTCCAGAAAAAGCGCGCCTTTGCGCTCTCCCCTCACACCATTATGAATAAAAAGAGGCGGCGAGTGCGCTTCCTTTCACTCGCCGCCCCGCCGGTGTGGCCAAACTGATCGCTAGCTCGCCGCGAGGAGTCCCTCTCGCAGCGGGCCGCCCCCAATGCGCACCTGCCGCACGACCTCGTTCGCGATACGGCTCGTCTTCACGAGCCCGCTGAGCGCAAGGTCGAGACCGACCTCGCGAAGCTCCTCATATCCGAGCCCTCGATAGAGCTTGTTCGAGGCCACATAGCACATCTCGTCGTACAGGAATGGCCAGTCGACCGCGCGCCGAGATAGACAGAACGAGATGAAATCGATCGCGACCTGAGCGACACGATCTTCGGGCACCCCTTCCTTCCCCTTCGCCTTGTCGGCCTCGCGCATCATCGTCACGTGGTCGTCCGCGAACAAGACGATCTGTCCACCAAGTTCTCCACAGAGTTCTCCACACGCGCGCGTGCGGAAATCCCGCGAGATATCCACAGCGGTGGTGGTCATCGCGACCGGTGTCCGCTGAAGCGACGCCGCTCTTTGACCTCGCGTGCACTCGCGCGATCGAGCGCGCCGTCGCCGAAGCGAGCGCGAACTGCGTCTAACGCGGCGTTGAGTCTCGCGTGACGGGCGGCGTCGAATAATCCCAGCTGCTGTCCCGCGCTCACGCCCGAGACGGAGACGCCGATGAGCCTGACCGGACTCGCTCGGCCGCCCTCTCGATCTTCCGCGAGGGCATCGCGAAGCAATTGCCGTGCGATCCGGTAGATGGTCACGTCGTCATCGGTCGGTTCACGGAGCGTGCGCTGGCGCGTTCGGGTCTCGAACGGGGCGACGCGGAGAGTCATCGTGATGGTTCGCCCGCGCAGCGTGTGATCGCGGAGGCGCCGGCCAACGCCTTCGGCAAGACGCAGGAGCGTCGACTCGATCTTCGCCGTGTCGAGCGTGTTCGCGTCGAAGGTGTGCGAATGTCCGACCGATTTCGGCACGTGCTCGCTCTGGACATCGCCCTCGTCTATTCCGTTCGCGCGCTGCCAGATGTCCGTTCCGTGCTCGCCCAGGCGTGTTTCGAGCACCGAGCGGTCAAAGGCCGCGAGCTGTCCGATCGTGCGCAGATCCCACCCCGCGAGCACCTCCCGAGTCCGTGGGCCCACGCCCCACAGGCGCTCGAGCGGGAGCGGCGCGAGGAACGCCGCCTCTCCTCCGGCGGGCACGATGACGAGGCCGTCCGGTTTCCGCAGGTCGGAACCGACTTTCGCGCAGAGCTTGTTCGTGGCGACGCCGACCGAGACGACGAGGCCGCAACGCCCGCGGACCAGCCGCTTTATAGCGGCGGCCATCTCCACCGCCCCACCGAAGAGGTGCTCGGTCGCCGTGACGTCGAGGAAGGCCTCGTCGAGCGAGATCGGCTCGACCAGCGGGGAGTGCTCCTCGAAGATCGCCATGACCGCGTCCGACGCTTCGAGATAGCGATCGAAGTTGCCCGGCACGTAGATCCCGTCGGGACAGAGCCGTCCCGCGATCGCGAGAGGCATGGCCGACCTGACGCCGAAGGCGCGCGCCTCGTAGGACGCCGCCATGACCACGCCGCGCTCGTTCGGGCCGTCGCCGCCGACGATCACCGGTTTGCCGCGGTACTCCGGATGGTCGCGCTGCTCGACCGACGCGTAGAAGGCGTCGAGGTCGCAGTGGAGGATGGCTCGCGTCATGCGAACCGTATCCCCACGCTCGTCGCGTCCGGCGCGAGAAAGGCGAGGAGTTTGCGGCCCTCGGCCTCGACCGCAACGCGTTGTCGCGGCGCGATGCGCGCGAACGGAGCGACGCCCAGGATGGCCTCACCCTTCGTGCGGACGACGCCCCACGTCCCGGCCGCGAAGCCATCGAGCAGGAGCACAGCCTCGATGATCCCGTTCTTCGTGTAGATCGCGGGTCGATGCGACGGTGCGATGATGCGATCCCGGTACTGGTAGGCGATGAGGAGCTCGTCGTAGCGCGGCAGGAAACGGACCGGCGCGTCCACATCGGCGCCTGGACGCAGAGCTCGCGGCAGGTCGTAGAGAGCGCGTCCCCCTTCGTCGCGGAAGGCCCGAAGCGTCGGGGCCAGGCGCTCGAGGGTCGGCCGCACGCGCGCCGGGGCCTGCCCCGCGAACTTCGCGACGTCCGTGAGCGTCACCGGCCCGAACGCGGCGAGGCACCTTCGGACGAGCACCTCGAGCGCGTCCTCCTCCGACGGCCGTTTGCCGCCCGCGATCCAGTGCCGCGCCGCGACGTAGGGGGCATCCGTCCCGCCGTACTCCCAGTGGCCGCCCGGAGGCGCGCTCACGAGGTCGGCGTGCGCGCTGACGAAGCGCCAGACCAGCCAGTTGAAGGGGCCGCCGAGCCCCTCACCTAGTCGCGCGCGAATGTGGTCGAGAACGTCCTCCTTTGGACGGGGCGTTCGCGCGAAGGCGATTGCGAGGGTCGCGACCGCCTTCGGGTCAACACCCCGGCCGATCTGGAGACGATTCCACGCACCGCGCTGGAGGTCCTGCGTGGCGACCGCATACGCATAGAAGTCCCCTGCCGAGACGAGATGAAGCGTGCCCCGCATGAGCCTGGCGCGGATCACCTCGTGCCGCTCGATCGCTGACCAGAGCTTCTCGCGCCGGAAATCCGCCAGGCGGGACCAGAGCGCGGTATAGGGAGAGGGCGACCACTGCGCCTGCAGGGCCGCGAGCCGCTCGATCGCGGGTACGACGCCGATGCGCGCTCGCTCGAGGAGCAGCTGCCGCGCGAGCATCGCGCGGTTCAGCTCGCGGAGCGTCAGGACGGGCAGCGCGGACGCGTTCCTCTTCATCCCCGCACACCATGGGTCTTCGAATCCGGGGCATAGAAGCGGACGAGCCTTTCGCCTTCCTCGACGAGCGCGGCGCGATCGGCACGCGCGAGCCGCTTGAACGGCTTCAACTCGAGCACGGCTTCTTTCGGGCTCACCGCGATCGTCCACCGGCCGGCGACGAATCCATCGACGAGGTAGGTCTGCCACACCTCGGCCGAGAAGATGACCTGCTTGCGGAACGCTTCGGGGAGGATGCGGGTGCGCTCTGAGGCGTGGTGTCCAAGTATGGCTGCGTCGAACCGCGCGAGGAACCGGGCCGGTGCCGCGACGTCGCCCTGCGGCCGCGGCGCTCGTGCGAGGTCGATGAGCTCGCGACCGTTGTGGTCCGTGAACCGGCGCAAGTCGGCCATGCGGGCGAGCGCCGCGCGGATGTTCGGGACGCGAACACTGCTCCACGTCGCGATATCGGAGACGGATGCCGGACCGAATGCGCCGAGGTGCCGCCGCACGACGAGCTCGTACGCGGCCTCGGGCTTCGGCGCCTTGCGGAGCTTGACCGGCGCAGCCACGTGCCGGGCCTGCTGCCGATGCTCGAAATGCGCGCCCGAAGGCTCCCAGACTAGGCCGCTCGTCGCGACGGCCGCCCATGTCAGCCAGCTGCGCAGGCGCTCGTCCCTCGCGGCGCCGGGCGGCAGATGCGACGCGCCGAAGTCTTGGATCTCCGCGCGGGTGCGCGGGGTCCTCGCTGCGAAGGTCAGGACCTTCTTGTGCAGCGTCTCGAGGTCAGCGAGTGCGGGCCCGCCCGGCGGACGCCACGCGCCGAAACGTCCCTCCATCGTCGCGAGCGAGTACGCCGGGTACTCGCGCGCCGACACGAGATGAAGGGTCGCGCGCATGAGGGTCGCCTTCACGATCTCCACGCGGTCGATCGGCCGCGTGAGCTGCTCCCGCTCGAATCCGGCCAGCCGAGACCAGAGCGCGACGTAGGGCGATGGTGCCCACTGGGCCTGGAGGCCGCCGAGGTGCTCGACCGCATCGACCACACCGATCCTCTGGCGTTTCAGCAGGAACTGCCGCGCCAGGAGCGCGCGATTCAGCTCACGAACGGTGAGCGAGGGAACGCGTGCCGGCATCGATCGACGAAGCTAGGACAGTTTGCGGATTACGCCGATGACCTTCCCTTGGATCTGCACGTCCCGCGCGTAGATCGGGGACATCGCGCCGTTCGCGGGCTGCAGCCGGATACGGTCCTTCTCCTTGTAGAAGCGCTTCAGCGTCGCGACGTTGTCCTCGAGCACCGCGACGACGATGTCTCCGTCGCGCGCGGTGTTCTGCTCCTGGACCACGACGAAATCGCCGTCGTCGATGTGGTCGTCGATCATCGACTTGCCGCGGACCTTCAGGACGAAGGTCTCGCGCCCGCGCCCCGCCGCGAGCTCGCTCGGGAGCCCGATCGTTTCGGAGCGATCCTCGTACGCGTGGATCGGTTGGCCTGCGGCGATCTCGCCGACAACAGGTGCCTGCACCACCCGTCCGCCGTTCATGCCGGGCAGGCTCAGCGCTCGCGAGCGGGTGGCCTCCTTGTTGAGGCGTCCGTCCTTTTCGAGCTTGGTGAGGTGGTGATGCACTGCTGATGTCGACGCGAGCCCCACCGCCTCCGCGATCTCGCGGACGCTCGGGGGATATCCCCGTTCGGCCACGGCCTCGCGGATGAACGCCAGGATTCGGTCAGCCCGCTGCTGGTCTTGCTTCGTCACGCCTGGTCGTCAGGGTAACCGAACGGATGTTCAGTTGTCAAGAGCGCACGTATTCTCCGGCGGATGCCGCTCGATCCGGTCGTGGTCCGTGACAACCTCCTCGACTACGGCGCGCGAACCTTCTGGGCACTCGTCGTCGCGGCGATCTCTCTGCTCATCGCGCGAGGCGTTCGCGGAGTCACGATGCGGGCGTTAGCTCGCAACCGCGCGCAGGCCAACGTCACGGTGCTCGTCGGGAATCTCGCGCAGCTCACCGTGATCTTGATCGGCGCGCTGTTGATCCTCGCGATCTACACGCAGGGTGCGTTCACCTGGATCCTGACGTCGTTCAGTGTCGTTGGGATCGTCATCGGGCTCTCGGCCCAGGACATCCTGAAGAACTTCTTTGCCGGCGTTTGGGTCCTCATCGAGCGTCCATTCCGCATAGGCGACAGCATCGAGGTGACCGGTTATACGGGCGAGGTCGAGGAGATCTCATTTCGCACGACACAGCTGCGCACCGACGACGGCCGTGAGGTCATCGTTCCGAACGGGACGTTCATGACGTCCGCCGTGGTCAACCTGACCCGCTTTCCGACGAGGCGAGCGTCGGCATGGCTCGTCCTCCCGGCGGACGAGAAGGCCATCAGCACGGAGGATGTACGGGCGGCCCTCCAGAAAGTGGAGGAAGTGTCCCCCGAGCCGCCGCCTTCCGTCGAGCTCCGCAGCGTCGCCGATGGCAAGGCGCAGTACCTGGTGTCCTTCTGGGCCGCCAATCGCGACGCGGCCCTCGCGCCCGCCCTTCGCGCGCTTCGGGCACAGTTCCCGCAGGGAGAGGTCCACGTTGGCTAACCGCATACGCGCGCCGAAGGACATGACCGAGGTGGTGGACATCATCCGGCGCCTGCCGACCTACATCCGTCTGGTCTGGGCGCTCCTCCGCGACGGCCGCGTCCCCGCGCAGCAGAAGCTGATCCTCGCTGGGATCGGCGCGTACATCGTCTTACCGATCGATCTCATCCCGGATTTCGTTCCCGTCCTCGGGCAGCTCGACGACCTCGCGGTGGTACTGCTCGGCCTCGACCTCTTCATCCGAAGCGCGCCTCCGGACATCGTTGAGGAGCACCTGGCGAAGATCTCACAGGACCAGGATCAGCTCCCCCGCGACATCGCTGTCGCCGAACGGCTCCTCGGAGACCGTCTCGGCGACGTCCGCGATACTGTGGAGAAATTCCGTACGCAGGGCCGCAAGGCGACCGGTCGGAAGAGGGGGAGCACATGAGCGACCGCGACTCCGGTCCCGGCTTTTTCGGCGTCATCGAGGCGCTGCTCGCGATCGTCGGCGCTCTCACAGTCATGGGCGTCCTTGCCGTCGCGGCGTCGGTGCTCGCCTGGGAAATGGAGCTGCGGCGCAGCGAGCAGGACACAGCGCTCGACGAGGCGTCCACCTCCTCCTAGCTTCGCGTGCGCCTCATCCTCAAGGCGGAAGTCCCCGGTCTCGGCCGGACCGGCGACATCAAGGACGTCGCGGACGGTTATGCGCGCAACTATCTCTTGCCGAAGGGCCTCGCCATCGAGGCGACCGGCGCCCAGCTCAAGCACCTCGCGCAGGAACGGCAGGCGGAGAGGACCAAGAAGGATCGGGCGCACCAGGACGCCGAGGACCTCGCGAAGCGTCTTGCCGCGGTAACGCTCGTGTTTCGCCTCAAGGCGGGGGAGCACGGCAAGACGTTCGGTAGCGTCACCGCGAAAGAGGTAGCCGAGGCCTTGAAGAAAGAGACGAACGCCGAGATCGACAAGACGAAGGTCGTCCTCCACGAGCCGCTCCGCTCGCTCGGCATCCACAAGGTCGAGGTGCGTCTCCTCGCGGACGTCCGAGCCGACGTGACGGTCGCGGTCGAGCCCGCGTAACGGCGTGGTCCGGGCGCTTCGCGGGCCGGGGCCGCGCCTCGTCCTGACCAGCGCGACCCTGCTCTTCGTGGAGCTGGTGCTGCTCCGCTGGATACCGGCCAACGTGACCTACATCGGGTTCTTCTCGAACTTCTTGTTGATGGCGAGCTTCCTCGGGATCGGTGTCGGGATCCTCCTCGGACGGCGCCTCGCGGATGCGGCATGGTCACCGTTCCCGGCGCTCCTCCTGCTCGTCGTCGGACTCATCCTCGGCGCGAAGCTCGACGTGCAGATCCGCGCGAGCAACGAAATCTTCTTTGGGCTCGCCGAGAGCCACGCGGCGGACGTCAACTTCCTCGTGCTTCCCCTGGTGTTCGTGCTCGTCGTCGCGGTGATGGCCGCGCTCGCCTTGCCGCTCGGATCGCTCCTTCGCTCGATGCCGCCGCTCCGCGCGTACGCCCTCGACATCGCTGGGTCCATCGGTGGCATCGCGCTGTTCACCGTGCTGTCGGTCCTGAGCTCGCAGCCGCCGATCTGGTTCGGCGTCCTTGCGCTCCTGCTGACCGGTCTCGCCCTCGGCCATCGTGTGACCCGTTTCTCGGCGGTCAACGCCGGGTTCGTCATCGCGACGTGTGCGCTCGCGATCGGCGCGACCGCGAGCGGTGATCTCTGGTCGCCGTACTACCGCATCACCGTGCAACGGCCCGCCGGTTCGGACACGACGATCTCGGTGAACGGCATACCGCACCAGGCGATGCACGCCGTCCAGTTGGGACCGGCCGCGACCGAGCCCTTCTACGACCAGATCTACGAGTGGTTCCCGGGCCGAAGGTTCGCGCACGCGCTCGTGGTGGGAGCGGGAAGCGGGACGGATACGGCGTATGCCCTTGCCAACCAGGTCCAGCAGATCGACGCCGTCGAGATCGACCCACGCATTCTCGAGCTCGGCGAGCGCGAGCATCCCGATCATCCGTACTCGGACCCGCGCGTCCGCGAGTACGTCGACGACGGGCGCGCGTTCCTTCGCTCGAGCGCCGCGCGCTACGACCTGATCGTGTTCGCCCTGCCCGATTCGCTCACGCTCGTCAGCACGAGCGCGAACGTCCGCCTGGAGTCGTTCCTCTTCACACGCGAGGCCTTCGTCAGCGCGCGCGACCACCTCACAGCGAACGGGGTGTTCGTCCTCTACAACTACTACCGGCAGCCGTGGCTGCTCGCGAAGATCGAGGGGATGCTGGCGGACGTCTTTGGGACGGATCCGCTGGTGCGCCAGTACGACGCGCCCATCGGTTCCGCCGCGGTGCTCGCGGCGAGCCCGACCGACCTTCCGGTGTCGGGTCAGGCGTCGCTCCTCAGTCCCGTGATCCCGAGCGAGCGCCCGGCCGCGGCGACCGACGACTGGCCCTTCCTCTATCTGCGGGATCGGGCGATCGCGCCGTACTACATCCTCGCGCTCGCGTTCGTCCTGCTGGTCGCGGGCGTCGCGACCGTCCTTGCCGCTCGCGTCGTGTCCGCGCCGGTGGCGGCCTTCAGCCCGCATTTCTTCTTCCTCGGCGCGGCGTTCCTCCTCCTCGAGACGCGAAGCCTCACGATCTTCAGCCTGCTCTTCGGGACGACGTGGACGGTCAACGCCATGGCCTTCGCGGCGATCCTCGCGAGCGTGCTGCTCGCGATCGGCGTGAACGCGGTGACGAAGCCTCCTCGGGCGGTCCTCTATTCCGGTCTCGGGATCACGCTCGTCGTCGCGTACGCGCTTCCGCCGTCAGCGCTCCTCTTCGACCCCGCGTGGCTCCGCTATCTCGCGGCGGCGGCCATCGCATTCGCGCCGGTGTTCTTCGCGAACCTCGTCTTCACGGCGTCGTTCCGGGACACGAAGACGGCCGACATGGCCTTCGCCTCGAACCTCATCGGCGCGATGATCGGTGGCGTCCTCGAGTACGCCGCGCTCCTGACCGGCTACCAGGCCCTGCTCATCATCGTCGCCGCGCTCTACGCCGCCGCGTACCTCGCGGGCTCGCGCGTGCGGCTCTTCGCGGACCGCCGCCTGGTGACGGCCGAGCCGGCCTAGGCGCCTTCGCGCGTTTCGCCGAGGTCGCGGAAGCGCGTGAGGTCGGACTGGAAGTGGAGATCGAAGTCCCCGGTCGGCCCGTTCCGATGCTTCGCGAGCTTGAGACGCACGACGCCCTCCTCGCGATCCTTGCGATCCTTCTGCCAGAGGAACAGGACGAGGTCCGCGTCCGCTTCGAGCGCGCCGCTTTCTCTCAAATCTGAAAGCATCGGCTCGGTGCCGCGCTGTTCGATCTGCCGCGAAAGCTGCGAAAGTGCGACCACCGGTACCTCGAGCTCGCGCGCGATCGCCTTCAGCGCGCGGCTGATGCGGGCGACCTCGAGCACGCGGCTCTCGTCGTCCCCCACGCCTTCGATGAGCTGCAGGTAGTCGATCACCACAAGGTCGAGACCGCGCTCGGCCTGAAGGCGCCGCGACTTAGCAAGGATGTCGGTCACGTTGAGGCGGCTCGACTCCTCGACGAAGATCGGCGCCTGCTGGAGCTCGCTCGAAGCGGCGGAGATGGCGGTGAACTCCTGCGTCGACAGGCGGCCGCGGCGCATGCGGTTCCCGTCGATCTCGGCGCGCATCGACACGAGGCGCTGCACCACCTGCATCTCGCTCATCTCCATCGAGAAGAACGCGCACGTCTTGCGCTGAACGACCGCCGCATGCTCGACGACGTTGAGCGCAAGGCTCGTCTTGCCGAGACCGGGACGGCCCGCGATGAGGATCAGGTCGGACGGTTGCAGTCCACCGGTCTTCTTGTCGACCGACTCGATCCCCGTGCGGATCCCGACGCGGAGATCGCCGCGCGCGTCGATCTGCTCGGCGTAGCGCCGGAGCGCTACGTCCAGCGGGACGATGTCCCGGTGGAGCGTGGATTCGCTCACCGCGAAGAGGAGCTCCTGCGCGTCTGACACAGCGGCGCCTGATTCCTCGCGCGTGAGCGCGAGGCGCGCGATCTCGTTCGCGACACCGATCAGCCGCCGGAGGAGCGCGGTGCGTTCGACGATGGCGGCGTAGCTGGACGCGTGCGCGACCGTCGGCACGTTCTGCATGAGACCGACGAGGAACTGCGCGCCGCCGATCGCGTCGAGCTCACTGTGCGCGGCGAGGTCGGACTGCACGGTCGCGAATCCGACGTGCTCGCTGCGCTCGGCGACGCGGGCGATCGCCGCGAGCACGATGCGGTGCTGCTCGCGCGAGAGGTCCGCCGGCCCGAGCCGTCCGCGCGCGATCTCGTTGTAGAGCCCGCCGTCCATGAGCATCGCGCCAAGCAGCGACGCCTCGGCCTCGGGCTTCTCCGGCGGCGGCTTGATGCCGCGGTCGGTTTGCACGGTCACGCCGGGGGTCCGCCCTCGTCCGGGGCCTTCGAGAAGAATTTCGCCTGTTCGCTTTCGAAGAGGAGCTGGAATCCGCCGGTCGGACCATTCCGGTTCTTCGCGACCGCGCCGTTGATCAGCCGCGGCGCGCCGGCGGGCGTCTCCTCGCGTTCGCGCCACAGCATGATCACGACGTCGGAATCCTGCTCGAGCGATCCACCTTCGCGAAGAGTCGAGAGCTTCGGCTCGCCGCCGGAATCTCCCGCGGCGCGCGACAGCTGCGAGAGTCCGATCACGACGACGCCGAGCTCGCGCGCGAGCGACTTCAGGTTCCGTGTGATCGTCGCGATCTCCTGTACGCGGTTCTCGTCGTCGTCGCCGGTGCGAATGAGCTGGATGTAGTCGACGATGATCACTTCGATCTTCTCGTGCGTGCTCGCCCGGCGGGCCTTCGTGCGCAGCTCCATGATCGAGATGCCGGGCGTGTCGTCGATGAACACCGGCAGCCCGTGCAGCGCCGCAGCGGCGTCGGTGTCGATGATGTTCCCGGTCCGGAGCGCGAGCAGGTCCATGCGCGAGTTCAGCGCCAGATACCGCGAGACGATCTGCTTCGCGTCCATCTCGAGCGAGAAGAGCAGCACCGGATGGCCGCGGCGCGCGACGTTGAAGCTCATCCCGAGGGCGAGGCTCGTCTTCCCGACGGACGGCCGCGCCGCGAGGACGATGAGGTCGCCGACCGTGAAGCCCTCGGTGTAGTAATCGATCTCGCGGAACCCCGACGGGATTCCGCTCACCTCGAACGGGCGCTCCATGCGGTCGGTGAGGTGCTCGTAGTTGGACTGAAGCGAGGCCGTGATGTGGCGGAGCTGAGCGTTGGACGACTCGTCGCGGAGCGCGAAGAGCCGCTGCTCGGCGCGGTCGAGCGCGAGCGCGATGTCGGTCGGCTCGTCGTATGCGTCCGCGGCGATCGAGGTGGCCGCACCGAGAAGGCGACGCAGGATGGCCCGGTCGCGAACGATGCGGCCGTAGCGGTCGATCTCGGCGGCGGTGGGGACGCCCTCGGCGAGCGCGCGCAGGTAGGCCTGGCCGCCTGCTCGATCGAGCTCCTCGCGCCGGGCGAGCTCCATCTGGATGGTGAGCGGGTCGATGCGCTCGCGCCGTTCGAGAAGGGCCTGGGCGACGTCGTAGATGCGCTGATGCCGCGCGACGTAGAAGTCGTCCACGCGCAGCAGATCCGCGACCTTGAAGATCGCGTCGCGGTCGATGAGCAGGCTTCCGAGGACCTGCTGCTCTGCGGCCTCGTCGAAGGGGACCTGCCGGTCGGGCGCGCGGGTCTCGATGGTCACCAGACCCGCCAGTTTAGAACAGGTGTTCTGATATGGATAGAGAGCCCCCCGCCGCGCTCGCTGCGCGGCGGAAGCTCCGCGCGCTCGGTCGACCCTAGGCCGCCACGACGCGGACCGCCATGCGGCTTGTCCACCTTCTCCTCCACGATTTCGTCCACAGTTCCATGGGACGGGCGATATCTAGATCAAAGGAGCGGCCGTCGGTTGCACGTTCTCGTTACTGGTGGTGCGGGTTTTGTCGGGAGCCACGTCGTCGATTCGCTCCTTGCACGGGGCGACGACGTCGTGGTCGTCGACGATCTTTCAACTGGAGATCGTGCGAATCTCGATCCGCGCGCCGACCTCCGCATCGCGGACGTCGCCGATCTCTCGGCGCTCCAGCGCGAGCTTGGCAATCGGCGCATCGATGCCGTCGTCCACTGCGCAGCGAAGACCAAAGTGGTCGAGTCGATGGCGAAGAAAGAACTCTACGAGCGCGTCATCGTCGGCGGGACGCGCAACGTGCTCGAGACGACGCGCCGCCTCGGCGCCCGGGTCGTCGTGAATATCTCGACGGGAGGGGCGATCTACGGCGAGACACCGCGCTGCGCGGAGGAGAACGTTCCGCTGGAACCGCCGTCGAATTACGGGCGATTCAAGGCCAAAGCGGAAAAGCTCGTCGAATCGTCGGACCTGCGCGCGGTGACGCTGCGCCTCGCGAACGTCTACGGACCCCGCCAGCGCAAAGACCTCGAGGGCGGGGTGGTCGCGATCTTCATCGGCTGCTGGAAACGCGGCGAGCCGATCACGGTCTTCGGCGACGGGAACTACGAGCGAGACTACGTGTACGTCGCCGACGTCGTCGACGCGGTGCTGACCGCGCTCGGCGGGACGCACGCCGGCGTCTTCAATATCGGTACCGGCATCGCGACGAGCGTGAACCAGCTCGTGTCTGCTTTCACCTCGCTGCTCGGGCCTCCGCCGGCGGTGCGCGCAGCGCCGGCGCGTCCGGCCGAGGTGCTGCGTGCCTGTGTGGACCCTTCCAAGGCCGCGCGGGAGGGACTCTGGCATCCGAGGACCGCGCTCGCCGAGGGGCTCCGCCGTACGGCCGCCGCTGAAGGCGTCCTGTCGCCGTAACGGCACGGACTACCGGTTTCGCGAGCCGCCGAGCCCTCTTTCTCATTCCGCGAGGACCGGACGCCACGACTCGAACCACCGCGCGATCTCAGCGAGCTCGATGGGCACCCAATCCGCTCGGTCGTGCAGCCACGCCATCGCTGCCCACGACGCGCGATTGGCGAACCGCGCGTACTCCGCGGTCTCGAAGAGAACGTTGAGCTCGCCGTCCGGGGGCAACCGCCATCCCGCCGGTGCCAGGGCCTGCCGGTAGCGGGCGAGGATCCACGGTCGCTCGCTCGGCGAAAATCTCAACAGGAACGTCGAGAGGTCGTAGGTGAGCGGCCCGACGCCGACGTGGTCCCAATCGATGAGGCGAGCGGACGCGCCCGCGCGAGAGACCGTGACGAAGACGTTATCTCGCCATAGGTCGCCGTGAAGGAACGTGTCCGGCATGTCCGCTTCTTGCAGGGCCCGAGCTCTCCGCGACGTATCCGCGACGAGCGGATACAACCGCTCGAGCAGGCGATCGCGGAGCGGCTCCATCCCGAACGGCGGCCGCTCCGTGGTGCAGTCGAGCTGCTCCAGGCCCCGCACGGCATCGCCCACGTTCGAGATAAAGAAGGACAGGCCAAAGTCCTTGCCCTCATGGCGCACCTCCGGCAGGAGGGCGTGCCCTCGCCCTCGTGCGTGAAGCTCGGCGACGAGGTCAGTCGCGGCGATCACGCATGACCGGTCGGCGGTCCGCGCGAGGATCTCTTCCCCAAGGTCCTCGTAGACCTGCCAGAACCAGCGGCCCTCGCGGTCTGGAACGGTAGCGACGAGTCGCGCGCAGCGATCGCCCAGGCCCAGGGCGGGAAGCCAGCGTTCGGCGACCAAACGGCCGAGGTGCGCGACCGTTGGTTCGCTGCCCTTGAGGATGACCGAGCGCGCTCCGTTCTCGCCGAGCCGCATCCGATAGACGTGGCTTTTGAGCGGAATGAGATCGATCACGCGGTCGGCAAGATCACCCTCGCGGATCATCGCCTGCAGCGCATCGATCAGCTCGACGACGCCGGCCTCGCCATGCGCCTCGAGGCTTGCGCGAAGCTCGCTGCCCCCAAAGGCGGTCCGGGTCATGCGACCACGCCCTTCGCACGCAGGCTCATCGGCTCCCCGAGCGCGACCTCGAGCACCCGGCCGGCGACACGTCGCCCGTCGAAATATTCCTCGGCGAGCGCCCGGGCCAGGCGGCTGTGACGCTCGTAGTCCGATTCCACGCGGGCCAGCGCGCGCACGGCTTCGTCCATCGTCTGGAACCGAAGGAGCCCTTCGGAGCGCGGCAGGTATCGGCTCGGGCCGGTGTACTGAACGATCGCGGGCTTGCCGCTCGCCAGGTAGCAGGCGGTGCGATCGCTGATCCAACCGGTCTCGAGCTTTACGTAGGTGGGCTTCGCGACGCTGAACTCACCCCTCGATCGCTGGATGTACCCGCGGTACTGCTCCGGTGTCGCGGTGACGTCCCACGCCTCTCGAAGCTTCCACCCGAGCGGCTCGAGGCGCGCGCGCCACTCATCGCGGAACCGCCCGAGAGAGATCGCCTGCTCGAGGGTGACCGCGGTACGACTCGGCAGGTTCACGTAGTCGAGGAACCCCACCAGCTTGTCGTTGCTCAGCACCTCGCCGGCGAAGCGAACCGTCCCGCCCCACCAGTGCGCGACGGTGGTGTAGGGCGCGCCGGATTCCGCCGAGGCCGCCGGCCATTCGGGCAGGAACACCGGCGGCGGCGTGTAATGCCACTCGAGACCGCAGTCCGGAAAACGCGCGACCGCCGTACCGACCGTCTCTCCCACCGTGAAATAGATGTCGTGCGGGGCGATCTGCATCTCGCCCGCGCTCATCCAGATCTGCACGAGCCCGGGGTCGGTGTCGACGAACGCGGATCGCCGGAAGCGCCGCACGACGGAGCGTGGTAACGAGTGCCACAGGTTCAGCAGCAGGTCGGTCTCGACCGCAGCCTCCATGTCGAGGCAGCCCTCGACGAGGTCGCGCGGAAGCGGCTCGTCGTTCAACGGGACGAGGGCGATCGCGTCAGCGAGGCCGTAGGGCTCGAGTCGCCTCTTCAGCGTGGCGACGCACTCGTACACATCCGTGCCGTGTCGCCGGCGGCGTGCGTTCGCGGTCTCGCTCTGGTCGATGCCCTCCATCCAGACGACGCGGCACCCGTTGGCGCGTAGCGAAAGGGCCCAATTCAGGTACACCCAGAAGTGGCCGCCGCCCTGCGCGTATTCGATCGTCCGCGCCGGGGCGAGGCAGATCGCAAAGCTCATCGGGCTCCCGCCAGTGACACGGCCTCGGCCGATGCGGCTGAGTCGAAGAGTGGCCGTCCTTTGGCCGCGCGCTCCGCCGCGGCGAAGAAATACCTGGCGAGGCGCAGCGGCGCGTCAGGGACGCTCTTGAACCCGGGGATGCTGTTCATGTCCACCACGTACGGCATCCCGCCGCTTTCGATGATGTCCACGCCGTAGAGGTCGATGCCGAACGCCCGCCCACAGCGGCTCGCGATCTCGCACAGCTCTCTGCTCGGCGTGAAGGGCTCTCCCTGCTTGTCCGCCTCGGTCCGGCGTGGAAAGGGTTTCTTCACTCCGAAGATCTGGCCGCCGATCGCGAACATCTTCCGATCGCGGCCCCGCGGCGGGTGGTAGCGCTGGGCGAACACCGGCTCTTTGCCGTGCGGCACGTCCGCGAGCTCGGCGGCGCTCCGGATGATCCGGATGCCGTAGCCGCCCGTTCCGTGGTACGGCTTCACGATGACCGGCCCGGCCTCGAGGAGCGGAGCCAGCTCGCTCGGGTGGGAAGTCACGTACGTCGCGGGCGTCGGCACGCCCGCGGCCTGCAAGATCCGGAACATGACGATCTTGTCGTACAAGGCCACGGTCACCGGGTAGGGATTCACGATCGCGGCGCCCTGCGCGTCCAGCGCACCGGCGAGGCTCACGGCGAGGCCGCTGATCTGTTTCAGGACGTATAGGTCATGGTCGACGCGCACTTCGGATAGGGCGGTCACTCCCGCCGCCGGGTGGATGACATCGACGACCGCGCCCAGCTCCTCGAGCGCCCGCATGACGAGCGGGATGTAGCTCCTCGTCTGCGGGCTGAACGCACGCGCCAGGAATCCGATCCGCAGCTTCCTCATGTCGTCAACACTCGCCGCGACGCGAGGTCGCGGAATCCGATGAGCTCGATCTCGCGCTCGAGGATGGCTCGACGCACGCCTTCGTCGCAGAGCGTCCGCAGCTCCACCTCGCGTTCCGCGGCGTAGCTGGAGGGGAATCCGGGCTCCACATAGCCGGGGTGGCAGCCGAGCTCGGTCACGCCTTCGCGGATCTCCTCGTCCAGCACACGAAGGAGTCCTTCGACCCCGATCTGCTCGAGATGGCGTTCGCCACCCCACTGTCCGTAGAACTTCGAGACGTGGCGAATCTCGGAGTGGCCTCGCACCGGCACCGCGGCACGCCGCGCCCACGCGAGCACCTGCGGTAGGAGCCGCGGGTCATGGTGCGCGTTGTGGTGCGCGTCGAGGTGTGTCGGCGGAACGCCTACGAGGTCGAGAAACCGCGCGGCCTGCCGCGCGATCTGGGCGGGGACGGACTCGTGGCCGTCCGTGGAGAGCTCGAGATGCAGCCCGACACTCAAGCCTGAGCACTCGCGAGCCAGGTCGGCCGCCTCCGCGCTCGCCGGCCGGTTCACCATGAGGCTCGCGCTCGTGAGGATTCCGGTGCGGTGCGCCTCGACGATACCCAGGTTAACGCCCCGAGTTAGACCGAGGTCGTCTCCCGTCACGACGAGCCATTTCACGAGCGTGCTCCCATCGCGCGCGGCTCGGGCTCCTCGGCGCGGCGCACCGCGAGAGCGCGCTCCAGGACTCGGCCGACGACATGGCGGGCATCGAACTCTTCGGCGAGCTCGCGCGCGAGCCGAGAGTGGCGCTCGTAGTCCGACTCGATCGCGGAGAACGCCGCGACGGCTTCGTCCATGTCCCGAAAGCGGAAGAGCCCCGCGGCATCCGGCAGGAACCGGCTCGTGCCGGTGTGCTGGACGACGGCGGGCTTGCCGCTCGCGAGGTAGCACAGGGTCCGGTCGCTGATCCATGCGTTCGCGAGGGCCATGCAGGAGGGCTTCACGCAGCTGAACTCGCCGCGCGACTGCCGGATGTACGCGCGGTACTGGTCCGGCGTCGCACTCACGTCCCAGGCCTCGCGGATCTTCCATCCGAGCGGCTCCAGACGAGCGCGCCACTCGTCGTAGTGCTCGGCCAGGCAGATGGCGAGCTCAAGCCGTACGGGGGTGCGCGAGGGGAGATCCTGATATTCGACGAAGGAGACGTGTTTCTCCTCGTTGATGGTCCGCCCCTCGTATTCAAAGGTGCTGCCCCACCAGTGCGTGACGGTGGTGTAGGGCGCGCTCGCGGCGACCCGCACGGGCGGCCATTCAGGCAAGAAGACCGGCGGCCGCGTGTAGTGCCAGCGCAGGCCGCAGTCGGGAAATCGTGCCGACGGAGTTCCGACCGTCTCGCCGATCGTGAAGAAGATGTCGTGCGGCGCGACCCGCACGTCGCCCCGGGCCATCCAGACCTGCAGGAGGCCCGGGTCGGTGTCGACGAATGCCGTGCGTCGGAACCGCCGCACCACCGCTGCCGGAAGGGAATGCCACAGGTTGAGCAGGAGGTCGGCCTCGGCGGCCGCCTCGAGATCCAGCGCGTCGCCGGCGACCGCGCGCGGGACGCCACCGTCGTTCAGCGAGAAGAGCGCGATGGAGTCCGCCAAGCCGTACGGCCGCAACCGGTCTTTGAGCAGCGCCACTTTCTGACACGACTCGCGCTCGGGATCGCGAGCGTCGATCCCTTCCAGCCAGATCACGCGACAGCCCAGCGCCCGCAAGCCCAGCGCCCACTGGAGATACACCCAGAGGTGCCCGCCGCCCTGCGGATACGCGACTGTCCGCGCCGGCGCGAGGCAGACGATGCTCACGACGATCGTCCCGTCGCGATCAGGTCGGCGGCGGCCCCGGTGGCCGAGTGTCCATCCCACCCGATCCGTGCGAGAGCGTGGGCTCTTTCGGCCTCGTAGATCCGGATGTCGCCCACGAACATCGACGCCCATTCCGTCCCCAGAGCGGGCAGTTGCCAGTAGAGCGCGGCGAGCGCGCGAAAGATCGTCCCGCACGAGGCCAGCCGCTCGAGCGTCTTGGTGGTCGCATCGGGCCAGCTCTCCCGCACCGTCGACCAGTAGGTCGGGATGTCAGGGTTCGCCGAGAGGCTGCCGGAAGGCCCGGCCTGCTGGGCAAGGTCGACGGCCGGGACGCCCCATCCCGCATCTTCCCAGTCGAAGACGAGAACGGTGATGCGACCGTTTGACCGACGCAGGCGCAGGTTCTTTCCGTTGAAGTCGCCGTGCACCAGCGTCGCGGGCGCCCCGGAACAGAGCTTCTCGATGTCGCTCCAACGCGACTCCAGATCGATGAGTCCCATGACGACGTTCTCGAGGAACTCGACGTCCTCCGCACTCAGCACGGGATTGCCGAGATAGCGCGGGATCGCTTCACGTGACGCGCGCAGCAGCTCGCGGTAACGGCTCGGGCCCGTGTCAGGAAGCCCTGCCCTGACGCCCGCCTCCGCCGCCGAGGCGTGCAGCAGCCCGAGCCAGCGGGCCACTTCCTCGCGGTCCGCCCCGAGGAGCCGCGAGTACTTGGCGCCGTCGGCCTCCTCCAGGAAGCTCCAGCAAGATTCGGTATTCGCGTCCTCGAGGAAACCGTAGTAGCGCAGCGAAGGAACGCTCAGGCCGGGAAGGATCTTCTCGTAGACGGCGCGCTCGATCCGCGCGCTCGCTTTGTGGGACCGTTTGGCGATCACGGTGGCACCTGCCGGGCCCGCGCGCTCCAGCCGGTAAACCGTTGACTTTCGCGTGGAGACCCGCAGCGGCTCGATCCGATCCGGCTCCGCGTCGGGATAGAGCTCGCGCCAGGCCAGGACGGCTGGGTGTCCGACCAAGGTCGTTCGTCGCGTTCGATTCGAAGCCGGGCTCGCGGCCGGCGTGGTGATCGGCGCGCGAGTTGTGTCCCTGACCAGGCGACCGCTTTCGAGCGCGACGAGCGACGTGCAGCTTTGGAGCAGGCTCGAGCGGTGAGTGATCAGGATGACGGTGCGCCCGCGCATCAGGCGGCGGATCGCCTCGACGATCGCCGCTTCCGCCGCCGTATCGACCGCGCTCGTTGGCTCGTCGAGGATGAGCACCGGGCTGTCCGCCAGGAACGCGCGAGCGATCGCGATCCGTTGGCGTTGCCCGCCTGAGAGCTGGATGCCGCGCTCGCCGACCTGCGTCTCGTACCCGCGTGGAAGCTGGACGATGAACTCGTGTGCGTTGGCGGCCTGCGCGGCCGCGATGAGGTCCTGCCGGCCGGCGCCCGGTCGCGCGTAGGCGATGTTCTCGGCGATGCTCGTCGAGAAGAGGACGGGATCCTGGGTGACCACGGCGAACTGCCGGCGCAGATCGTCGAGCCGCAAGTCGCGAAGGTCGGTGCCGTCGAGCTGAATGGAGCCGGAGGTCGGATCGTAAAAGCGAATCAGCAGGCTGATCAGGGTGGTCTTGCCGGCCCCCGACGCGCCGATGATGCCGAGGCGAGTCCCGGGCTCGATGCTGAACGAGATCTCATGCAGGACGGGCCGCTCGGGGCCGTAGGCGAAGGAGACATGATCGAAGGCGATCGCTCCGCCGGCGCGCGTGAGGGGTCTCGCGTCCGCTCGCTGTTCGACATCGAACGGCTCGTCGAGCAGCGCGAATGCGCGCTCGGCGCTCGCCACGTGGAGCTGGAGCGTCGCGGCCTTCCGGCTTATCGTCCTGACCGGCTCGTAGAGCTGGGTCAGATAGCCCATCACCAAGAGAAGCTCCCCGAGCGTGAGCACACCTCCGAGAACGTGGCCGACGCCAATGAGCAGCACCGCCGCCATCCCGACCGCCGTCGTCATCCCGACGAAGACTTGGTAGCTCCCTTCCAGCCCCGCGAGGCGCAGCCGCGCGCGCATGGCCTCGCGTGAGCGACGGACGAATCGATCCTCCTCACGCGATTCCTGCCCGAATGATTTGACGATGCGCAGCGCGCCGAGGATTTCCTGCACGATCCCGAGAGCGAAGCTGTCGAGTCTCCTCACTTCACGCGATCGGCGGCGCAGACGCGGACGAAAGACTCGCGCCGCCACGACCAGCCCAGGCGAGATGCCGAGAGCGATGACCGCGAGCGGCCAGTCGATCCGTGCCATGACGTAGACCATGCCCACGAACGTCGCGATGGCGGCGATGAATGGGATCACCCCGTCGGTCACGATGTACTGGATGGCGGTGGCGTCCTGCTGGATCCGATACGTGGCGTCGGCGGTGCCGCGCGTGTCGTGATAGGTGAGCGACATGCGCTGGACGTGGTGGAACAACCGGGTCCGAAAGCCCAGCACGAGCTTCTCGTTGATGAAGGCACCGAGCACCGAGACGGCCAGCTGCTGGACCTGGGTGAGCAGCACCACGCTGAGCAGAAGACCGACGACGAAAACGAGCAGGAGGTCGGGGGCGCTCGCGATCCCGCCGGGCACGAGCGGCGCGATCACCCCTGGTAGCGGTCGTGAGCCGATCACGCTGTCGACCGCGATCTTGAGAGGAAGGGGCGCGAGCAGCGCGAGCGGACTCGCGAGCAGGCTGAGCAGGAACAGCAGAGCGATGAACGGCCAACACGGCCAGGCTTCGCGGAGCACCCGCCGGAGGACGACGATGTCCGTGTACGGCGCCTTCGTCCTACGCCTCCCCGCTGCCGGACGACTCGAGCGCGCGCGAGATCGTCGCCGCCGCGCCGGCGCATTCGAGCGCCATCCGAGATACGAGCAGCACCGTCAGCGCGCCGAGGATCGCCGCGGCTGCCCACGCCTGCGCGGCCGTCGCGCCGACCGCGAGCGCCGCGAAGGCGGCCGTGATCGCGATCCCGGGATACGAGAACCGTGGCCACCAGCGGAACCGGAGGAGCTGGGCGCCGCCTCCGTGATCTTCGGCGGCTGCGAGCAGACGGACCGCTCCGAGGATTCCGCCGCGGACTTCCAGATCCCAGCGTTCGTAGTCGCCGCCGCGACGCGTTGCGGCGCCTGCCGCCTTGAACGTCGCCTCGATGGTCGCGAGCCGCTCGTCGAGGCCCTGCCAGCGCTCGCTCCACAGCGACGCGGTACGGGGCAGAGGCGCCGACAGCTCGGGCGTGGCTCCTCGTCGCCACGGGACGAGCCCTAGCTGCAGGCGTCCGCGAAGGCGTGCGAGCGGTTGGATGAGATGGAGATACGCCACCAGAAGCCGCATCCGGATCCTCGCGCCGCGCGCGGTCCCTTGCGGAAATGTCGCCCGCGCCGCTCCGAGACCGGCCAGGATGAGGGGGATCGAAAGGGAAAAGACGAACGGCACTGCGGTAAAGGCGAGCGGATGCCAAAGAGCGCCGAGGAGCGAGAGCACGCCGAGAGCAGAGATCACGAAGATCCACTCGGGCGTCGTGGCAAGCGACCAGAACGTGGCGGACGTTGGTTGGTAGAGCGACTGATAGGGTGCGCTGCCCCAGATGCCGTGGTAGATCCGGCTCGTCCCGAACAGATGGAGCAGGCCCGGTCCGTAGAGCCGACCGGCCCATCTCGGGTGGCCGACGCTGTTGTACTTCTCCGGCCACTTCCGCTCGAGCAGCGCCTCTGCTCGGCCGTAGCCACTCTGCTGTTTCCAATACGCGCGCACCGACCTCCGCCGGTGGTGCCAGACCTCCGCGGCGGCGCTGTACCCGAGCGTCCATTTCCGCTCCAGCAGCCGCCAGCACGCGTCCACATCGTCGCCGGCAGCGCGGAACTGCGGATCGAAACCGCCGATCTCCCGAAGGCCGGCTGTGCGGAACGCCATGTTGCAGCCGGGGATGTGCTCGGCCTCGCGATCCGTGAGCAGGACATGAAGCGGTCCGCCCGGCGAGCGTGCTACAGCATCGGCCACGTCGCCGTCGCCGGCCGGCGCGAGGTTGGGTCCTCCGACCCCGACGTGCGACGTGCTGAGGAACGCGGCGGCCAGATAGGCGAGCCAGTGCGCATCGGGGTACGCGTCGTCGTCGATGTACGCGACGATCTCGCCCGTGGCCGCTTCGAGTCCGGTGTTGCGCGCGCTGGCGAGGCCGCGATTGGGCGTCTGGATCAGCCGGCAGTCGAACTCGCGCGCGATCGTGGCGGTCGCGTCGGTGGATCCGTCGTCGACCACGATGACTTCGTAGTCCGGATACGCGAGAGCGCGCAGCCGCTCGAGGCAGTCGCGGATCGTGCGTGCCCCGTTGTAGCTGCAGACGATCACCGATATCCGCGGCCACGCGATGTTCGACGCGAACGGCACCTCGGCGAACGCCTCGCGGGCCGCGTGCAGCGCGGGCTTCGCGGAACGGTCGGCGCGGGTGAGGCCGAACGCCCAGTCGTCGACATCGCGCGCCCGGTACCACTCGTCGGTCCAGGAGAAGACGAAGACGCCGGCGCATCCGCCCGCGAACGCCGTCCGTACCTGCCAGTCGAGGGATCGAGCCTGGGCATCCTCGCCGCTCCGAAGACTGTCGAGCCCGACCTCGCTCATGATGAGCGGCCGCTCTCCGGCGAGGTTCTGAAGACGACCAAGGTAGGCCTCGAGCTTTTCTTGGGACTCGAGGTAGACGTTCAAGCACAGAAGATCGAGGAAGGGCAGCTGGAGATATTCCGTCGTGGGGTAATTCACGTACGTCACGAGGCCGCCCGGGTCCTCGGCCTTGACCGCGCGATAGAGGTGCTCGAGGTATCGCTCGATCTTCGTTCGGCCCAGCCAGCGCGCTACCGGCGCCGGAATCTCGTTGCCGAGCGCGTAGCAGAGAAGCGCCGGATGACCGGCGCATGTCCGCACCTTGGCGCGCACGAGCGCTTCGATCTCGGAGAGACTCTTCTTGCGGTCGATCAGGAAGCCGAGGTACTGCTCAGCCGACAAACCGGCCATGACCCAGAGGCCGTGACGCGAGGCGGCGTCGAGCAGCGAGCGCGGCGGCATGGTGTGTGGGATGCGCACGGTGTTGATCCCGTTCGCCGCCATCTGCGCGAAGTCCCGCTCGATCGTGTCGAGGTCGGTGTACTCGCGGCCCGTCGCGTCGGGGCGAAACGCCCCGTAGACCACGCCGCGAACGTAAACCTTCTCGTCGCCCGCGAAGATGAATTTCCCTCTCGCCTGCGGACGGGCGGCCGCGCCCGCGGAGGGCCGATCGCTCGCGCGGGAGAGCTCCGCGGGCTTCGACGGCGCCGTCTTGTTCGTCCAGATGATCGACACGTGAGTCGCCTACACCATGACGGAGGTCTCGACTTGTGGAGCGGTCGCGAACCACTCGATCGTCCGTCGCAATCCCTCGTCGAGCGGTACGGTCGGAGCCCACCCCAGCCTCTCCTGCGCCTTGTGGATGTCCGGACGCCGGCGCGCGGGGTCGTCCTGCGGCAGGGGCAGGTGGACGACATCCGGCGCCGTGCCGAGGACCGACGCGAGCGTGTGAATCAACTCGAGAACGCTGACTTCTTCCGGGTTGCCCAGGTTGAAGACCTCTCCGTCGAGGCCATCCACGGTCGCGACGCGGTAGATCCCCTCGACGAGATCGTCCACGAAGCAGAAGCTGCGTGTCTGCCGACCATCGCCGTGCACCGGCAATGGAGTTCCCGACAGCGCGCAGGCAATGAACTCGGGGATGACGCGCCCATCGTTCGCACGCATGCGCGGACCGTAGGTGTTGAAGATCCTCACGATGCGCGCGTCGAGGCCACGCGATCGGCGGTAAGCCATGGTCATCGCCTCGGCGAAGCGCTTGCCCTCGTCATAGACGCTGCGCGGTCCGTTCGGGTTGACGTGGCCCCAGTACGACTCCGGCTGGGGATGGACCTCGGGGTCGCCGTACACCTCGCTGGTGGAGGCGAGCACGAAACGCGCGTGGTGAGCTTCGGCCAGCGCCAGCGCGTGGAGCGTCCCGACGCTATCCACCTCGAGGGTCTGTAGTGGGTATCGCAAATAGTCTCGAGGGCTGGCCGGCGAGGCGAAATGGAGGACAAGGTCGACGTCATCGTCGATGGCGAAGGGCTTGGTGATGTCGTGCCGCATGAACGTGACAGCACCGTCGGTCGCAAGATGCGCCAGGTTCTCGGCGCGCCCCGTGAGAAGGCTGTCGATCCCGATAACCGGCCGGTCCTCCGCCACGAAGCGGTCACAGAGGTGCGAGCCGAGGAATCCGGCGGCCCCGGTGATCACGGTCGAGGCGCCGTCGACCCGGTCGCCGCTCATGACGGCGCGTCAGGACGCAGAGTCGCGTCGCCGCGGCCGAGGCTGTAGTACTCGAATCCGGCCGCTTGCATCTGCGCCGGCTCGAAGAGATTGCGCCCGTCCACGATGATCGGCGTTCGCATGAGAGAGCGGAGCCGGTTGAGGTCGAAGCATCGGAACTCGTCCCAATCGGTGAGGATCACCGCCGCGTTCGCGTCGCGGACCGCCTCGAGGAGCGATCCCGCATAGGTCAGCCGGCCATCGGGTGGATAGAGTGGCTTCAGCTTTTCCATCGCCGCCGGGTCGTACACGCGGAGGCTTGCCCCAGCGGCGTGGAGCCACGGGATCACGCCGAGGCTCGGCGCGCCACGAATGTCGTCGGTCCCCGATTTGAACGTCACCCCGAGCACCGCAATGGTCTTGTTCCGAAGCACCCATAACGCCCGCTCGATCTTGGCGAGGAGGAGCTCGACGCGAGCGGCGTTGGTGCGCTCGACGTCTTTGAGAAGGTCGACGGCGACGCCGTTGTCTTCGGCGAGATGTATGAGCGCGCTCAGATCCTTGGGCAGGCACGAGCCACCGAACCCGAGGCCCGCATTCAGGAAATGGCCACCGATCCTCGGGTCCAACCCGATACCTCGGGCGACTGTCGTCACGTCGACGCCGAGCTGTTCGCAAAGGTCGGAGACCATGTTGATGAACGAGATCTTCGTCGCGAGGAAGGCATTCGCCGTCTGCTTGATGAATTCCGCCGTCGTGACGCTGGTGACCACGATCGGGCATGCGAACCTGCCCTGATAGAGGCTCACGAGCAGCGCTCGGGCGCGGGCACTATCGGCGCCGATGACGATCCTGTCCGGCTCGAGGAAATCGCGAACCGCCGAGCCCTCGCGAAGGAACTCGGGGTTGCTCGCGACGTCAAACTCGCGTTTCGATCCGCCCGAGCGCCGGATCGTCCAGTCGATCCAGCGGGCGGTTCGCGCCGGAACGGTGCTCTTCTCGACGATCACCTTGTAGCCATCCAGAAGCGGCGCGATCGTGCGCGCGACTTCCTCGACATGACCGAGATCGGCCCGCCCGTCGCGTCGCGGCGGGGTTCCGACGCAAACAAAGACGACCTGGGTGCCGGCCACCGCGTCTTCGGCGTTCGTCGAGAAGTGCAGCCTGCCGGCATCAAGGTTGGCGGCGAGGAGCTCCGGGAGCCCGGGCTCGAGTATGGTCGGCGTCGCCTGCGATAGACGAGCCACGATCTCCGGGTTCGTGTCGATCGCGGTCACGGTGTGCCCCATCTCCGCCAAGCACACCGCGGTGATGACCCCCGCGTATCCGGTGCCGAAGACCCCAAGGCTCATCGCCGCGGGGGCGTTGACCTCAGGACGAAGCTCTCGGTACTCGGGTGAGCTCGCTTTCGCGGCATGCAATCCGTCGTGACCGTCGCCGTCTCCACCGTTCCCGTCGCCGACGTCCACGTCACGTAGCTCGGCGTCGATAACCGGCCGATAGCCGCGGAGTACGCGATCTTTATCGTGCGAGGACAAGCCGACGTCCTCCCAGTGCGGTCCATCACAACCGGAGTGGGAAGTCCCCAGTAAACGGGCGGACGATTGAGAACGGCTCAAGGACTGCTTGGGATTTTCGGAAGCCGATCAGCGGAGGATTCGTCCCTTCACTCACGCTCAAGAGCGTCTTACGGGCCGATGGTCGCGGTTTTTGCTCTTTGGAGCGAAAGACGCCACACCGCCCGGCGCGGAGGGCGATCTTCCGGGGGCCACCAGCATTGCCGAGAGGGCGCTTGACTCCCCGGCATAGGATTTCGCGCGGGGAGCGCGCGAATGGCAATGGCGTTGACCGACAAAGACCTGATGTGTCGCGAGTGCGGGAATCCGTTCGTGTGGACGGCCGGCGAACAGGAGTTCTACGCGCAGAAGGGTTTGCTCCATGAGCCGCAGCGCTGCCCCGACTGCCGGCGCCGGGCCAAGGCGGAGCGCGCCGCCGCGAGAGCGCAGAGCATGCACGACATCGTCTGCTCCAATTGCGGCCGCGCGGGGCAGGTCCCGTTCGCGCCGCGGAGCGATCGCCCGGTCTATTGCTCCGAGTGTTTCGAGGCGCGCCGCACCGCGACTGTTCCGATTTCCACGAACTGACCGACCGGCCCCTCTCCTGCACCCATTCGCTCTATGAGGCGCTTTCTTCTTGGCTTTCTCCTCGGCGCGATCTCGATCGTCGCCTTGCTCGTCGGCATCGGGCACTGGCTCGACGTCACCGACCCCCTCGCGAAAGCCGACGCCATCGTGGCGATTTCGGGTGACACCGGTGCCCGGGCCGAGAGCGCGATCGCGTTATGGAAGCAGGGCTATGCGCCGGTCCTGATCTTCTCCGGTGGGTCGAGCGACCCCGAATCGGTCGCGTCAGCCGAGCTCATGAAGCGAACGGCCGTTGCGGCGGGGATCCCTGCGAACGCGATCGTCGTAGAGGGCACCTCCGCGACGACGGAGGAGAACGCGGAGCGCGTCGCCATGCTCATGAAGACCGCGGGCCTCCGTTCGGCGATCCTCGTCACCAGCCCGTATCACCAGCGGCGGGCCGCGATCCTGTTCGAGCGGGAGTTCGACCGGTCCGGTCTGTCATTCCGAAATCACCCGGCGGACGATCCGGACTGGGACGCGACGCTCTGGTGGACGAGCGAGCCATCACGCAGCCTGACCCTTGTCGAGCTCGCGAAGCTCGGTGCGCTGGTCGCGGGGCAGCGCCCCGGATAGCATTCGAATACGTGCCGGTGACGGCCATCGTCGGTGCTCAGTGGGGCGACGAGGGCAAAGGGAAGATCACGGACCTCCTGGCGCAGGAGGCGGACGTGGTCATCCGATTCCAGGGCGGCAACAACGCCGGTCACACCGTCGTCAATCAGCACGGGACCTTCAAGCTCCACCTCGTGCCGAGCGGGATCTTCAATCCGAACGCGCTCTGCGTTCTCGGTCCGGGCTGCGTCGTCGACCTCGCCTTCCTTTGTCGAGAGCTCGCCGACCTCGAGCGCAGCGGGATCTCCACCGCGAATCTCCGCGTGAGCGACCGCGCGCATCTCGTCATGCCGTGGCACATAGCGCTCGACCGTCTCGACGAGCGCGAGCGCGGCCGCAAAAAGCTGGGTACGACCGGCATGGGTGTCGGGCCCGCGTACTCGGACAAGGTCGGCCGTCACGGCATTCAGATCTACGAGGTGCGTGATCCGAAGAGCTTCCGTGCGCGCGTCAAGCGCGAGCTCGAGACGAAGAACGCGATACTCGAGCGCTTCGGCGACGCGCCTCTCGACGCGACGGAGGTGGCCGACGGCGTTCTCGCCGCCGCGGCGCAGCTCGGCGACCGGATCGTCGACACCCTGCCCCTCGTCGAATCCGCGCTGGCCAGGGACGCGCGCGTCCTGCTGGAAGGGCAGCTCGGCGCGATGCGCGACCTCGACTGGGGCATCTACCCCTACGTGACCAGCTCGAATCCGCTCGCGGGCGGCGCGAGCGTCGGCGCCGGAATTCCGCCGCGGAGGATCACACGGGTCATCGGCGTCGTGAAGGCGTATTCGACCGCCGTCGGCGAGGGTCCGTTCCCGACCGAGCTCCGCGGCGACGAGGCCACCGCGCTCCGCGAGCGCGCCCACGAATACGGCGCCACGACGGGGCGTCCGCGGCGGGTGGGTTGGTTCGACGCCGTGGCTGCGCGGCACGCGCACCGCCTCAACGCCTTCACCGAGCTCGCGGTCACGAAGCTCGACGTCCTGGACGTGTACGACCGGATCCCGTTCTGCGCGAGCTACGAGCTCGACGGCAAGCGCACCACCGACATGCCGACAACGCTCGTGCTGGAGAGAGCGAAGCCGTGTTACGAGACGCTCGAGGGGTGGTCGACGGCGATCACCGGCGTGACCGAACGCGGGGCTCTGCCGCCGAAGGCGAGGGCATACCTCGACCGCATCGCGGAGACCGTGGGCGCGGCGGTCGGAATGATCGGCGTTGGACCCGAACGAGCGGCGACCCTCCTTTAAGATCGCGGCGGCGTGAGCAGCCTCATCGACATCGCCTTCCCATACCGCCGCAGGCGCTCCTACGGCGCCGCCTCGTTCGCCTTCACCTTCCTCGTGCTGCTGTTCGAGGTGGAGCTGCTCGCGTTCATCGGCGTCGCGATCGCGGCGCGGCAGCTCCAGCTCTGGTGGGACCTGCAGGCCATCGTGTTCCCCACCGCGTGCCTCGTGAGCCTCGCGGCTGCCGCTGTGTTCTGGTGGCGAGCCCGGTCATGGAGCAAACAGCGTGTCGAGATCGCCGAAGCGTGGGCCCGCGGCGGGCCGACCTTCGGGCAGCAGCTCGCCCAGAAGCGCGATTAGCTCGGAGGTCGTAGTACCTGTGTGCCCGGCGATACATGCCGGGTGGTCGTAGTCCCAATGGGCTAGCAGCGTTCCCCCCTCTGGTCCCATCCCACCGCAACCGCGCGACGAGATAGTTGCCCCAACGAAAAGCGACCGGCGGATCGAGCCGGAAAGAAATGGGGAACCAGATGCGCGGAGCGAACTTCCTTCTCGCGACGATGGCGCTCTCGGCCCTGGTCTTGATCGGCATCAGCTCGACCGCCGCCTCGACCACGGCCACGTTCACGGCCACGACGACGAACCCAGGAAACACCTTCGCCACGGCGACACTCACGATCTCGAACGACAAGCCGAACGCGGGCGACCTCGTCAACATCACGAACCTCGTGCCCGGTGACACGGCGCAGCGCGTCGTGCACATCACCAACGGTGGGAACACCGGCTTCACCTACGCCGGCGCGGTGAGCGCGACGGCCAATACCCTCCTCTGGAGCGACACGACCTACGGGCTCCAGGCATCCGTGTACCGCTGCAACAACTGCACGACTCCGGCGAACCTCGTGTACTCCGGAGCGCTGAAGAACCTCGCCGTCCCGGCCTCGGGCACGATCGCCGCGGCGGGGAGCGACTACCTGACCTTTGTCTTCAGCCTCCCGACCACGGCGGGGAACACCTTCCAGAGCCTGACGCAGGACTTCACCGTCACCTACACCGCGACGCAGCTCGCAGGCACCGCCCGCTAGACCTGAGAGAAAGAGAGAAGAGGAGCAGACCGTGAGAAAGCTGGGGCAGCTCTGCTCGATGGCCCTTGCGGTCGTGCTCTTTTCTAGCTGCATCGGACTCCTCGCCATCCGCACGCTCGGGATGGGCATCTTCGTCGTGACCGGGAGCTCGATGGAACCGGCGATCCACAAAGGGGCGATCGTCATCGTCGAACCGGCGTCGCCCTCGGTCGTCGCACGCGGAGACATCATCACTTTCGAGCACTACGGCCAGATGACGACGCACCGTGTCGTCGCGATCGACGCCTCGAACGCAACAAGCCCGATCTTTACGACGAAGGGCGACGCCAACGCGGTCGCGGATCCCGAGCCCGTTCACTTCCCCGGTCAGGTCGGCGTCTACCGCGCGTCCGTTCCGCTCGTCGGCTACGCGCTCGTCTACGTCCAGGCCTACTGGCGCCTCGCGGTCACGGTGCTCGCCGGCGCGGCGTTCCTCGTGTGCGCGGCGATGCTCGTGTTCGGGAAAGCGAAGACGGCCCGCCCGCGCACGCGCCGCCGAGTCGTGCAGCCCGCGATGATCGACTCCGAGGAGCTCTGGGAGAGCCATATCGGGTGGCTCCGCGAAGCCACCGCCGAACGAATCGCGGCCTGAGGTGTCACCGCGGATCCAGGCGCTCCTCCTCCTCGCGATCGTGAGCGCGGCGCTTCTCATGTTGAGCATGACGACGGGCGCTACCTTCACCGCGCCGACCACCAATCCGTCGAACCAGCTCGCGACGGCGACGCTCGCGGCGCCCACCGGCGTCTCCGCGACGGTGCTGGCGAACGGCGGCACGGTTCACGTCGCGTGGACCGCCACAAGCTCGACGTGGGCCAGCGGACACCGGCTCTACCGCGCGACGAACAGCGGCGGGCCGTACACGCTGATCCAGCAGATCGCCGGAACGGCGACGGTCACGTACGACGATCTGCCGGGCGTCGGCACCTTCTATTACGTCGCTCGCGGCTACTACAACGCCAACGGCGCGAACTGGGAGAGCATCGACTCGGCGCAGGCCATTGCCAAGCCGCTCGATCACTTCGGGTTCAACGCGATCCCCGCGCAGCATTCAGGCACGGCGTTCAACGTGACGGTGATAGCGCAGGCCCAGGACAACACGACGGTCGCCGGATTTGCGGGCACGGTTGCCCTCACCGTGGGCACCGGGAGCATCGCGCCCACGACCTCGACCTCCTTTGTGAACGGCTCGCTCACCCAGAGCGTCACCATCACCGGCCCGTACGTGGTGGGCGAGACCATCACCGCGATCGGGGGCAGCCCCAGCCGGACCGGGTCGAGCCCCGCGTTCGTGCTCGATCACTTCCGCGCCGTCGCGATCGCAATCAACAACAAGGCCGCCGGGGTTGCGGGCAAACCCGAGAGCGGCGATACCGTTGTGCTCACCTTCAACGAAGCCGCGAACACCGCCACCCTCGGCACGTGCAGCGGCGCCACGACGAGTGGGACCGACCTCGCGACCAATGACGCGAACCCCGACACGATGACCGCGCTCAACACGAGCCTCGCGTTCGGAACGATCGCCCTTGGGAACAACGGCTACTTCACGGCGAGCAAGACCGCCAAGAACTCGACCTGCGTGTGGAGCGCGTCCAACACCGTGCTCACGATCACGCTGCAGGGCGTGGCGAGCGTGGGGACCGTGCCCGGTGCGAGCACCGCTACCTGGACACCGCACATGTGGATGACGAGCGCATCCGGCGAGGCGATCGACCTCACCCAGACGCCGACCGTAACGGCAATTCTCTTCTAGCCGATACACTTGCCCCGGTGAGGGCGGCGGATTGACCCGGGAGGACAAGTTCGCCAAGGAAGGTCTGACCTTCGACGACGTCCTCCTGATTCCTGCCCGCAGCGACATCCTTCCGACCCAGGTCTCCACCGAGACGCGACTCACGAACGCCATTCGTCTGGACATTCCCATCCTCTCCGCCGCGATGGACACGGTCACCGACGCGCGCCTCGCGATCGCGCTCGGCCGGCTCGGCGGTCTCGGCGTCATCCATCGGAATCTCACTGTCGCGGAGCAGGTCGAGGAGGTCCGGCGCGCGAAGGACGCCGACGTGCTGGTGGGCGCGGCGGTCGGCGTCTCCGGCGATGCCGACGAGCGCGCCGCGGCACTCGTTGGAGCGGGTGCGGATGTGATCGTGGTCGACACCGCGCACGGGCACTCCGCGGCGGTCGTCCGTATGGTCGAAAAGGTGAAGGCGCGGCACCGCGTCGACGTCATCGCCGGCAACGTTGCGACCGCAGAGGGCACCGAGGAGCTGATCGCGGCGGGCGCCGATTGCGTCAAGGTGGGGATGGGCCCAGGGGCGATCTGCACGACGCGGATCGTCGCGGGAGCAGGCATGCCGCAGATCACGGCGGTCTTCGACTGCGCCGAGGTCGCCGACCGCCACGGCATCCCCGTCTGCGCGGACGGCGGCATCCAGCACTCCGGCGACATCACGAAGGCCATCGGCGCGGGAGCGTGGACCGTGATGCTCGGCGGTCTCCTCGCGGGGGTCGACGAGTCGCCCGGCGATGTCGCGGAGACCGAGGACGGCGCCTTCAAGTCGTACCGCGGGATGGGGTCGCTCGGCGCGATGGAAGCGCGCCGCTCGCGGGACCGCTACGGCCAGGCCGACGTCGGCGAGTTCTCCAAGCTCGTCCCGGAAGGCGTCGAGGGGCGCGTTCGCTCGCTCGGTCCGCTCGCCGCGGTCGTGCATCAGCTCGTCGGCGGTCTGCGCGCGGGTATGGGCTACGCCGGTGCGGCCACGATCGAGGATCTACGCGTGAAGGCGCGGTTCGTCCGCATCTCGGGCGCCGGTCTTCGCGAGTCCCACCCGCACGACATCCGCATCACGGCGGAACCGCCGAACTATCGGGTCCGGGCCTAGTCCATGAGCCGATCGCAGACCGACCGCCCCGACGCCGGGGCGAAAACCGGTCCGTCCGCCCGCGCCACGGTCGCGATCCTCGATTTCGGCTCTCAGTACACGCAGCTCATCGCGCGGCGCGTCCGCGAATCGCGCGTGTACTGCGAGATCTTTCCACACGACGTGACGCCGGCCGAGCTTCGCGCGCGCAACGTGATCGGCGTGATCCTCTCCGGTGGGCCCGCCAGCGTGTACGAGCCGGGCGCCCCGAGCGTCGACCCTCGCGTCATCGACGGCGAATTTCCTGTGCTCGGCATCTGCTACGGCATGCAGCTCATGGCGCACCTCCTCGGCGGCGACGTCGTCGCCGAGGGAAAGCGCGAGTACGGGCCGGCGACCGTCGAGATCGCGGATCGCGCCGGCATCTTCGAGGGGCTTGCCGCGCAGGAGCGCGCCTGGGTGAGCCACGGCGACACAGTGCGCCGTCCGCCCGACGGATTCTCGGTCGTCGCGCGGACCACGAGCGTCCCGATCGCCGCGATGACCGACGGCAAGACCCGCTACGCAGTGCAGTTCCATCCCGAGGTCGCCCACACGCCGCATGGCGCGGAGATCCTCCGCAACTTCCTCTACCGCGTCTGCGGCGCGACCGGTGATTGGACGCCCGCCGCGTTCGTGGAGGAGGCCGTCGCTGAGATCCGCGAGAAGATCGGCGACCGCCGCGCGATCTGCGCACTCTCCGGCGGGGTCGATTCCGCGGTGGCCGCGACGCTCGTCGCGCGCGCGATCGGCGATCGCCTCACCTGCGTCTTCGTCGACACCGGCCTCCTGCGTGCCAACGAGGCCGAGGAGGTCGTCGCGACGTTCGGGCCGCGGCTTCGACTGATCCACATCGATGCGGCCGATCGTTTTCTCGCGAAGCTGAAGGACGTCGCCGACCCCGAGCGCAAGCGGACGATCATCGGCGAGGAATTCGTACGCTGCTTCGAGGAGCAGGCCGAGCGCGTCGGGCATGTCGATCTCCTCGTCCAGGGCACGATCTATCCGGACGTCATCGAGTCGCGCTCGCGCGAGTCGAAGACCAGCGCTCGTATCAAAACGCACCACAACGTCGGAGGGCTGCCCGAGGTCATGTCGCTCGAAGTCGTCGAGCCGCTTCGTCGCCTCTTCAAGGACGAGGTGCGCCGCGTCGGCGCCGAGCTCGGCATACCTGAGGACATCCTCTGGCGCCATCCCTTCCCCGGCCCCGGCCTCGCGGTCCGCGTCCTCGGACCGGTCGATCGCGAAAGCCTCGACACGCTGCGACACGCGGACGCGATCTTCCTCGAGGAGCTCCGCGCCGCGGATCTGTACCGCACGGTCGCGCAGGCGTTCGCGGTGCTCACGCCGCTCCGCAGCGTCGGCGTGCAGGGCGACTTCCGGACCTACGGCGCGATGGTCGCGCTTCGCGCGGTCACGACCGAAGATTTCATGACCGCGGACTGGGCGCGCCTTCCCTACGACCTCCTCGAGCGGGTGTCGGCGCGCATCGTCAACGAGGTGCCCGGCGTGAACCGCGTCGTCTACGACGTCTCGTCGAAGCCACCGGCCACGATCGAATGGGAGTGAGCGAGGTGGCAATCGCTGACGCGCGCGAGCTCCGTGACTCGATGATCGATCAGACGAAGAGGCGCGGTCTCGAGTTCGGGCCAGCGATCGAAGAGGCTTTTCGAACGGTGCCGCGCGAGCTATTTCTGCCGGGTGTGGCGCTCGAGCGCGTGTACAGCGGCGACGCCATCACAACCAAGCAGGACGTCGAAGGTCGCCCGATCAGCTCTTCGAGCGAGGTCGGGATCATGATCGCGATGGCGCAGCTGCTCGATGTCGCCCCCGGTCACCGGATTCTCGAGATCGGCGCGGGCACCGGCTACAACGCCGCAATCCTGTCGCGGCTCGTCGGTGAGCGCGGCGCGGTAACGACGGTCGATATCGATCCCGAGATCGCCGCGCAGGCGCGGCAGAATCTCGCGGCAGCGGGCTTCCATCGCGTTGCGGTGATCGCCAGCGATGGATGGGAAGCGGCCTCGGCGAATGCTCTGTACGACCGCATCGAGATCACGGCGAGCGTCTCTGATCTTTCGCCGAGCTGGGTCGCGCAGCTCGCCGAGGGCGGCCTGATCGTGTTCCCGTTCGTGCTGCGGGCCGGCATGCAGACGGTCATCGCACTGCGAAAACAAGGGGCCGAGCTCGTAAGCACCGGCGTCACGCCGGGCGGTTTCATGAGACTACGCGGACAAGGTGAAGCGCGGCCTCGCACGACGAGGGTCGATCAATTCGACGTCGAAATGTTTGACGGGCTTGTCGAAGGCGCGGAAGAAACGATCGCCGCGCTCCTCCGGACGGCTCCCCGTGCCGCCGTTGCGCCACCCCTCGGTTGGGAGTCGCTGACCGTACTGGCGCTCCTTCACGGCAACGTCACCGTGAGCACGCGAGACGGGATCGGTTTCAAGGTGGGCCTCTTCGATCCGACCGGCAGCCTGGCGCTCGCGGAGCTCGGCCGCGACTCCGCCGACGGTCCCTCCAGCGTCGTCCTGGCGTTCGGTTCCGAGACTGCCCGGGTCGAGCTGATGCGGGCGATCGACGAGCTGCGAGGCGTCCGACTTCGAGACCTCCGTGTGGTCGCGACCGCGGCCGCATCCCCGGACCCGAAGGGCGACGTGGTGCTGCGTCGTGGGAGCTTCACCTTCGCATTTCGCATCGCGAGGCAATGGCGTGAGTCTTAGGGGCATCTTCGGCGGCGAAGCCGTCTACAAGAAGATCTGGGAGCAGCGAAAGCAGCGGAGCCCGCGCCGGTCCGCGGGCGCGCCAGGCCTCAACTGTCTCGTGCTCGGCGGCGGCGGGCGCGAGTACGCGATCGCGTGGCGCCTGGCGAACTGCAACAGCGTGACGACCATCGACGCCGTCCCAGGAAACGCCGGCCTCTCGCTCTTCACGCGCGTGATCGACCAGCAACCTGACAACCTGACCTGGCTCGACGAGCACGTCCTCGCCTCGTTCATCGACCTCGCGATTGTCGGCACCGACGAGCTCGTCGCCGCGGGGATCGGAGACGCGCTGCGCCGGTCCGGCATCGCCGTCGTCGGGCCATCCAAGGAGGCGGGGAAGGTCGAGTGGTCCAAATCGTTCGCGAAGGAGCTCATGGCCGAGGCGGGCATCGCTACGGCGAGATCGGAGTCGTTTGCCGATGCCGCAGCCGCGAAGGAGGCGCTCGCGCGCTGGGAAGCGCCGCTCGTCGTGAAGGCCGACGGACTCGCGCTCGGCAAAGGCGTCACCATCGCGCGGACGCGCGAGGAGGCTGTCGAGGCCCTCGCCTCGCCGCCGGCCAACAGCGGCCGCGTCCTTCTGGAAGAAGTTCTCGAGGGAGAGGAGGCCTCGCTCCAGGCGCTCGTCGACGGCGAGACGGTCGTCGCGCTTCCTCCCGCGCGCGATCACAAGCGCGCGCGCGACGGCGACACCGGCCCGAACACCGGCGGCATGGGCGCGTTCTCGCCGACATCGGTCCTGCCCGACGGGGAGGCGCAGGCCGTCGCGGAAGAAGTGATCTCGCCTATCGCCGCGGCGCTCGCAAAACGCGGGACGCCCTACCGCGGCATCTTGTACGCGGGGCTCATGAAGACCGCGGATGGCTGGAAGGTCCTCGAGTACAACGCCCGTTTCGGCGATCCCGAGGCCGAGGTCACGCTTCCGCGGATCGAGGGCGATTTCGCCAAGCTCCTCTTCGCGCTCGGCGAGGGCCGCCTCGCCGAGTATGTCGCAGCGGAGCCGATCCGCTTCAGCAAGCGCCACTACGTCGACGTGGTCCTCTGCGCCGAGAACTACCCGGGACCGCCGAAGACCGGGATGCTCGTCGGTGGTCTCGATCGCTTACCGGAGAGCGTGCTCGCGTTCCACGGAGGGACAAGACGCAACGCCACCGGCGACGTCGTCGTGAGTGGTGGCCGCGTCATGCACATCGTCGGGAGCGGCGAGAGCATCGCCGAAGCGCGCGACCGAGCCTATGCCGGCGCGGAGCGCGTGACCTTCGAGGGCAAGTTCTATCGTTCGGACATCGCGCAGCAGGAGGTGGCGGTCGCGTGACGACACCGAAGGTCGCCATCGTGATGGGCTCGACGTCGGACCAGACCACGATGCGCTTTGCTTCCGAGATACTCGAAAGCCTCGGCGTGGAGAGCGAGACGCGCGTGCTTTCGGCGCACCGCACGCCCGAGGCGCTCCGCGAATGGGTCGATGCGCTCGAGGGGCGCGGCGTCCGCGTCGTCATCTGCGGCGCGGGCGGCGCGGCGCACCTTGCCGGCGCGGTCGCGGCGCTCACGACGCTGCCGGTGATCGGCGTGCCGCTCGTCGCGCCGAACGCGATCGCTGGCGGGCTCGACGCGCTCCTCTCGACCGTGCAGATGCCCCGAGGAATTCCGGTCGCGACCGTCGCCGTAGGCGACGCCGGTGCGGTGAACGCTGGCATCCTCGCCGCAGAAATACTGGCCACCAGTGACGAGCTCCTGGGCATCCGCATCAAAGAGATGCGCCAGCGCAACGCCGCGAAGATCGTTTCGGGATGATCGGCGCTCGGATTTGCGCCGCGGGTCCTGTACCGGGGTCGGGTTCGTTGAGCGGCGCCGGAGTCCTCTTCGCTCGGCCCCTCGTGGGATCGCGGTGGACCGCCGTCCAGGGGCCGCTCGCTCAGAAGACTCCGACGCCGCCCACCGCGCTCGCGGTGCCACCCGCGGCGCAAAAGCAATGACCATCAACAATCGCTTCGACACGATCTCGCCGCTGGACTCGCGCTTTTATGGCGGCGACCCGGCGCTCTACAAGGCGCTCCATCCATATCTCTCCGCCGCCGCTGCCATCAAATACATGGCCCGGGTCGAAGGGGCGCTGGCACTCGCCCTTTCGGATGTCGGCATCGCCGATAAGAGCGTGGCGAACGCGATCGCGAGCGCGGCCGATCGGATCACCGCGCAGGAGGTGGCCGAGGAGGAGACGCGCACGCGACACGACGTGCGCGCCCTCGTGAACGTCATCCGTGCGCAGGTGCCCGATGAGGCCAAGCGCTTCGTCCATCTTGGCGCGACGAGCTACGACATCGTCGACACCGCGAACGCGCTCCGCTATCGCGAGTGCGTCGATCGCGTGGTCGTGCCCACGCTCGCGGTGCTCATCGCCAAGTGCATCTCCATCGCCGAGGCGGAGGCCGACACCGCGCAGATCGGACGCACGCACGGCCGTCACGCCGAGCCCGTGACGTTCGGCTTTGCCATGGCGGAGTACGTGTCGCGCCTCGGCGACCGGCTCGAGCAGCTCCGTCTATCCGCGCGACGCCTCCCCGGCAAGCTCTCCGGCGCGGTCGGCGCTTACAACGCGCTGGCGCTCCTCGCCGCGGACCCGCGCGCGCTCGAGCGCCGGTTCCTCGCGAGCCTGCAGCTGCATCCCGCTCCCGTGTCGACGCAGATCGTCCCGCCGGAGGGCTGGACCGACCTCGCGCACGCCTGCGTGAGCGCGCTCGGTGTCATGGCCAACCTCGCCGACGACATGCGGCAGCTCCAGCGCAGCGAGATCGGCGAGGTCGCCGAGTCCTTCGCCGCCGAACAGGTCGGATCCTCCACCATGCCGCACAAGCGCAACCCGGTCTCCTTCGAGAACGTAAAGTCCATCTGGAAGGCGATCGCGCCGCGGATGCTCACGACGTACATGGACCAGATCAGCGAGCACCAGCGCGACCTGACCAACTCGGCGTCGCAGCGCTTCCTCGGCGAGATCCTCGCGGCCACCACGTATGCCGCGGGCCGCCTC
>Ga0207646_10000253_pt1 | contig 72559 bp, 69 predicted proteins | sample KBSK5502metaG_FD_184343 | JGI IMG/M metagenome (GOLD analysis project Ga0207646, IMG submission 184343) | Corn, switchgrass and miscanthus rhizosphere microbial communities from Kellogg Biological Station, Michigan, USA - KBS K5-50-2 metaG... | ecosystem: Host-associated > Plants > Roots >... | reverse complement strand
CCTGCCCGGCTTGAGCAGCGCAGGCGGGCGCGGGCGATACCCGCCGCACATGTGCTCACCGGCGGCAGTATCCCCGCGCCAATCGAAGAACGGCCCGCAAGTCTGGTGCCCCGATCAGCCGGCCATCGCCCGACGCTGGCTGATGACCTCCTCAGCTGCGGGGATCACCATCGCCCGGCTGCACCGCCGTAAGATCCTTCGCACCGTGGTTTCGGTGGCTCTGGTCGCGGCAGTATTCGGGTTCGCCCTGCCACGGTTCGCGTCCTATCGCAGCGTGTGGGCCAGCCTGGACGGGATGGGCTGGCCGCAGGCGCTGCTCGTCGGCGTCACGGCCGCCGCCAGCATGGCCTCGTACTGGTTCATGATCTGTGCGGTGCTGCCGTCGATACGGCTGCGCGAAGCGGCGGTGGTCAACCTTGGCTCCAACGCGGTGGCGAACACGCTGCCGGCCGGCGGTGCCCTCGGCATGGGGGTCAGCTGGGCAATGCTGTCCGGCTGGGGCGTCAGCACGGCGGACTACGTGCTCTACACCCTGGTGTCAGGAACGTGGAATGTGCTGGCCCGACTGGGCCTGCCGGCCCTCGCCCTGCTGGTCTTGCTGACGGCCACCCGGCCCGATGCCCTCCTGATCGCCGCCGCGGCCGTGGGCCTGGCGGTGCTCGCCACCGTAGCGGCCGGGCTGGGGCTGCTGGTGCGCAGCGAGTCCTTCGCGCTCCGCGCGGGCGGCGCGCTGCAGCGCGTGCTCGCGATCATGTGCCGGCTGGTGCGCCGGCAACCACCCGGCGACCTCCCGGGATCGCTGCTCGGGTTCCGCCACCGGGCCGCCGCCCTGATCGCCGCCCGGGGCTGGTGGATCACCGTCACCACCGTGGCGAGCCACCTGATCTTGTGGCTGGTCCTGCTCGTGTGCCTGCGCGGCGCCGGTCTGTCCCAGGCGCAGGTGCCCTGGCAGACCTCTCTCGCGGCATTCGCGTTCGTCCGGCTGCTGACCGCCCTGCCCATCACCCCCGGCGGTCTGGGTATCACCGAACTCGGCCTGGTCAGCACCCTGGCCGTCGGCGCCGGGCCTAGCGCCGGCGCGCAGGTGACCGCCGCCGTGCTGCTGTACCGGGCCGTCACCTACCTACCTCCTATTCCACTCGGCGCCGCCGCCTACCTCATGTGGCAGCATGCGCCCACACTCCTGCGACAGCCTGGGCCACGACGGCGGGGCGGCCGCAAGGCGCAGGCCCCTGGCTAACAGACCAAAGAGGAGCCGACCGGCGTCCGAATCCCTACGAACGCGCGCCAGATGCTGTCCCAGGCCCCGGCGAATTCCCCGGCTCGTCGTGTGGTGTCGGCCGGGTGGTGGCCTGGCTGTCAGGGATGATGTCTACGGTCCCGTGGATGACGTCCCCGGCCAGTGCGGTGAGCGGGCGGTTGTGGTTGCGCGCGTACCGCCGCAGTATGAGGAACGCCTGATCAGGGGTCACGTGATGCCGTTCGGCCAGGACTCCCTTGGCCTGCTCGATCATGACTCGGCTGTGCAGCGCGGCCTGCAACTGCGCGGCGACAAGCTCCTGCTGGCGTATCGCTCGTTCCTGCAGTATCCCGATGGTGGCCACATCCACCAGCGCCCTGGCCGCCCGCGCCACCTGCTGGTCCAGGCCGTGAGGCGCGCGGCGGAACAGGTTCAGGGTGCCGATGACCTGATCGCGCAGCCGCATCGGGATGGCATGCACCCCGGCAAATCCCATCTGGAGCGCGGCAGGGGCGAACCGTGGCCACCGTGTGGCCACGTCACCGGCGCTGATATCGCCAATGATGACGGCCTGCCCGCTGTGGAAGCAGTCCACGCAGGGGCCTTCATCGTTTTGAATCTGAAACAGCTCCGCCACCCGGGCCTGCTCGGTTGACGCGGCCACCAGCCGCAGCGCGCCGCGGCCATCGGCCAAAAGCAGCCCAGCAGCGTCCACCTCCAACAGTTCCACGCACCGTTCGGTGAGCGTGTGTAGGAACTCCATCAGGTCAAAGCCGGCCACCAGGGTGTCCGCCAGTTCCACGAACGTCTGCGCCAGGCGCTCATCGACCGAAGTCACCATAGCCCCGAGCTTAGAACCCTCGCCGCTGCTCCGCCCAGTGTGCTGCCTCGCCTAACGCTGAGTCAGCGCCCTGAGACCGGCGCAATTCAAGGGCCGAAACGCAGCCGACGGCGCACCACGTCCCCGGCGACATCACCCAGCGCAGCGCCACTGGCGAACGCGTGTGCCCGCAGCCGCACGAACGCCTCCTCAAGACTCACGTCAAGCTGCACCGATATCATCCCCGTGGCCTGATGAACCTCGGCCCGCGCCCCCGGCACGCCATCCAGGGGCTGGTAGCCCGGGGACCCGATGATCCCGGAAGAAACATCGAGCAGCAACTGCAGCGCAATATCGGCGAACACCAGCGCATCAGCCAGTTCCTCCGCTCCCAGCGGGCCAGGCCGCGCCCGGTACAGCGAGAGGACCCCCCCTTGGATCGCACCAGCTTGCAGCGGGAACGAGAACATCGCCCGGGCGCCGGCCGCCATGGCCGCCGACACGAATCCCGGCCATCGCCCCGCCACCGAATCCAGCTCCGGGATCAGCATTGGCGACCCCAGCCTGAAATCATCCGCGCCCGGTCCCTCTCCCGTGGTGAACTGAAACTCCTCCAGCCGGGCACTGACCTCATCCGAAGCAAACACCGGCTCGCGTGCCACCGGACCGCTCACCGCCGTCACGCTCGCGCCATCCACCCCGAGCCTCACCACCGCGGCACGGCACAGCGCCGCAATCGACACGGGCGCGTCACCAGCATGGGCGGCGGCGATCCACGCCGAGACCTTGACCAACCGCTCGCGCATCCTCTCAGCATCCTCGCCCCGTGCCGGACCCTGCGGATCCGCCGGGTCCATCACGCTGACTCCAGCCGCCCGGGGTTTCCGGGCTAGCCGGACACGGAGTAGCGCTGAGGCCTGGCAGCCAGCGGCGCGAACGGTCGTGGAGTGACCAGACCCGGTGCTGTGGGCTTGACGGTCCCGGCCGGAGAGGTCCAGGCGCCGTCCAGCCGTAAACATCAGCTTCCTGGGCACTCACTTTCGGCTGTTCCTAACCGCGGCCCCGTCGCTCGCCGAAGTAGGGGGCGCCGGCTGATGGGTCGGCGCCCGCGCAGGGCTCCGCCCGCACGGCCACCTCCGCAGGCGGTCGGCGGGCCTGGAGTCCGTGGGTCAGCCGTGCCGTCGCTTGACACCGGGCCCGTCGCCTGGCGCTCGCCGGGATGCGGGCGATCTCGGCGTTGCCTTGCCGAATCACGGACGTCACCGCCGCTGGCGCGCCGCCGTTGTCGAGCCACGTCAGGGCCAGCCAGTCGGCGGCCGCAACGTCATGCAGAGCGGGACGTTCATGACGTCACCGCTCCTGCGTCCGGGGCGGCGGCGACCCAGCCCTGCGGCGCGCATCCAGTACCATCAGCGTCCCCCGGATGCCCGGCACTGCGAGCGACATCAGAACCACGCCGATGACGGCCAAGCGAGTGGGGGACATGGCCTGCTCCCTTCGGCGACCCCGGGGGGAGTTGTCCGCCGTTGGCGTGCGCTCCCCCCGGCGCCCGCTTTCAAATTTACACAAGTAGTTAGAAACTAGCAATATCTTTCTAGTTTTGTGAGTGATTTTCAAAGGTGGGAGCAGGAACTCGGTCAGTGGGTGCGCGCCGCTGTCGCCGGCGGGCAGTCCAGCTGCGTGCCCTTGCCATGGTGTGCGGTACGCTATCGGTACACGGCACATCGTGAGGCGGCGTCATCAAGGCGCGCCGGTCGTACCTCGCTCGGTGAGTGAGCTGGTTTCCACGGATCTGACGTGGTGGCCTCCGAAATGCGGCCACCCAGATCCGAAAGAGATTCCTTGTGACCATTACGTCCACCGAAATTTCGCATGCCCGTCGGCGTCGCCGCGGCCGGGCGAAGCCGAGTTCCTCAGCCCGGGCCGCCATGCCCTCCCGGCTGGCGCAGTCCGCGCGGGCCCCACACGACCGGGCGCGGGAAGCCGGTCCCGCCTCTGCCATGGCCGGGGTGGCCACACTGCACGCGAGCTTCGCCGAACTGGGCGTACCCGGGCCGCTGGTTGGCGCGCTGGCCAGAGCCGGACTCACCGTGCCGTTCCCGATCCAGGCGGCGGCGCTGCCGGATGCCTTGGCCGGGCGGGACATCCTGGGCCGCGGCCGGACCGGTTCCGGCAAGACGCTCGCGTTCTCAATCCCACTGGTCGCCGGGCTGGCGGACGGCTTCACCAGCGCGGGCCGCCCGCGTGGCCTGGTCCTGGTGCCCACCCGGGAGCTGGCCAGCCAGGTCCAGGCCGTGCTCACGCCGCTGGCCCAGGCGATGGATCTGACGGTGGCTACCATTTTCGGCGGTACCGGGCAGAATGCGCAGGTAATGGCCCTGCGCAACCGGGTGGACATCATCGTGGCCTGTCCCGGGCGGCTGGCCGACCTCATCGAGCAGGGGCACTGCCACCTGGGCGACGTGGAAATCAGCGTGCTGGACGAGGCAGACCAGATGGCTGACCTCGGCTTCCTGCCGGTGGTGCGGCGACTGATGGAGGCCACCCCACGGGAGAGCCAGCGGATGCTGTTCTCCGCCACGCTGGACAACGCGGTGGACGTGCTGGTGCGCCGGTTCCTCAGCGACCCGGCAGCACACGCGGTGGACTCAGCCACCGTCGCTCCCGGCGCCATGGTCCATCACCTGCTCACCGTCGCGCCGGCGGACCGGGTGGGCGTGGTCACCGCGCTGGCGGGCGGCCGCCACCGGTCGCTGGTGTTCACCCGGACCAAGCACGGCGCGCAGAAGCTCACCCGTCAGCTGGCCAGGGCAGGCGTATCCGTGGTGGAGTTGCACGGCGACCTCGGCCAGAGTGTCCGGGAGCGGAACCTGGCATCGTTTGCCTCCGGCGTGGCCCGCGTCCTGGTGGCCACCGACATCGCTGCCCGAGGGATCCACGTGGATGGCATCGGCCTGGTGATCCATGCGGACCCACCCGCCGAGCACAAGGCCTACCTGCACCGGTCCGGCCGGACCGCCCGGGCCGGCGCCGACGGTGTGGTCATCACCGTGCAGAGCCCAGCCCAGGCCGCCGACGTGCGCAAGCTGATGCGCCGTGCGGGCGTGAGCCCTCTGGCCGCGACCGTCAATCCCGGCTCCGCGCTGCTGCGTTCCATCGCCGGCCCGCCCGCCGCCCGGGCGGCGGCGACCGAACCGCTTGCCGCCGCGGCGACGCTGACTGCCGGCCCAGCTACCGGACGCGGCGCGGTGGCCATGTCCGCCAGCTACCGGGGGCGCCGCAGGCGGTAGAGACGTAGCCCGCCGCGCTCCCCTGGCCTGGATGCCAGGAAGGACACCAGGTTTGCGGGAATACACCAGCCCTAAGATGGCGTTAAGCGGAGAGTTGTTGTCGACGTTTGCGACCGTGAAGACGCCCGCATTTCGACAATGGGCGTCTAGCCGTCTGGCTGTGGAATTCTGCCTCCAGTGGCGGGCAACCAGCAGCTGATCCGTGCGAAGGGCACGGATCTGGGCTCGTCTTAGGAGACAAGCAGATGGCACAGGGAACTGTGAAGTGGTTCAACCCCGATAAGGGATTCGGTTTCATCGCCCCCGACGACGGCACCGCCGACGTCTTCGTGCACCACTCGGCGATCGACATGGGCGGCTACCGCACTCTGGAAGAGAACCAGAAGGTGGAGTACACCGCCCGCCAGGGTCCAAAGGGCCTTCAGGCGGAGCAGGTCCACACAGTCTGACCGGATGCAGGCGGCAGGCCCCGCGCGGGAACGCGCGGGCCTGCCGCCTGTTCGCCTACTTTCCCGCAGCGTGCGGGCGGCCGGGCTGCTGCGTAGGCGTCCCGGGTATTACAGCATCAAGATTGCCGTCAACCTGCTCCTGCTGGCCGCCGGGTGGGCCGCGTTCTTCCTGCTCGGGCGCTCCTAGTGGCATCTGCCCGCTACAGGCGGTGGCCTTCGTGCTTCTCCAGTAGGGCTTGTTCGGTGTCTACCTGAGATGCTCGTTCGCGCCCAACCACAAGGGCATGCCAGTGCTGGGCGAGGATGAGAAGTCCGATTTCCTCCGCCGCCAGGTCATCACGTCCCGAAACATCCGTGGGGGGTGGCTCACCGACCTCGCGCTTGGCGGCCTCAACTACCACATCGAGCATCATCTGTTCCCCTCCATGCCACTGCCCAGCTTGCGGCATGCCCAGGAGCCTGTGCGTGCGTTCTGCGCGCAGCATGGCGTGGCCTACCGCGACAGTGGGTTCTTCGCCTCCTACGCAGAAGTCCTGCGGCACCTGCGCACCGTCGGCTCACTGCGTCCTGAGCTCGAGTACTGAGCGGGCGCGGCTGCGCGCCGCCCTTCGCGTGCTGGATCCCGCCTGCCTCACGGTGGGCCCGCCAGCGCAGGTATGCCACTGTGGAGGTGCTATGGAAAGCGAGCTGGGAGGTGGGGCGCATGGCCGCACCTGAGGTATGGGTGGCCAAGGAAGATGGCAGCGACCTCGTCCGGGCCGAGGCCATCGTGGCGGTCGGCCGTGACTACACCGGCACCGTCACGGTCCGCCTGAGCAGCGGCGAGGGATCAGCGGTGACGCTGGTGACGATCGCCTCGCATGAGGGCAAACACACCCCCGATGACTTTCACCGCCAGCTGGTCCGGGTCGTGGCCCAGCTGTCTGACGCGGCCCAGGCGGCCGTGGTCCGCCCGGTTTGGGATGAGCACGGCTGGCGCTGGGCCACCGAGCCGCTGTAAGGAACCACCCCCGGGCGTGGTTGGCCAGCTTCCCATCCTCGGATGTTAGCAGCAGAAAACTAGAAAATTATTGCTAGTTGTCCTTTGCTTCCGTAGGCTGAGGCTAGGCACCGAGGCGCAACGGCCGCGCGAATGCGCTCTCCTGCCCCGGCACCGGCGAGCGTCCGCACAAACCCGGCCACCCGGCCAGGTCTGTAGCGGCCGCCCCAGCACACCGCACGGCGAGCGAGAGAAGAAATGGCATGCCCGAACCGGCAGCACCACGCTATGAAAGCATCCGGGCCCCGCTGCGCCCCTCAGCCAACGGCTCCGCCAGGCCCCCGCCGGCATCTCCCGCCCGGCGACAGCCCACCCGGATCGCCAGCATCCGGATGGGGCTGCTCGCTGGCATCGTCGTCCTCATCCTGCTGGTGATTTTCATCGTCCAGAACGCCCACGCCGTGCACGTCACCTTCCTCCGGGCGCACGCCAGTGTGTCCCTTGCCGTCGCCTTGCTGGTCGCAGCCATTGCAGGCGCGCTGGTGATGGCGGCCGCAGGAACCGCACGGATCACCCAGTTGCGACGCACCATACGCCGGACCAGCACTGCTGGCCACGCACCTGCCCACGCCAGTGACACCCACCGGGACCGGGATACCGGCCCGGGACGCCCTGAGCCCGGGCCTCAGCCGTGAGTCGGCCCATGCCGGACCGGCCGCGCATGATCCCGCACGGTAACGTCACGACCGCCAACACATCGCCACGTGCCCCTGCCGGTGCACCTTCGGTGATCCCCACCGGGCTGCCACCGGCGCGAGTCATGTTTGACCCCGCGCTCCCCCGGCATGGCGCGACCGACGGAGGATGGTGGCCACGCTCCCGGAACGCACTCACCGAACTGCCTGCCCTGATCGCGGCGCTGGACGCTCGCCCTGGCGTGAGGGTGCAGCGGCTGGCCATCCACCACGACGAATGGGACGAAATCCCGCACCAGCTCACCGCCGACGGCAGCCACTTTGTCCGGGTCGTCTGGTTCACTACCATTCCCCGCCATACCGTCAGCGTGACCTCTGCCGGCGGCCGGGAACCGATCGCGTTGCTGGTGGTCCCCCCCGATACCCCGACAGAGACCGCCTGGGCCGAAATGAACGTAGCGGCCACCAATCCAGGTACCCCGCAGACCGCCGACACCCTTACCGTCAAAGAACTCCAGGGCCCGTGAGCGGTGCCGGCTGCGGTTGCGTGGACAGCGGGGATATGGGGAGGTGCCGGTGGAGCCCGGTGACATGCAGTACCTGGTCGGCCTGCGGCGAGACGGCTGCCAAGCGCAAGAATCCGCCTAGTAGCCGGGCCCGGCGACTGATGCCGACCAGCACCGCGAGCCCGCTGGCGTCACAAAGGCTCACCTTGGACAGGTCGATAGAAAGCCGGCTGGAGCCAGGCCGGAGCAAGCTCAGGAGCTGCTCCCGCAGGGCGGGGGCGCTGGCAACATCGAGTTCGCCAGCCAGTTCGGCGATGGTCATGCCGTCCACGGTCCGGGTGGAAATATCCAGGCTGGGATTGACCGCAATTCCGGAGTCCATGGCTCCCCGATCAGGTTGAGGCGGAACAGGCTGCCTGATGGCTGACGTGTCCGGAAACGCATGCACGCCGCGAAGCGGCGTGCTCAGCGATGTCCCCTTTCCGCTGGTGGCTGGCCAGCGTCTGTGCCCGGGAGCAGGGCAAGAACTTCCCGGAAGGTCTTCTCGCGGGTAATGGGCTCTGGAAGCGGCTGGTGCGCCACGATCTGGTAGCGGTCGCGGCGGCCATCCTTGTGCTTGCTGATGTAGCCGGCCGCTGTCAGGTCAGTCACGATGCTGTGGGCGCTTCGCTCGGTGATGCGAAGGCGGGCGGCGATGTCATGCAGTCGCATCCCCGGGTCGTCCGCGAGAAACAGCAGCACACGGTCGTGGTTACTCACGAAACTCCAGCTACCCACGCCCGAAACATTATCATGATTTCTGGAAAAAAATTTCGAGCATTGTGTCGTTGCGGGGCCGGAGGCTGACCGGTCGGGTCAAGGGATCGGCGGCTCAGGTCCGGCCACCCGACACAGCCCATGGCTGGGTTTGGTGTTCGGGCACATCGGCTATCACCGATGGGTGCACGACCGCTGCCCGGCGGGCGATACCGGCAAGCCGCGGGTAGTGCGTCTGTGCGGGTCATCGCCGCCGTGCTGCGCCGAGCACACGGCTACGATGCTCATCCCCCCGTCGCCGCTCAAGGTGACCCACCACCCCAGGCGTACAAAATCACAAACAGCCTCGTCACACCACGGGGCCGGCCACCCTGCACTGCAACCTGCTTGACAAGACCTACAGCCAACTGGAACTCGGCTGCCCGCCCTGTCAGTTAGCTCAGGTGGTGGCGCCTGTTCCCGTAGTCGGGTCGGCGCTGCCCGCGGTGGGGGAGGCACTGGGCGCCCGGCCGATCCCCATCTCCTGGGCGATGGAGACCGTGACGGCGTGACGCCTGGTCGGTGCCCCGGCCAGGTAGAACAGGATCCCGATCACCAGCAAGATCGCCAGCGGGATGGCCTGCGATATCTCGAACTGGCTGCGGGTAAACCCGGCGGGCAGCGAGTTATCGGGATTGCCGTGCTGGCCGAACCAGTTCGTCCCGAAGCCAGGGTAGATGAGCACGATCGACGCGATGACTGCCCAGAACGTGCATAGCCCGCCGACGATCCAGGCCATCGGCATTCCGCCTGGTATCCGGTACGGGCGCTCGACGTGCGGGTGAGACTTCCGGAGCTTGATCAGCGCCGGGAAGATGACGATGTAAGAGATCGTCGTGGTCGAGATGACCAGCCCGAGCACCACGGTGAAGTACTTCAGCGCGTTTCCCCCGGTGATGGCGAAGGCGAGCACCATGACCGCGGTGGAAGTTACTCCAGAGCACAGGTTCACTGCGATGGGCGTGCCGAACCGGGCGGAGAACCGGCCCATGAACCGCGGCGCCGCGCCGTCCAGCGCGGCCATGGCCTGCGCCCGGTCCGCACCCATGATCCAGGTGGTCCCGCTGGTCAGCAGCGCCAGGACGAACGCGACCGCTATCACGTAGCCCAGCGCCAAGCCCGCCCCGGTCAGGACCGGCGTGCCGTTCGCCGCGATGTGGCCGCCATACACCGTGAACACCGACTTGATCGCGGCAATGAAGCCGGTCAGCCCGGTCACCTGCCCTTTCGGCAGCAGCAGCAGGATCGCCAGGATCGGCAGCCCGTACAGCAGCACGGTCCCCACGGCCGACCGGGCTACCCCGACCGGAACGTCGCGCTGCGGGTTCTTCATCTCCTCACCCGCCGCGTTCGGCAGCTCAAAGCCGACGTAGTTGAAGATCAGCACCGGGACCGCCGCGATGAAGATCGCGTAGCTCGGCAGAAACGCGTGGCCGCCGAACGTGTTATGGATCCCGTTCTTGATCGCGTAGATCACGACCGAGATCGTGAAGAAGCCGAGCAGCACCGACCGCATGAACGCCCCGATCGTCGGCACCCACTTCCCCACGCTGAAGGAGATGATCGCGGCGATCACGGTGAACCATATGAATGCCAGAACGAACAGTACGTCCAAGAGCGTCGCGCCGCCCAGGATCTTGGGACCCGCCAAGGAGTTGCCCTGGTTGAAAAACACCTCGATGGTCGTCAGTGCGGTGATGCCGAGCGTCCCGCCGACCCAGATCGGGTTCGATATCCAGTAGATCAGCGAGTTTACTGCCGCGACCCTGCGCCCGAAGGCGAGCCTGGTCCAGATGTAGGGGCCACCCTCCTCCGGGAACGCCGACCCGAGCTCCGCGGTCAGCAGCGCATACGGGACGAAGAACAAGATGGCCAGGAAGATCAGCCAAGTGAAGGCTTCCGGGCCGTTGCTCGCGACCGCTCCGAGCGTGTCGACTCCAACCAGCGTGCAAATCAGGAAGAACAAGATGTCGAAACGAGCGAAGTGCTTACGCAGCTTCTTCTTCTCCTGAAGCGCATCGGTCGTCGTAACGTCCAGCAGATCACCTGTCGCAGCTACCGTCGCCATCGCACGCCCCTCCGTCAGCAGTCGCGCGCCGCGGTCCTGACCGCGGCGCGTTAGCCACTCATGTCGCTCGCGGGAGCATGCCACCATTGTCAGCAGATCAGCCCCAGTTGTCAGCAATCACCCGCCGGACAAAACCAAGCCGCGGTTCTGAGCGGGCTTCACCCCGCTGCGCCGGCAGGTGACCCGGGCGGGCCGGGGCTGCGCACGGTGTCCTGCGGCCGAGGGTCACTGACGCCGCGCCGAAACAGAGGTGACCCAGGCCCGAGGCCCCCCCGCGATCCTGCCTCTGCGGCACGCGGCCGCCGGCTGGCTGGGCTCCTGCCCGCCGCCTATGGCCGCAGCGCGTCCTCGGCGTCCGCGGTGCTGTGGGGAACTTTGATTTCTGGTGCCCGCACCGGCGGGATGCTGATCGTCTCGACCGGCGGTATGGCGCTCGGCTCTACCGGTGGTATGGCCCCCGGCCCGGCCGCGGCCGAGTGGACCTCGACGTCGGCCTCCGCCTCGGCCGCCTCGGCGTCGCCGAAGTCGGCGAGTGATGCCGAAGCCCCGGCAGCTGGCGCGGCGGGCGTCATCCTTTCGAAGAACCGCAGCAGCTCGACCGGGACCGGCATGACCAGTGTGCTGTTGCGCTCGGAGGCGACCTCCACGACCGTCTGCAGCAGCCTCAGCTGCAGCGCGGCCGGGTCGCGGGCCATCACGTTGGCGGCGGCGGCCAGCCGCTTGGACGCCTGGTACTCACCGTCGGCGGTGATGATCCGCGCGCGGCGTTCCCGTTCCGCCTCGGCCTGCCGGGACATCGACCGCTTCATGCTCTCGGGCAGCGAGACGTCCTTGATCTCCACCCGCTCGACCCGGATCCCCCACGGGCCCTCGGTCGGCTCATCGATGATCCGGCGCAGCTCCCGGTTGACGGAGTCCCGCTCGGCCAGCAGCTGGTCCATCTCGGACTGGCCGATGATCGACCGCAGCGAGGTCTGCGCCTGCTGGGAGACCGCGAACAGGTAGTTCTGCACGTTCACCGTGGCCTTAATCGGGTCGACCACCCGGAAGTAGACCACCGCGTCCACCCGGACGGTCACGTTGTCCCTGGTGATGCCCTCCTGGGCCGGTACCGCCATCGCGACGATCTGCATGTTGACCTTCTGCATCCGGTCACCGACCGGCCGGATCATCGTCAGGCCCGGGCCGCGCGGCGGCGACTGGATCTTGCCGAACCGGAACACGATGCCCTGCTCGAACTGCTGCACCACCCGCACCGAACGGCCCGCCGCGACCACGCCGGCCACGGCAAGTATCACCAATATGATCACGATGGCGGCAATCACTGCTAACAACCCTCTCTGGCAGCACACGCCTGCGTTTGCATGGCGCTGGCTCTGACCGGCTTACGCCGGCCCTCGTTCTACTATCACGGATAGGACTCATCAGATGTTCACGCCACCCGAACGCACGCGGGCTCCAGGGGACGCAGGGCTCAGGGTGCGGCGTCCTGGTAACGCTCGTACTCGCGGATGATCTGCCTGGCGTGCCGGACGGTAGGGGTGTAGCGGAGCCGGGCTGGGGCCGCCCGCGTGGCGTGGTAGAGCCCTTTCAGCGCTGCGGTGGTGAGGATGTCGGTCACGGGGCTTCCCGGCGCCCCGTACAGTTTGCGAGCCCAGCGTGGCAGCGTCGCGAACGCCAGGGCGTTCACGGCGGGGGCCACTAGTTTCAGCGGGAAGAGTGCGGGGGGAACCGGGGGGTTGAAGGACATCAGGAGGCTCTTCTTCGCCTCGCCGCTGGCCTGCGCCCGCTGCCGTGCTTCGGCGTAGTAGGCGTCAAGCTCGGCCACGGAGGCGGGCACCTTGGCCGGGTCGAGCCCGAGCAGCGCCGCCGAACGGCGCTGCTCGTCCACGAACGCGTCGAGCTGGCCGGGCGTGGCGCCCATGCCACAGCGGCGGCAGATAGCAACGTAGGAGTCGACCTCCGCGCAATGCACCCACAGCAGCCGCTCGGGCTCGTCGAGGCGGAACACGGTGCCGTCGGCGTCGGTCGCGGTCAGGGAGGCGTGGATCTTGCGTATCCGGCGGCCGGCCCGCTCTACGTCCGGTGTGCTCCCGTAGGTGCGGGTGCGCACGAATTCGGTGGTGCGCAGGAACCGTGCCCACGCTTCGTGGCGGTGCACCAGCGCGGAGTTCTGCCAGGTACCAAGCATCGTCCTGGGGTCGAGCGCCTGCAGGTACAGGGCACGGATCCCGGCCACCCACAAGATTGGCTCCCCCATCAGGTGCCAGGTCGCCGACCCCGGCCCGAACAGCCCGTAGTCCCCGAGCGCCGTGTCGGTGCCGTCGTGATCTCCTTCTGCAGCGTCAAGATTCCCGCGGCCGGCTTGGATCTTGCCGGCCGGGCGCCGCCGGCGGGGGGTTTGCCGTGGAAGCGCGCTGCGGTTGGCCTGTGGGCTGGGCCGCGCGCGGCTGGCCTGGCGGTCGGTGGCGGTTGGTTCGAGGTCGTGTGCTGGTGCGTCTGGTGGCGTCATCAGATGATCTCCCTGTGGATGCGGCAGGGGTTCTCGGGGTGTTGTCCCGGCCTGATGCGGCCGACGGTGGCCAGGACGGTCACGGCTAGCAAGATCCCGAGGACGACGGTGGCGGTGTCGGGGATCGTGTAGGGGGCGCCGAAGCCGGCCGCGGCGGCCTGCGGCGCCGACGCCGCGCCGATCAGCACGGCTGCCCAGGCCGACCAGCGCCGCCGGCGCAGGTGCCCCTGCGCGGCCCAGATGCTCACGGTGGCGGCGGCGAGCCCGGCGGCGACCAGCCCGGCGGCCGGGGCCAGATGCCGGGCGGTGGTCAGGACCAGGCCGCACCGGGTCAGGTCGAGGCCCGCCGCGGCGAGCAGCAGCGCAGCGGTCAGGCGCCGCGCGGCCAGGCCCTCGGCACCCGATGCCCTCGGTCCGGCATCAGCCACGGGGGCCGGCCCGTGTGCGGGCACGTGGCTGTTCACCGGCACGCGGCCGCGCACGGGTCTTGCAGGTGCTCGCGCAGCGCATGTAGCGCGTAGTGCAGCCGTGACCGCGCCGTGCCGCCAGGGATCCCTAGGCGGCGGGCGACCGCGGCCGTGGTTCCGCCGTGGTAGAAGGTCTCCACCAGCACCGTCCGGTGCGCGGGCGACAGGTGGTCGAGGGCGTCGCGGAGGAGCTGCCGGTCCAGGACCTGGCCCAGACCTGAATCGCCGGCCGGGTCCTCGGCCGACGACGCCGGGACTGTGAGAGGCCGCGCGCGGGCGGCCCGGTCGGCGTCGGTCAGCAGGTTGCGCGCGACCCGGAACAACCACGGCCGGACCGGCCGGGAGTCTGCGGTGAGTTGCGGCAGGTGCCGCCAGGCGCGAATGAAGGTCTCCTGAACGATGTCATCGGCGCTGGCCTGGTCCGGGCAGAACCGCTGGACGTAGCCATGCAGGGCCTCGGCGTGATCGGCGTAAAGCTGACGGATCGCGGTGTCGGCGTCGCAGGGCAGGTCGCTGTGGGGGGCATCGGTGTTCGCAGTCACATCTACTATCACGAGTAGTAAGAGTATTCTGTTCACAGCGTTGTTAAGCCAGGCGGTGCACGAGAAGGAATCCGGGCGGTGGCTGAACCGTCGGCCGGCTCTATCCGTGATAGTAGTAAGATATGTTTTGGCCGACGGCGATCTGCGGGAGTGAAGTGATGCGGCGGTTCGGTGACCTGGAGGCTGTGATCATGGACCGGCTGTGGGAGCAAGGCCGGCCCATGCTGGTCCGTGAGATGGTCGAGGCTTTGCGCGGGGACCGAACGCTGGCCTACACCACGGTGATGACGGTGATGGAGAACCTGCACCGCAAGGGGTGGCTGCGGCGGGAACGCGACGGCCGGGCCTGGCGGTACGAGCCGACCGGGTCCCGGTCGGGGTACACCGCAGCGCTGATGACCGACGCGCTCGCCACCAGCAGCGACCGGCGCACCGCGCTGGCGCACTTCGTGCTGCAGATGAGCCCGCACGACGCGGCGCTGCTGCGCGAGGCGCTCGACACATCAGCGCCAGAATCCCAGGAAGGGCGCGCCCGGTGACCGTTGCGCTGGTCCTGCTGGCATACGCGGCGTGCGCGGGCACCGGGGGCGCGCGGCTGCTGGCCCGGGCCCGGTGGACGGCCCGGGCGCCGCTGCTGGGGATCCTCACCTACCTGGCCGCCGGGTGGTCCGCGGTGGCCGCGGTCGGGCTTGCCGGGGTGACACTGGCGGTGCACGGCACCGCCCTGGGCGGGGACCTGAGCCAGGTGATCGGGGCGTGCGTGCGGCGGCTGCGCGACCTGTACGCCGCCCCCGGCGGCGCCACCGTGGCCGAACTCGGCCTCATCCTGGCTGGCGCCGTGCTGGCCCGCACCGCGCTCACCACCTTTGGCCAGCTGCGCACCGCCGGGCGGCAGGCGGCCCGGCATGCGCACACCGCCCGGCTGGCAGGCCAGCTGGAACCCGGCCTGGGCGCCGTGGTCCTGGAGCACGAGCAACCTGCCGCCTACTGCGTCGCGGGCAGGTGCCCGACCGTGGTCGTGACCACCGGTGCCATGGCGGCGCTGGCACCCGGCCAGCTTGATGCCGTCCTGGCGCACGAGCGGGCTCACCTGGCTGGCCGTCACCACGCGCTTAAGGCGGCGGCCCGGATCGGGCGCCAGGTGCTGCCGTTCATGCCGCTGCTGCGCGACGCCGAGGCAGCCGTGGCCCGGCTGGCGGAACTGCACGCCGACGACGCCGCAGCCCGCACCGCCGATCCCAGGGCGCTGGCCACCGCCCTGGTTGTCATGGCCACCCCCGCCCAGGCCACGCCGGCGCCCGCCCTCGCCGCGGCGGCCACCGACGCGGTGCAGCGCGTCCACCGGCTGCTGGGGCCGGCCGAACCGCTGAGCCGGCCGCGCCGGCACCTGCTCCGTGCCACCGCGGCCATCCTGGCCGTCGCACCCGTCGTGGTGGCTTTGGCCCCGGCGGTCGCGGCGCTCGCGCTGGGCAAGGTGCCCGCCGCCTAGCAGGCCGCACGGCCACGTCGACCCCGGCGCCGAACACCGGCCGGGTGGCAGTTGCCAGACGCAAGCCGTTCTGCATCCAAATCGGCCCGCAACCGCACGCCGCCGCGACCGAGCGAAGAAATCCTGCGCCGAACGCAGACAAGCAGACGACCAGGACAGCCACGAAGTGCTCACGCCAAGGCTGGGAGAGCGACATGAGGAAGACCACAGGCGAACCCCGCCGCGGCCGGTGGCGGCGCAGCAACCGCCGGCCCCGCCGCACGCCGGGGACGGCCGCCGCCAGCAGCCAGACCACAGCCGGAGCGATCCAGCTAGCCATCGGACTGCTCACCGCCAGCCTGGACTCACCAGAACTGCAAGTCTGGGCCTTCCGGGCCCTGGCCCTCGAGGACCCGGCGGCCCTCGGCGACCTGCTCGCCGGCCAGCACATCGTTTCCCAGCTACTGCTTCACCAGCTCCACGAGGCCACCGGACAGCCACCGGCAGCCACCCTGCAGCGGCTCGCGATCATCGTCGAGTCCTGCCGGGACGCACCTCCGGGCGGGCGGTGACACCGGCGGCGTTTCGCCAGCGGTGCCAAGCCAGCGCGCAAGCGCGCGCCGCCTCATTCACGCTGAACAAAGAAGTTCTGCTATGCGTGTTAGTAAATGATCGGCGGGCACCGGCGCCGACATGCGGCACGACACCCGGTCTGGCGCCGTCAGCAGGCTCGCCTGGGAAGCGAAGGAGTTGCTCGCGGCCATGATGACGCACGGCACCCGGCTCAGGCCCGGCGACCCACTGCGGCCGGCCGCCGGAATCTGGCGGGTCGATCCGGCCCGGTCGTATGCGTCGTTCGCGGCGCGGGTCGCCGGCCGGGCGGTGCGGGGACGCCTGCCCCTGACCGGGCGGGTGCTCATCGCGGAGCCGATCGAACATTCCACCGCGCGCCTGGCCGCAAGGGCGGGCCAGGTCAGCACCGGGTCACCTACGCTGGACCGCCTGCTGGCCGGGCCTGGCTTCCTGGACGCCGCGGTATTCCCTGAGATCAGCTTCCAGTCCGAAATGCTGGCCTGGGTCCCGGGCGGGTGGCGGGCGGTAGGCCGCCTCCGGGTCAAGGGCGCCGAGCACGAACTGGCTTGCCGCCTCGATCTGGTTCCCGGCGGCACGTCTCCGGATGATTCGCCGCGCTTGAGGATCGTCAGCAGCTGGGTCATCGACTCGCGGTGGATCACCGGGCAGTGGATCCCGGCCATGAACCGGCGCATCGCGATGACGTGCTCACTCCTCCTTGCCCCGGGCATCTGAGACCCGGTTCGCGTTGCGGCAGTGTGACTCAGGTCGCATCGCGCCGGCCCCGCGACGCTGAACCAGCCTCGTCTCCTATCCGTGATAGTAGTTGAGAGAGACACAACTGCTGCTGGCCCCCCGCGCCGAGGCCCGAGGGACAGAAGCCCGCAGATGGGAGACACCGAAATGCATGATCGTCTTGCCGCATCTCCGCCTGCGCAGGCCACCGATGTGATCGCGCGCGCGGTGGGCACGGTAGCCCTGGCCACCCTGGCGATGATCCACGTGCTGGACTTGCCCGGCACGCTGGGCCCGCTGCCACTGATCGGCGCCGGGTACCTCGGGATCATCGCAGCCGCGACGGTGGTCGGCGGGATGATGATCGCCCGGTCCCACCGGCTGGTGTGGGCTGCGGCCGGCCTGCTGGCGGCCGGGGCGATGGGCGGTTACGTGCTGACCCGTACCATCGGGGGTTTCCTCGGCGATCACAGCGACGTGGGGAACTGGCGCTGCCCGCTTGGCCTGGCCGCGCTCAGCGTGGAAACCCTGCTGATCCTGCTGGCTGCCTGGCAGGTGTGGGTCCGCACCCGGCGTAGCGCGCCGCCGCCACTGCCGGAGTCGCTGCCCGAGCAGGCCAAGCGGCGGGCCCCCGAATACAGCCACGCCGGCTGACCAGACCCGGCCGGGCCGGGCGGAACCCCCACCCGGCCCGGCCGGCCCGGCGAGTCAACCCTGTGCCAGAAATCCTCAAGGAGCACCACAAATGCGCATGTCCCAGCCTGGCCCGGAGGGCCAGGCACACCCGGCCGACTGGCGGCGGTGGCTGCTGCCGCTGGGCGGCATCGCCGCCCTGTTTGCCCTTTTTGCCCTGCCACTTGGCGGCTCGCCAGGCCTGGTGCTGAGCTACTCGCGGTTCCTGTCCGACGTTGGCGCCGGCGCGGTCCGCGCAGTGACCATTGACCCGGGCGGCCAGGTGGCCGGCACCCTGGCCAGCGGGCAGCCGTTCACCACGACTATTCCGGTCGCGCTCGATGACCGGAGCCTGGCCGGGCGGCTGGCCGCCCACCACGTCCAGGTCACCGCGACCGCCGGCACGCCGTCGTCGCCCTTGTCGGTGCTGATCGGGTTCCTGCCGCTGCTGCTGCTCGGCGCGTTCATCTTGTTCGCGGTCCGCAGCGCCCGCCGCCAGGCTGCCACCCTGGGCGGGCTCGGCGGGACGAACGCCCTGACCAAGGCCAAGACCCGGGTGATCGACGCCGAGCGCCCAGCCACCCGGTTCGCCGACGTGGCCGGCTACGCGGCGGTGAAAACCGAGGTCAGCGAGGTCGTCGACTACCTGCGTGACCCCGGCCGCTACCAGGCGGCGGGCGCCCGCGGCCCGCGGGGGGTGCTGATGGCCGGGCCGCCGGGCACCGGCAAGACCCTGCTCGCCCGCGCGGTCGCCGGCGAGGCCCACGTCCCGTTCCTGCCGGTGTCCGGGTCCAGCTTCGTGGAGATGTTCGTCGGCGTCGGCGCCGCGCGGGTGCGGAACCTGTTCGAGCAGGCCCGCGACCGCGCGCCGGCGATCGTGTTCATCGACGAGATCGACGCCCTCGGCTCCCGCCGGACCGCCGACGGCTTCGTCGGCAGCGACGAACGCGAACAGACCCTCAACCAGCTGCTCGCCGAGATGGACGGGTTCGACCAGGCCAGCGGGGTGGTGGTGCTTGCTGCCACCAACCGGCCCGATGCCCTGGACCCGGCGCTGCGCAGGCCCGGCCGGTTCGACCGCGAAGTCCTCGTGCCGCTGCCCAACCGGGCCGAGCGGAGCGCCATCCTGGCCGCCCACGCCCGCGGCAAGCACCTCGACCCCGGCGTCGACCTCGGCCAGGTCGCCGCAGCCACCCCGGGCTTCTCCGGCGCCGACCTGGCCAACCTGGTCAACGAGGCCGCCGTCACCGCGGTCCGGGGCGGCCGCACCACGCTCACCGCCGCCGACTTCACCGACTCCCGCGACCGCGTGCTGCTGGGCACGCGCGATCGCACCGTGACGCTCACCCTCGACGAACTGGCCACCGTCGCCGTCCACGAGGCCGGGCACGCCCTGGTCGCCGCCCTGTCCCCGCACGCCGACCCGGTCAGCCGGGTCACCGTCCTAGGCGCCGGGCACGCGCTCGGGCTCACCGAACTGCTCCCCGCCGACGACCGCCGGCTCTACGGCGAGAGCTACCTAACCGACACCCTGGCCGTCAAGCTCGGCGGCCGCGCCGCCGAGCGGCTGACCCGCGGCGAAGCCTCCACCGGCGCTGCCGACGACCTCGCCTCCGCCACCGCCCTGGCCACCCAGATGGTCCGCGAGTTCGGCCTCAGCGACGCGATCGGCCCGGTCAGCTACGGAGGAGCCCCGCTGTACCCAGGTCTCCCCGTGTCCCGCGGCTACTCCGAGCTCACCCAAAGGCTGGTCGACCGCGAGGTCGCCGCGTTGCTGACCAGGGCCGAGGCTCACGCCCGGGACCTGCTGAACTGCCACATCGACGCCCTCAACCAGCTCACAGCCGCCCTGCTCGAACACGAAACCATCACCGGCGACCAAGTGCGCGCCCTCATCCAGCCCGCTAGGCGCGCCGCGCTCACGGACATCGCCCGCCCGGCAGGCGCGGTCCCGGTGAGCGAACGCAGTGGCCGGGCAGCCGCCGACCTCCCCACCGGGACACCACAGCGGCGCGGTTGAACCGACCTTCCCTATCCGCCTTAGCAGTAACTCGACACCCTCAGGAGTCAATCATGCGACGCTCACGAATCCTCATCGCCAGCGCGGCCCTCGCCGCCGTCGCCGCCGGCGGCGGCATCACCGCCGCGGCCGCCACCGGCTCATCCGCCGGCAGCCCACGGGCTGCCACGTCCGCGCCAGCGGCGGCCCCAGCTGCCCCGGGCGCGGCGGCGACCGTGCGCACCGCCCTCGCGACGGTCGGCGGCAGCACCCAGACGATCCTGGTCAACGCGCAGGGACTGCCCCTGTATTACTACCGGCCAGACACTGCCACCAGGTCGCTGGTCACCGGGGGGCTGGCCAGGCTGTGGCCGCCGCTGACAGCGGCCGCGCCCACCGCCGCCGGGGTGAACGGCAGCAGGCTCACCGTGGTCCGCGACGCCCACGGTGATCAGGTCGCCTACAACGGGCACCTGCTGTACACCTTCACCAGCGACCGCCCCGGCCAGGTAACCGGTCAGGGCTTCCAGAACTTCTTCGTGGCTACCCCAGGCCTCGCTCCGCTGAGCAAGTCCTCGCCGCCGGCCCAGCCGGTGCCGGCCGCCCCGCCCGGCGGCTACGGCTACTGAGCGGCCACGGGCCTATCGGCGTTACGCCGCCAGCCGTCACGCGCACATGGAAACCTTCCTCACGCAGCACGTGCCTGCCGCCTCCTCCCGCCGGCCGCGCCGCACCACCGTGCCCGCATGCGGCGGGCAGGCGCAGAAGACGGCCACCAGATCTGTCTGCACTGTCGCGAGCCGGGCCGACCGGCCGGCTGCGGACCGCAGTCGTACTGGGGCAGCCTTGCACCCCGGGCCGGCGTCCTCACGCCCGCGCGGGCGACGTGTGGCCCGTGTCGCGGTCGTTGCGGTGGCCACGCTGGCGCTGGCGGGCGCCGGCGTGGCCAAGCGGTCCGCGCTGGCGGCGTCGGTCGCCGTGCTTCGCCATCTGCAGTGGGCATGGCTTCCGGCCGCCGTCCTGCTGGAAATCGCATCGTTGGCCGCCCTGGCAGGCATGCAACGCCGGCTGCTGACCGCGGGCGGCACCCGCGTCGGCGCGCGGTCGATGCTGGCCACGGTATTCGCGGCCAACGCGGTGTCGGTCTCGGTGCCCGTGGCCGGGCCACAGCTGGCCACGGTATTCACCTTCCGCCGCCTCACCCGGCAGGGCGCGGATGCCACCCTGGCCAGCTGGTCGCTGCTGGCCGGCGGCCTGATCTCCACCGCGGCGGGCGCCCTGGTCGTGGCCGGGGGCGGGCTGTCGTCTGGGAACACCGTGGTCCTGGCGGCAGCCGCGCTCGCCGGCCTGCTCGCGGTCGCGGCCCTTGCCGTGGTTGCGGTGGCCGCGCACCGGCCGCGGCTGCGCGGCGCCCTGGAGCGTTCCGCCGCCAGGGCACTGCGCAACGCAAGGCGGATGCTGCGCCGAAGAACCGGTGACCCCGGCCAGGCCGTCCGGGCCTGGGGCGCCCGGCTGGGATCACTCCGCCTTCCTCCGTCGGGCTGGGTGACGGCGACCGGGCTGGCGCTGGCCAACTGGCTCACCGACGCCGCGGTGCTCGCGGTAAGCATCCACGCCGTGGGCGCCGCCGTGCCCTGGCGCATTCTCCTGCTCATCTACGGTTCCGGGGTAGCTGCCCAAAGCCTGACCATCACCCCAGGCGGGACCGGGGTCGCCGAAGGAACACTCGGCCTCACGCTGGTGGCCGCCGGGCTCCGGACCGGCCCGGCGGTCGCCGCGGTGCTGCTGTACCGCCTGGTCAGCTTCTGGCTGGTCGCGTCCGCGGGGTGGCTGGTCTTCCTCCGGCTGCGGCGCCACCGCCTCCCCGAGGAGGCGCCGCCAGCACGCCAATTCTGGCGTCCCAGGCCGGTGCCGGTGAGTTGCCGTCGCGGCGCAGCCGCATGACCAGCTGGCCGCCGCTGTCCCGTCGCTCCAGGCGCCCGCTGAACAGCCTCCTTCTACTATCCGTGTTAGTAGCTGATGGCGGCATTGTCCGCTGGCCCGCGCGGCGCCCGCCCCCGGGACGGTCCCCACAACAGGAGGATGGCCAAGATGATCGAAAGCCCGCGCGCGCAGCGGCCTTCGGAAGCAGGGGGGATCTGGGAGCGGCCTGTGCTGCCGACGGGCGCGCTGCGGCGCGGCGGCCGACTGGCTGCGCTGCCGCTGCGGCACGCCGCGCGCACCGCCGCCGCGGCCAGCCGGCTGTCCCGGGCGGCGACTGACCAGATCGCGGCCCGCACCGCCGAGCAGGTGTTCGCCACCCTTGGCGAGCTCAAGGGCGGTGCGGCGAAGCTGGGGCAGGCGATGTCGGTGTTCGAGGCGGCGATGCCAGAGGAGGTCTCGGCGCCGTACCGGTCGGCGCTGCGGCGGCTGACCGACGCGCAGCCGGCCATGCCGGCCGAGGTCGCCCGCCGGATCGTCGCGGCCGACCTCACGGCCGCCTATGGCCCGGGCTGGCGCCAGCGGCTCGTGGCGCTCGGCAGCACACCGGTGGCTGCGGCCTCGATCGGGCAGGTGCACCGCGGGCGATGGCGGGACGACCGTGGCCACCTCGTCGACGTGGCGGTGAAGGTGCAGTACCCGGGTGTGGCCAAGGCGCTGCGGTCAGACCTGCGCCAGGCCCGGCTGCTGGCGCGGGTGATGGCCCGGCTCACCCGGCTGAACATATCCGGGCTGGCGGACGAGCTCGCCAGCCGGATCGTCGAGGAACTGGACTACGTCCGCGAGGGGCGCGTCCAGGCAGAAGTCGCGGCCGCGTTCACCCACCGCGTTCCCGAGGCCCTCGCTGCCGCCCGTGCCGCGGGGGTGCGCGAGCCGCCCGGCCGGACCAGCGTCACGGTGCCGGTTGTGTACGCCGCGACACCACGGGTGCTCATCACCGGCTGGCTTGAGGGGACGAGCCTGTCCACGCTGCTCGACGGGCGCACCGACCTGCTTCCGGCTGGCTGGCGCGAACTCGGCCGCCGCGAGGCGGCGGACCTGGCCGCGCGGCTGCTCAGCCACGCCATTTACGCGCCCGCGGCGTGCACCGGCTGGATGCATGCCGACCTGCACGCGGGCAACTTCCTGCTGCTGCCGGGCGGCCGGCTCGGCATGCTGGACTTCGGCGCGGTCGCCGCCACGCCCGGCGGCATCCCGGCGGCGTTCGGGCAGCTCGCCGCCGCGGTACTCGCCGGAGACGGCCCGGCCGCGGCGCGGCTGGCCCGGCAGACAGGGGCGCTCGGCCCGGACGCTCAGGTCGACCCACAGCTGATCGTCGAGCTGCTGCACCCCATCGCAGCCACCGCGGCCGCCAACAGCTTCACCTACTCCCGGCCCTGGCTGCGCGGGCTCATGGCCCACCTCACCGCGCCGCGATTCGCCCCCGTCCTGCGCCACCTGACACCCCCCCGCGAATACGCCCTCGTCTGGAAGGCGACGCTCTCGGCCGCCGGGCTCTTCGCCCAGCTAGGTGCCACGGTGCCCACCCGCGGATTCCACCTGGCCTACTCCCCCGGATTCCGCGGCGACATCCCCCCAGCCCAGCCGCGGCCGGCGCGCCAGCCGCCCCACCTCATCAGCGCAACCGCGCCCGCCCACCGGCTCGCACCCGGGCGCTGATCAGCGCCGCGGTTAACCCCGATCGGGCCCTTGGCTGGCAAACACGATGTGTCCCTCGGCGTGAGTGATGGCAGGGCCGACGGCAATGTAACGCACCGTGCACGTGTTCGCGCAGCGTACGACGATGGCGCGCGCGGCCGCCTCGGCCGCGACAAGCAGGTCACCCGGGCGCGCACCGGCCTTGAGCAGCTGCGACCCGGGCAGGCGCAAAATGCTGTTGGTACCCGGGTGCCTGTTGCCCTTGGAGTACCGGTCGGCGAGATAGGCGGCGTCGCCGGGGCCAAAGCGGGGCGGCAGGAATCCAGCGCTTTCGACACCGATGTCGCCACCGTGCGGCAGCCCAGATACCGCGACGGTCACCACGGATCCATCCGGGCGGATGGCGAACACGCGCCCGCTGGTCTCGCTGGGGGCGATCAGATCACCCCCGTAGCGGCCGAATGACCCCGGCGCCACCACAATGCCGCCTTCCATGGCCGGGGCACGGGAGGTTACTGTGCGGACGGCGCCGGCGCAATCGATGGCCAGCACTATGGTCGCTGTATGGTTCCTGGCAGTGACGACAAGCCGGTGCCCGAAGCGGCCGGTGGTGTCGAAGGTGATGCCATCCGGGGTAACGGTGGCGGGCAGGCTGGTGAACCGCGACGCCCGGCCCTCCGGGGTGATCTCGATAATGCCGGGGTGGCGTCCGGGCTGGAGAGCGAAGATCATGCCGCTGGGGAATGAGCAACCGGCTCCAGCGACACTCCCGCCGTCGGCCATCGCGATATAGGGCTCAGGCCCGACCGCAGTCCGGTAGCCGCCCGGCCCCCTGGCAAACGGCCGCAGCACGCCCGCCCGGGTCAGCGTATACAGGCGCCCGGCCGCAGCCACAGTGAACGAGCCATCGCTGCGCGGACCCGCAAGATCCACCACTCCCGCCAGATGCCGGAACCTGGCCCAGTGCCCGGGCAGCACGGGCCCGTGCGGCGGGCGGGCGGCCGGTGCGCACGCGGTCAGCACCAGACCCAATGCCAGGCTGACAGAGCCAAGACAAACAGCCCACCGCACATGATGCGTCACAAGATCTCCAGACTTGCGAACCATCACCGCGCCGGGCCGGTGCGTCCCCCTGGCTGGGGCGTGCGGCACGTCGGCCGGTCCGTCCGCCACTACCACTCCTCTTAGTACTACGAACGGTGAGTGACGGTTGTTCAGACTCGATAGAGGATCAGCCTGGGGCCGCGGGTGGGCCGCGCTAGATGCCGGTTTACCGGCGGCTCTTCACGCCTGGGTCATCCCCAGGTCCAGGTGTCACCGAACACCCCGCCGTTCGGCGCACCGCCCCGGCGGTCACGATCTGGCTCACCTTCATGCTGACCTCCATCCATCGCCGGCGAACGGCTACGCCGGACCGGCCGCCACTCACCCGGTTTGCGCGCGCGCCAGCTCGGCCGGGCTCCCGGCGCTCCCGTCCGTTCCGGCCTGGCGGCCGGCCACGACCGGAGCGCGATAGGCGAGCAAAGCGATCCCAGCGGTCATCACGATCAGCGACACCACCTCGGTGGCCACCGCCATGAGCCCGCTGGCGAAGCTCTCGTCGAGCCAGAGGTAGCCGATGCCGATCGACACTAGCGCTGCGGTGGTGGTGATCACGGCAAGCGCTGGTGAGGCGTTGCGCCCTGACTGAAACGCCTCCTGATTGAGCAGGAAGCCGACCGGGCCCACGACGGCCAGCGTGTAGAGCGGCCACTGCTGCAGTGGCTCGCTGAACCCCTGCGCCAGCGAGAACGTCACCAGCTTGAGCAGGAACGCGTTAACCCCGTAGCAGACCCCGCAGGCGAGCGCGAGCGCGAGCGCGCGCGTGGTCCGCGAGCCTGCCTTGGCCCAGGCCAGACAGCCTGCGAGGACCGCGGCCAGGCCCGCTGCCAGCGGTATCACCGCTGGCAGCGACACGCTCTCGGTGCCGCCGGTCGGCTGGGCAACCGCGAGGAACACACCGAGCCCCGCCGCGCAGCAGACCGCCCCAGTGAACAAGACCCGGTCCGGGGCCGCGCGCTGGGCCGCAGCGTTGATCAGGACCGCGAACAACAGGTCGCACGCCAGTATCGGCTGCACTAGCGCCAGCGGCCCGAAGTGCAAGGCGACCGCCTGCATCGCGCCTCCGGCGATGGTGGCCGCGATCGACGCGAGCCACAGCGGCCGGTGGGCCAGGTCGAGGAGCAGTCGCGGCGCGAAAACGCCACGTTCGGCCACTTGATTGACCGATCGCTGCTCGAGCACGGCCGACAGGCCGTAAGTTACGGCCCCGGCGAGGGCTGCCACCACGGCGGCCACCAGGAGCACCGTCGATCCCATCCCGAGGAGAAGGCGGAACTGCCGTCGTTACCCGACCATACAGGTGCCAGCAAGGCTACTGCCGGCATGCTCGGCTGCGCGGCTGCCCGGTGAGTTCCTGCCTCGCGCCAACCGCCTGCCCCTGCCGGTGGCAGGATCGTGCTGTGCGCCGTCGCCCCGTCATCGCGCGCCGTGGGCCTGACTTGCCGGGAGTGCCGTGCCGAAGCAGGCGGTTATCCTCTCCGGCTCGCTGGGCTCCGGCCACGACGTGATCGCCGAGGCCGTGACGGAGAGCCTGGAAAGGTTTGGCTGGGAGAGCCGCACGCTCGATTGCATGGGCATGCTCGGCCACCGCGCGGGCCAGGCGGGTGACTGGGTCTTCCGGCGGCTGACGGCGGTGCCCGGCGTCTACGACGGGCTGCACTTCGCCCATTTCCGGCCGGGAAGCCGGCTCGCCAGGGCCATGGACCAGGCCGCCACGTCCCGGCTGGTGCCGGCCCTCCACGCCGAGTTGCGCCGCGAACCTGCAGACCTGATCATCGCCGTGTTCGCGACCGGCGCCTCCGCCGCTGCGAAGCTCGCCCAGCCTGCCTCGGGATGCCGACGGGTCGTGCTGTGCGCCGACGCCGTGCCGCACAGTTTGTGGGTGCGGGACGGGATCGACTTGTTCCTCGTCACCTCCAACACGGCCGCCGCCTCGGTGCGCCGCTACGTGCCCCGAGCCCGGGTAGAAGTCGTGCCGCCGCCGGTGCGTTCGGCCTTCTATCACCGTGTACCGCAAGCGGCTGCTCGCCGGCCGCTCGGGATCCCCGCATACGCGCAGTGCGCCCTGCTCATGGGCGGCGGTTGGGGATTGGGCCCGCTGGAGCAGGCCGCCCGAGCGCTGGCCGGCGCCGGAGTGCATGTACTGGCCGTCGCGGGCCGCAACCGCCAGTTGGCCGGCCGGCTTGGGATCCTCGCGCGCAGCTCGCCGCGGGTGCACCCGTTCGGCTTCACCGAGCGTATCGTCGAGCTGATGAACGCCTGCGACGTCGTTGTCACCTTGCCCGGCGCCACGACGTGCGCCGAAGCCAGGGTGGTGGGCCGCCGGCTGGTGCTCCTCGACGCGATGCCCGGCCACGGCCGGGAGAATCTGCAGCACGAACTGGAACTCGGTGGCGCCAGCGTGTGCAGCCCGCGGTCGCAGGATCTGACCGCCAGCGTCCAGGCCGCGCTGAAGCTGGCCAGGCGCCGGCCGGACGGCGGCCGGGTGGCCGGCGAATGGGACCATGCGTTCGCGGAAGCGCTGGTCAGCATAGGCGCTGACCTGGCGCCATCGCCCGGAGACCAGCAGACCCCACGAGCATCTCAGGAGGCTGGCTGCCGATGATGCGCACGCTGTGTTTGCACCCTCCCTCGTATGAGGGGTTCGATGGTGGGGCGGGGTCGCGGTATCAGGCCAAGCGCGAGATCCGGTCGTTCTGGTACCCGACGTGGCTGGCGCAGGTCGCCGCCTGCGTGCCCGGCAGCAAGCTGGTGGACGCCCCGGCGGCTGGCCTCCGCCTGGACGACGTGCGGCCGCTGGCCGGTCAGTACGACCTGGCGGTGCTGCACACGAGTTCGCCGTCGTTCGCCGGGGACGTGCAGGTCGCTGAGGCGCTCAAGCAGGAGAACCCGGACCTGAAGGTCGGGTTCGTGGGTGCCAAGGTGGCGGTCGAGCCGGAGGCTTCCCTGCTCGCCTCGCCAGCCATCGACTTCGTCGCCCGGGAGGAGTTCGACTTCACCATCGCTGAGATCGCCGAGGGCCACCCCCTCGCCGAGGTGGACGGGGTCACGTTCCGGGACGCCGCGGGCGCGGCGGTCCACACCCCGGACCGCGTGATCCTGGAGGACATGGACCGGTTGCCCTACGTCACCGACGTCTACAAGCGCGACCTGGACGTCAACGACTACTACATCGGCTATCTCAAGCATCCCTACCTGTCGCTGTACACCGGGCGGGGCTGCCGGTCGCGGTGCACGTTCTGCCTCTGGCCACAGACCGTCGGCGGCCACCGCTACCGCACCAGGAGCGCCGAGCACGTCCTCGGCGAGATGGCCCGCATCCGTGAATTGTTCCCCACGGTGAAAGAGGTCTTCTTCGACGACGACACGTTCACCGACGACCGGCGCCGCGCCGAGGAGATCGCCTGTGGCATGGGCAAGCTGGGCCTGACCTGGTCCTGCAACGCGAAGGCCAACGTTCCCTATGACGTGCTCAAGATCTTGCGGGACAACGGCCTGCGCCTGCTGCTCGTCGGGTACGAGTCCGGCAACCAGCAGATCCTCATCAACATCAAGAAGGGCGTCCGGGTGGAGCGGGCGCGCCAGTTCACCAGGGACTGCCGCGACCTCGGTATCACCATCCACGGCACCTTCATCGTCGGCCTGCCCGGGGAAACCGCCGAGACGATCCAGGAGACCATCCGGTTCGCGAAGGAAATCAACCCGCACTCGCTGCAGGTGTCGATCGCCGCGCCCTACCCGGGGACCGCCCTGTACCAGCAGGCGAAGGAGAACGGGTGGCTGCCCGACGACGACGCCACCCTGATCGACGAGCACGGCGTCCAGACCGCCACCCTCAGCTACCCCAACCTCAACCGGACGGAGATCTACAACTCCGTCGAGACCTTCTACAAGCAGTTCTACTTCCGGGCCGGAAAGATCGCGGAAATGTCGGCCGAGATGCTGCGCAGCCCGGAAATGCTGAAACGGCGGCTGCGCGAGGGGATGGAGTTCGTCAGCTTCCTCCGGCACCGGGGAACCTAGCTCGCAGGGCGCTCGCGGCTAGTGTCAGCCTGATGACCCGTACTGGACCGGGACGTGCAGGGTCTGCGTCTTGGCCCAGCCCGCCGATCCGGGGGGCCATGCCCAGGCGGTGAACGTCGCGCCCGCCGCGGCGAGCGCGTCCACCTGCGCGCGCGGGCCCAGGGCGAGTGTTTGCGTGCCGGCGGGCAGGAATGGTAGCCACTGCCAGGCGGAGCCGGGCCCGCTGATGACCCCGGCGCGCCCGTTCAGCACCGCTCCCACGGCGCCACCGGGGCCGATGGAAACCGATGCCACCTCGGAGCCGCCCAGCGGCAGCGGCGATGATGACGCCCACCGGCCGCCGCCGGCTGACCACGCCGCCAGCAGTGTCGTATCCCGGCCGGTGCCGGCGGCCAGCAGCGCCGTCTCGCGGTTGCCGGCCACGGTCAGGCCAAGCACCCGGCTGGGCTGGCCGGGCATGGCGGCCGGGAACGGCGGGCCGGCCAGGCGCCACACCCCGCCGGTGAGCGCGAAGACGCCCGCTGTTCTGCGATGGCTACAGGTCCCGGCCAGCAGCGGCACCCCCGAGGGACTGAACGCGGCCACGGACAGGCTCTTCAGCCCGCACCGCCGGCCAGCAGCCGACCTGGCCAATGAACGCATCGTGGCCAGCGGGGCCCAGTGAGTTCCGCCCGGCGAGGACAGCTCGGCGGTGCCGTTGGCAAGCAGCGCGAGCAGGCGGCCGCTGCCCTGGGCGGCGGCGAGCGCGGCGGGGACATTGGCGAGGCGTGCATCAAGGAGGCTGGGCGACCAGGCGGCGCCGTTGTTATAGGTGGTGGCGAGCGGGGAGTAGGCCAGGTTCTGGCTGGGCCGGAACCCCGCCACCACGGTCCCCGCACCAGGGGTGGCGATGACCAGGCCGCCGTTGCTGGCCACACCGGGCGGGGTCACCAGCCGCCACTTGGTAGTTCCAGCGGGACGGGCGAACAGTTGCCAGAAGTTGTTGTGGCTGGCCGCTGATCCGCCCGTCTCCGCGACGGCCCAGGTCCCGGTCGGGGTGACCAGGGACGTGGCCAGCGACGGCGGGGGCGCCGGGCTGGCCGCGGCGCCCGGCTGGGGGGTCGCCGTGCCGCAGCCAGCCGTCACAGCGGCCGCCGCCGCCAGCACGGACACCAATCTGGTGCGGCGGCTCACGCTGGCCTCAGATACTGCCGGGCGGCGTCGGCGAGCAGGACCGCGAACGACGATTTGGTAGCGGTGGTGCCGGGCCCCGGGGCGGTGTTGAGCTCCCCGCGGACGTGCCCGTTCTGGTCGATGACATAGGCGACGTCCCCGTGGCCGATCATGGAGCCCGCGGGCAGGATCAGGGCGGCGATCCCGTACTCCTTCCATACCTGCTGGAGCTGTGGCACGGTCCCGGTCAGGTACAGCCAGTTCGGCACCTGGGTCAGGTGTTCCTGGCGGTCGAACGCCTGGGTGTCGGCGGTCTGGTGGTAGACGGGGTTGGCGACGATCGCGACCAGTTCCACCCCGCGGGAAGCGGCCCCGAGCAGTTGCCCGGCGGCGCGGAACTCCTGGGCGATCAGCGGGCAGTCACTGGTGCACACCGGGTCCAGGAAGGTCAGCAGCACCACCTTGCCGCGCAAGCTGGCCAGCGTCACGGTTCGCCCGTGCTGGTCGGTGAGCGCGAACCCCTTGGCGGGAAAGTTCAGCTGCGCGGTGGACCCGGCGATGGCCTGGGCGAGGATGGGGTCGGCGTTCGGGTTGGCCTGGGCGGCGGCCATCGGGGCCGCGCCGAGGATGATCAGCCCGACCGCGCCGACGGCGGCGACCGACCGGAAGTTCGCCGTGGCCATCGACTGCCGCAGGTAGCCGGGACGGAAGCGGGCCTGCCAGCCCCGAGCGGCTGCCTCCAGGCTGGCCGATTCCGTGGCCGACGCTGGCTCGTCGGCCACCGACGGCGCTGGCGTGAGGGCGAGGTACCCGCCGAAGGCCAGGAGCGCGAACGGGAGCATGCTGTTGGGGTCGGTGCCCAGGCCCCCGAGGAAACCCAGGTCCTCGATCAGCACCCAGTCCGCCAGGCACAGCACGGTGAACGCGATGACCGCGGGGCGGATCAGCCGCCGCCGGCCGGTCAGGAATATCCCGCCGGTCACCGCGAGCGCGGCCACGGCGAACAGGTTGACCGCGAACCCGTGCGCCTCATCGAAGCCGGTGAACGCGTTGAGCAAGGCGGACAGGGCATGCGGCTGCGGGGTCTGCGCCATCGTCTGCGTCATCCCGGCCAGCGTGCCCGGCGTCCCGCGGGAGGCTCCCTGCCAGAATCCCCGTCCGGGCCAGGCCTGCAGCACCGCCATCCCGGCAAGGAACAGGCCCAGCCCGGCCAGGACCAGGCGGCCGAGCCGGGCGGTGTGCCAGGCGCGTTCTGGGAGCGCGATCAGGGCGCCGGCGAAGCAGTAAATGAGAACCGCGCCCGGGGCGCCGAACAGCCAGGTCAAGCCGGGAGCGAAGATGCTGCCGAATGCCTCGCCGAAGACCCAGACCACGAGGCCCCAGGCCACGCTGGCCAGCCCCGCGAGCCGGGAAAGCGGGCCGTGCGCGGCGGCCAGCAGCCAGACGCCGATGCCGATCTGGATCCACACCGCCGACGCCCCGGCCTGCATCGGGTGGTAGGACCAGGTGGTCCCGGCCCAGTTGACCACGTGCTGCACCCACTTCGGTGAGGCCGCCGCGAGCGGCTCTATCACCTGCGATGGGAGGCCGATCGCCATCTTCGGCTGCGCCTGCAAGATCCCGTCGAAAAGCCACAGCAGGCCGAAGCCGACCCGCAGTAGCTGTCGCGCGGCGGGCTCGGCCACGGCAGCCGCGGGTGGGCCGCCCGGCCCCGCCTGCTCGGCTGTCCGGGCTGCCGCGGGCAGCCACGCCCGCACGGTGATCCAGGCGAGCCCGAGCACCGCGAAGATCAGCAGCGCGATGATCGCCTGATGTAGCAGCGCCGACTTAAAGGCGGCGACGACGGCGGGGGCGTTGACGTTGATCCCCGAGTTCATCCCAGGCATGACGCCACCTGCTCTTCTGATACCGCAGGCCGCCGCTCACCCAGCACACGAGGCGGGCTAGGACGAGTCCAGCTCCTGGCACCGGCAAAGCACCCGCGGGTGCCGCCGCACCAGGAAATCTACCCGGCACCGAAAGCAGCCGCAACACAAAGAAACCTTTTGTGCTCGTATTATTGTCTCAATACCCTGCCGGGGTTTTCCACATACCGGCCCCGGGTTCAGGCAATACCCCGAAGGGGTTTCCCAGAATGCTAGAGGTGCTAACACGGGATGCTTTCACGCTTGCGTTGGCCGTGGTTACCCCATTAGCCTCATTGTGATATGCGCCGCAGTGAAACGCGAGCCACGCACGGCAGCCCGGGAGGACGCTGACATGCCCGGGCCGCCGTGGCTGACGGGCACGCTCGCGGCCGTCGTGATTCTCATCGCCGCCTATTCCGCGGGCCGCCTGGTGTTCTCGCGGCTGCCGGGGCGGGTAACCGAATACGACGCCGACGCGCTGCATGCCGTCATGGGCGCCGCAATGGCAGGAATGCTCATGCCACAGCTGAACATGCTCCCACGCGGCGCATGGACGGCCGTTTTCGCCCTCGCCGCGGCATGGTTCGGCTGGCACGCCGTCCGCGGCCGGGGCCGGGGCGCCTCCGGCGCCGGCCGGTGCCGCTACCCCGTGCCTCATCTGATCGAGTGCGCCGCCATGCTCTACATGCTCCTGCCCACGGCTGGCCAGCGGCCCGCGCAGGGCGGCCCAAGGTTGGTGATGCCCGGTATGGGCTCCTCTGCCGCCTCCGCGGCCAGCTTCCCGGCACTCGCGGTGATCCTCGCCCTGTTCATGGCCGGCTACATCGTGTGGACCACCGACCGGCTGACAGCCCTGGCCCGGGCCAGATCCACCGAAGTAACCCCGGACGCGACCCGCAACTACCCGCCCGTGTCCGCGGCAGCCCAGGGCCGGCGCCCCACGGCCGTGGCCGCAGTCACAGCAGCCGCCGCAACCCGGCCCGGCAGCCCCGCGGGCCGCGCCATGGTCGCCCCCAAACTCGCCGCGTGCACCAAGATCGCAATGAGCCTCACCATGGGCTACATGCTCATCCTCATGGTCTAGCCCCGCACGTGCCGCAACGAACACCGGCCCGGGCCGCTGGCCACCAGGTCACAGCACGCCCAGGATGTACTGGGCAGCGGGGCTGAGCCGGGCCAGCGTTCCGGGCCGGACGTACGCGCGCTGGTCCAGTTGCTGTTTGAGCCCGCGCCGGCAGAAGTAGGAGTGCAGCGCCCGGCGCGGGCGGCCGGTGACGTTCTGGGTGCCGCCGTGCCACAGGTGGCTGTTGAAGATGACGACGGTGCCGGCGGCGCCGAGTACCTTGACCTCGCCGGGGTGCGGGCCGGTCGGGTCGGCCATCGCCTCGCGCGGCAGCCGGGCGCTGCGGTGGCTGCCAGGGACCACCCGCGTTGCCCCGTTGAGCTCGGTGAAGTCGTCGATCAGCCAGATCGAGTTGCAGACCCGGTAGTTACCGGGGCTGACCGCCTCCCCCCAGTCGGCATGCAGCCGCTGGTGGCCGTGGCCAGGCAGCGCCGCGCGGCCGTTGAGGGAGGACAGGGTGAAGTCGCCCAGCACGTGGGCGATGGCCGCGAGAACCGGGGGGCAGGTGAAGCACACGTCGAAGACCGGATCCTTGTTCACCAGGTCGGCCAGCCGGTCGGTGCCGTCCTCTTGATGCACCTCGGTACCGGCTCGCTGGCCCTCGGCGCTGGTCAGTTCCGCGAGGCGGCGGCGGATGGTCTGGAGTTGCCCGGCGGAGAGGATGCCCGGCAACGGGAGGAAGCCGTCCTCATCGAGTTGCGCCCTCTCGGCAGCGCTGAGCTGCCCGGGAGGGACACCCAGGTCGCGCAGTGCCGTCCCAATGTCTACCATCACGTCCTCTCCGCCGCGATCATGGTCCGGCGACGATGACGGGGCCGCTGGTCGGGCCCTCGGCCCAGGTGGTGGTGCGATCGCAGATGACGCTGCTGGAGCCGTCCGCGTGCCAGGCGCGCCGGCGGCCGTGAAGGTAGCAGCCGGCGAGGACGGCCCGGCTGCCGCCGGTCACGCGGATCGCCTGGTACGGGGTGAGTGCGCCGGTGCCGTCGTCGTTGAGACCGGGGAACACCTGGCATCCGGTGATGGTGACCGGCCCGGCGAAGCGGCGGATGCGGATCCCGGCGTAGGCGGTGTGGTTGTTCGCGGCGTCGCGCTTGAAGGTGCAGCCGGTAACGGCCAGCGGGATCGCCACCCCGCCGGTGGCCAGGAACCCGTTACCGGCGGACCGGTCGGTCCGGCAGCCGGTGAAGGCGACCCCGCCCGAAGCGATCTGGTTGTTGCGGCAGCTGTACCGGTACCCGGACTGGCCGGACCATTCCGACCGGCAGCCGAGGTATTCGGTGTTGCCGGTGGTGTCCAGGTGCCAGCCGTCCTGCCCGCTGTTGGTGGCCAGGCACTTGGTCCAGTTGCTGTCCGCCGAGCGCAGCAGGTAGCCGTGCCCGGCGTTGTACCGGCAGAACACGTGGAAGCCCGTCCAGCCGCCGGGCTGCACGTAGGGGTCGTGGGGGTATTCCTGGTGGACGCCATCGCCGGTCATCCGGCCGATGTGGACCTCACGCAGCTGGACACGGGATACCTGGTCCAGCGAGGCGATGCCGTGCACGGTCTGCCCGGCGGGCAGCGCGGCGCCGGACAGCATCAGGTGCTGGAAGTGCTGCTCTTCGGACCGGGTGGGATAGCCGCCGACAGCCCGGTCAAGCAGGGCGATCACCGCATTCAGCGGGCAGTCGCCCTGTGCCCAGTCCGGGCCTGGTTTGATGACGCTGCCGTGCTCGGCCCAGGTCCCGACCAGGGGCGTCCCAGGGCTGCCGTGCCAGCCAACATACGGCGGGGCAATGATCGGCCCCCTGGTCTTGTACATCCCGGGCGGGACCCCGATCGTCTGACCGGGCCGCGCCGCGCTGACCGCCTCGGCGAAGGCGCCGTCGGAGTAGGTCCGCCAGGTGGGGTCGGCTCCGCAATCGGCGACCACGTCGATGTCGCCATAGGTCATTAACACACGGTAACGCCCCGTGGGTCCTGTCCCCAGCACGTCCAAGACAGGTCTCGGGGCCGGGATCTCGCGGTCCCGGCCCCGACATCGGTATGCCCCTAGGCTGGACTCCCTCCGGCGGTGCACGGGTTGGAGATGATCTGGCGGAAGTCGTTGAAGCGCTGGATGGTCGCACCGCCCCCGCCGAAGGCGAGGTAGGTGAGGCTCAGCAGCGACCCGTACTGCGCGTTGCGGCCGAAGTCGGTGGTCGCACCCGGCAGATCGTTGCCGAACCCCCACATGCAGCGGCCACCAGCCTGGAAGTTCTGGGCACCGTGCTGGAACGCGCTGAAGAACGGGTAGAAGGCGGCCGGGGTGCCCTTGTCGGTGGTCGGGATCAGGGTGCAGCCCGCCCCGGTGGACCGGTTGCAGGTGTTGAACTCGATTCTCGGCAGGTCAGCCTCGAAGGCCACGCGGGAGTAGTTGACGCTGTTACCGGGCCCGGTGCGCGGGCTGGAGAACAGGATCGGCTCAGGGTGCAGGGCTGCGTTGCCGTCCGGCCAGACGGGCTGGTAGCCGAGGCTGTCGAACCCGACGTTGGTGTCGGTGCAGCCGTTGATGTTGATCACCAACGCTTCCGTCCCCGGGAAGCAGAAGTCGTCATCCCCGTCGGTCGGGGAGGTGTTAGTCCCGAATCCCTCGGTGTTACCGGCCGGGCAGGTAACGGGGTTGCCGCTGGTGTCCAGCCCGAACGGGGTGGCCGGGATGGGGGTTGGGCCGTTGCAGTTCTCGAAGTGCCCGATCTCGCTGGTGAAGGAGATGTTGTAGCTGTGCGCCGCCCAGATGACCCGGGTTTGCTCGGAGGAGGTGGAGTACATCGGGTGGAAGTCGTACGGCTGGTTGACGCAACTGGTGCCGGTCGGGTCGTACTGGACCTGGCCGAACCCGTTGGCCGCGCTGGCGGTCATGAATCCCTTCTGCCCGCTGGTCAGGTCGTTGATGACCGCCTGCAACCCATTCGGTGTGTCACGCATGGACACCCTCAGGTTGTCGCCGGAGTTCATGAACAGGTCGTTCGCCGGGTCCGGCGTGAACGTGGCGGTGGTGGAGTCCACGGGGTTGGCCGGGGACGTGGTCAGGCCGTTCTTGGTGACGAAGGCGAAGTTCACGTACTCGAGGCCGGTCCTGGCGGCGCAGGTCGGGTTTAGCACCGTCCCATTGACCGGGTCCTCGGCGAGGCTGAAGATGTTCATCGCGGCGCACCACCTTGTCGGATCACAGGCGCTCGCGCCCACTGCGACCTGCCACGTCGGCCACGGCACCCATCCGGGCGGGTAGAACTGCAGCTCCATGAACGCGGTGCCCGGGTGGTTGGGGGAGACAGCCGGGTCGACGATGTTGGTGTCGCTGTCGGGGGTACAGGTGGACACCTGTTCCGGGTAGGACTGCGTGGCGCACAAGGCCATGCCCAGCCAGAGCGCCCCGTTCAGCTCGAACTGGTAGGACTTGCCGGGCGTGTTGGGGTTGGCCGGTGAGGGATCGTGCGGCAGCCGCAGCGAGTAGGTCATGTGGTTGCCCGCCCCGGGGACATTGGAGTAGAAGACCGCGGACGGCTCGTCGTGGCCGACATAGTCCGCGCCGAAGACATCTGCCGGGCTGCCGACCTCAGCGCACAGGCTGCTGTACTCGCAGTTGATCGCCGCGTGCTGGCTCGCGCTCGCGGCGTGGACGACGTGCACCGCCTGTGCTGGGACGGCGGCCGCGAGAGAAGCGCCCGCTATCAGCAAGGTTCCGGGAATCGCCACCAGCCGTACGAGTTTCATATGCCACACTCCGCGGTGAGCCGGTCACCGGCTGGGCGTGTCCCAGCACGCCGATGTGCCGAACTCCCGGGGCGGAGCCTAACACCGGACAGGCCGCCCGAACAGGAGTCAACGCCGTGCTATCGCGCTTACCTGGGCAGATGAGGGTCAACCTGGCTGGCGCCTGGCAGCAGCGGCCCGCGCCGCGAGCACCGGGATGGCGGCGATCTTCGCGGCGGTCAGGTTGTTCCAGTAGAGGCCGCTGGGCCGGCGCGAGGGCTCACACTCGATTACCTCGTCCGGCGTGACGATCAGGTCGACGCTGAAGTCGTGCTCGGTCTCGGGCATGACCTCGTCTATCACCTGCAGCGGGTGGACGGTCGTCACGATCACCGTGCTGGGGCCGATCCGCCCGGCCTCCTGCAGCAGGGCGACCGCGATGTCTGAATAACCGGCGCCCTTCCCAAGCCGGGTCCCCCGGCGGTTTACGGCGACGCTGCCGCAGATGACCATGTCGACGCGGCGCATGTCCGCGACGCCGATCTTCCGGGCGCTGCGGGCGGCGCGGGAACTCGACGATGCCTCGGCGGGTGCGCCGGTGAGGCTGGTGGGGTCGACGACGAAGAACGGCAGGTCGGCGGCCAGTCTGGGGACCGCCACGTACAGCAGCTTGCCGTCCCGGAGGGCTCGTTCCCGGACGGGCTGCTGCGCGCGGTCCGGGACGGCGTTGACAACCTGGGCCGCCTGCCACTCGGGCAGCCCGGCGAGCCGGCCCGCCGCCGCCTCCGCGCCCACGAAAGCCGGGATGTATCCGTGGACGCCGCGCTCCACGACGCGTTCGGCCACCAGCAGGTCCCAGACCCGCCTGCGGATCGCCTGCTTGGCCTCATCGATTTCCGCGCTCACGGCTAACCACTCTAAGCATCGTGATAGTGCCGGGTGACGGCGCGGCGCGCTTGCTCGTAGGAGGCCCAGAGTTCATCCCACAACGCGCCCCGCGCCGGATCCGGCTCGGCCGTTGGCGTGCCGGGCTCCGGCCCACCCCCGCCGGCTACGCCAAGCGCCGTCGGCAGCTCCCCGTCGGTGCCAAGCGCGGCGAGGAGCGCGGCCCCGCGGGCGGAGTATCCGGCGCCGTGGCCGGTCGGCGCGCCAACCCGCCGCCCGGTCGCATCGGCCAGGTCCGCGCGGAAGACCGGGTCGCCGGCGCTGCTCCCAGCGACGCGAAGCTCGCCGCCGAACTGCCCGGTCTCGTCGAACGCCGTCAGGCACCGGCGGCTCTCCAGCAGGATGCCGTTGACCAGCCCACGGGCGAGATGACGGCGCTCGTGGCCCAGTTCCAGGCCGACGACCGTGCCGTACAGCAGCGGGTCCCAGAGCGCGCCCTGCTCCCCAGGGCTGAAGTAGGGCATGATCAGCGGGGCGTCCGCGGGGTCCACGCCCGCGGCCAGCGCCATCAGCCCCGCCTCGTCGATCTGGGTGCCGAACAGCCCGGCCAGCCAGCCGATCGCGCTCCCGGTAGCCAGGACGTCCATCTCCAGGCCCCAGCGGCCCGGCTCGGCGAGCGGGGTGACCAGGAACCGGTGGCCGGGATCGAACAGCAGCCGGTCGGCCACGCCCAGGATGACGCTGCTCGTCCCGGCGATGTAGGCGACCTCGCCAGGGTCTCGCACGCCGAGGCCGAACGCGCCAAGCACCGAGTCCGCCCCGCCCAGGCACACCGGGATCCGGCCGCAGCCAAGCCGCCGCGCGGCCTCCCCGCGGAGCGGCCGGCAGGTCGTTGACGGCAACACCGGCGGCAAGGCGGGCAGCGCACGGCCGGCCACCGACGCGGCGGCGGCGAGTATCTCGCTGTCCCAACCGCCCGGCTCGAGCCGGTAGCAGCCGAAACCGGACGCCGTGCTCGGGTCGGTGGCCATCTCCCCGGTCAGCCAGCCGAACAGGTAGTCCTTCGCGGCCAGCAGCATGGCGGTGCCCGCGGCCCTGGCCGGCTCGTCGTCGCCCAGCCGCAGGAACATCGGGAGCAGGTAGCGGCCGTCCACCCACTGCCCGGTGGCCCGGTACAGCTCATCGCCGCCGCAGCGCTCGCGCAGCTGTTCGCCGCGTGCGTCACCGCGACTGTCCTGCCAGGTGATCGCGGGCCCGGCGGGCTCCCCGCCCGGCCGCGCGGTGACCAGGGTCGGGATCATCGCCGACAGCCCGATGCCGCGCCAGCGCCGCGCGGGCACCGTGCGCCGGAGCTGTGCGGCCACCGACTCGACCGCCATGATCCAGTCCTGCGGCGCCTGCTCGCAGGCCCCCCGTGCGGGCCTGCGAGTGGGATACCCGGCGCCGCCCCGGGCGACGACGGCGCCGTCTGGCGCCATCGCCACGCCCTTGAGCCCGGAGGTGCCGAGGTCAAGGCCGATGAAAACGTCGGGCTCGCTCGTGCTCATGCCCGCGGCCACCTGGTCATGCCCCGGCCGCTCCCCCGCTCACGCCGGCGGCGAGCCCGCCAGCTCCGCCTCGATGGTGTCGCCGTGGCTCACCATCGGGTCAGTGTAGAAGCTCGACTTGCCGACCAGCTTCGAGATCACCGAGAGCACAAGCCCAACCGCGGCGAACCCGAAGCCGAACGCGATCTCGATGCCGTTCAGCGACCCGGTGGCGAACGAGTAGATGATCACGAACGCCATGAACGCGGCGCCGAGCCCGGGCAGGATCCCGCCGAGGATGAGGTTGCCGGTGCTTGTGAGGATCGAGCGCCGGTAGAACCACACCGCGGTCCCGGCCGTGAGCAGGTAGAAGATCGCCGCCTGCAAGCCCAGCGTGCTCACGATGTCGTTGAGCGCCCTGCCGATCGAGCCGATGAGGGTGGAGCCCCACAGGAAGACCACGTTGAGCAGCCCGAGCAGGATCGTGGCATTCCACGGCGTCCGGTATCTCTCGCTGACCGCCCCGAACCATTGCGGGAAGACCCGGTCCCGCCCCATCGCGAACGAGATCCGCGAGGAGCTGACGATCGCCGCCTGCAGCGAGGCGAGGGTGCCGCCCAGGACGGCCACGATCATCACTTGCTTCCAGAAGCTGCCGCCGATCTGCGCGCCGACGAAGGCGAGGATGTTCGCCGCGTTCGCCTGCATCACATGGTTCGGCGCGATGCCCTGGAACGCCAGGATGGTGGCGGCGTAGATCACGAACAGCAACACGACGCTCGTGATCGCCGCCGGCCCGGCCTGCTTCCCGTGCGCCTCCTCCCCGACGTAGGCCGCGGTGTCCCAGCCGGAAAACAGGAAGATGGCTATCAGCACCCCGGAGATCAGCGCCGTGAAACCGCCCGCCCCGCTGATCGTGAACCAGGAGCTGGTCAGGTGCACGGTGTGGTGGAGGTGCCCGCCGTAGATGCCGATGACCGCGGCGATCGTGAAGCCGACCAGCAGGCCGTACTCGAAGATCGCCCAGCCCCATTGGAACCGGGCCGAGAGCTTGATCCCGAGCGCCGCGACGGCCAGCACGAGCAGGTTGAACGCGGTGCCGACCAGGGCCACGTCGTACTTGTTGTTGGCGGCGGCGTTGCTGAAGAACGTGAGCATGTAGGTGCCGAGCGGGATCGTCAGGCTGACGGTGCCGATCGTGTAGTACATCAGCATGATCCAGCCGGAGAAGAAGCCCGCGTGCGGGTTGACCGCGCGGCCCACCCAGGAATAGGTGGCGCCAGCGCTTGGCTGCCAGGCGTTGAGACGCTGGTAGCCGATCGCGATCCCGAGCATCGGGATGAAGCAGATCACCAGCGGCAGGAAGCTCGCGTATCCGATGGTGGCGAGCAGGGCCGCCAGCGCGACCGCGATGCTTTGCGTCGGGCCGGAGCTGGCCATGGACATGACGACCACGTCGCGGGCCCTGAGGGCGTTCGCGCGCAGAGTGCGGCCGGGCGGCCCCTGCGCTGGCGACGGGTGCCGGCCAGGGTCCGTGCTGCTCGCAGGCGAGGACATGGGGGCCTCCCATCGCCACAGGCAGACCTGACTGCATACTTTGTATGCTCAGTGGACCACAAAATAGACTCAACCGGGCGGGCGGCGCAATGGTCAGCCGGGCTCGTCCGGCAGCGGCCTGACGTCCCAGTCCTGAAAGCCCGGCGTCGGGAACAGGTGCCGTGACGTGCTGCCGGAGATCGCGAACGCGAACTCGGTGGCCGGGTAGAGCTGCTCGAAGCAGTCGAATGGGATCCCGGCCTTGTCCATGCTGAGCCCGCGGATCCGGACGGCCTGGGTGCGTGGCGGAATGCCCAGCAGCCGCCGCTCCGCCACCGTGGGCATGATGACCTCGAGGTACTGCTCCTCGTAGGAGTCCTCCAGGCCATACTCCCGGCCCAGCAGGTCGTAGAGTGAGCCGCCCAGGTCGCGGACCAGGCGGTCCAGCTCGGGGGCCAGCGCGGTCGGGATGACCGAAGTCTCCACCACGGCGGGCGCACCGTCGATCATGCGCTGCCGCCGCAGCTGCCACACCCGGTCATCGGGCCGTATCTGCAGCGCCCGGGCGATATCTCCGGACGGCAGGCCTCGCCGCATCGCCAGGATCCGGGTGTCGAGGCTCTTGGCTCCGCGCCCCGCCCCAAGCGTGCCGAGCAGGCTGCCCGCCCTGGCCGGCTCGGTCACGATCCGCGGCCGGGCCAGGAACGTGCCGAGCCCCTGGTGGCGGCGGACCTTCCCGGCCCGCTCCAGCTCGTCGAGAGCCCGCCGGACTGTGATCAGGCTGACCCCGGTGAGCTCGGCCAGCTCAGCGTAGGTCGGCAGCATGTCACCTGGCACCAGCCCGCGCTCGGCCACCAGTTGCTCCACATAGGAGACCACCTGCTCGTAGAGCAGCTTCGGCCCCGGCCCGGCTTGCCGGGGCGCCTGCCCGGGGCGTTCCGCGTGGCCGCCGCCCAGATCCAGCACCATGACGGCCATCACCTCAGCGGGTCGCCCGGCTTATCGCAGCGAACGCCTGCTCGGCGGCGTCCAGCGTGTCGCCGACGTCGCCGGGCGAGTGCACCAGCGACAGGAACAGGTTCTCGTACTGGCTCGGGTGGAACAGGACGCCGCGCAGCAGCATCTCCTGCCACCACCGGGTGAAGAGCGCCTCGTCCGCGTAACGCCGGGCGTCCCGCCAGTTGCGGATCGGGCGCTCGCTGAACCACAGCTGGAACACGGTGCCGAGCCCCTCGACGATCACTGGCAGCCCAGCGTCGGCGGCCAGCTTGCGCAGCCCCCCCATCAGCGTCTCGCCCAGCTCCCGCTGCCGCTCGAACAGCCCGGGCTCGGCCAGCACGTCCATCGTCGCCGACACCGCTGCGCAGGCGACGACGTTGGCGTTGTAGGTGCCCGAGTGGGAGTACCGGCCGTCGGCGATCATGGACATCACATCGATGCTGCCGCCGATCGCCGCGACGGGGAACCCGCCGCCGAGGCCCTTCGCCAGCGTGGTCAGGTCAGGCGTCACGCCGAAGAACTCCTGCGCCCCGCCGCGGGCGAACCGGAAGCCCGTGATGACTTCGTCGAAGATCAGCAAGGCGCCGTGCCGCCGGGTTTCCGCCCGGAGCAGTTCCAGGTATCCGGGCTCGGGCAGGATGCAGCCCGTGTTGAACATGGCCGGCTCGGTGATCACAGCCGCCACCTGATCGCCGCGCTCGGCCATCACCTTGGCGAAGCTCGCCGCGTCGTTCCAGGTCAGCACGATAAGTGTGTCCGCGAGCTCGGCGGGCACGCCGGGACCCGAGGGGACCGGCCGCGGGCTGGCGGCCGGCCCGGCCGCCACCGGGTCGACGTGGTTGCTCCAGTAGACGGTGTCCTGCCAGCCGTGATAGTGGCCCTCGAAGCGGATCAGCAACCGGCGCCCGGTGTACGCCCGCGCCAGCCGCACCGCCGTCCCCACCGCCTCGCTGCCGGAGTTCGTGAAACGCACCAGATCGACCCCGGGGACCGCCTCGACGACCTTCCGCGCGGCCTCGACCTCGATCTCGTACGGCAGCCCAAAGCAGGTGCCGAGCTCGGAGATGGCCGCGACCACGGCCTGGGTGACGGCCGGGTGCCGGTGGCCGAGGATCATCGGTCCGAGGCCGAGGAGGTAGTCGATGTAGGAGTGGCCGTCGACGTCACGCACCCGCGAGCCGCTGCCCTGCGCCAGGAACGGGGGGTACGGCCGCCACCCGAAGTTCGTGGTCCTCGCGCTGCTGCCAGCGCCGCCGGGAACGTAGCGGCCGGCCATGCCGAACAGCTCTCCGGAGCGTGGTGCCCATGCCTGATACCGCTGATCGAACGTCACATCCGGTTGCCCCCTGTGCTAACGCGCCTTTTGTATACTCTGCATATTCAACATGATTCGGCCCCGTTGGTCAGCTGGCGGCGCTCGGCCCCGCTGAACGGGATGGGCTTGTGGCGGTCCGCATCCCAGCGAACCGTGGTGACGCGCGCCTCGGCCGCCACCTCCCCCGAGGGCAGCAGGATCGTCTCCCGGGTGGTGAGGCTCGTCCTGCCCACGCTTGCCACCTCCACGCGCACCGTCACCCGCCGCGCGGCGAGGCGAACCTCCGCGCGCAGGTCCAGCTCGATGCGGACGACCACGTAGCTGGGATCGCTGCCGAGGGTCTGGGTGTAAAAGGCGTCCCGGCCCTCTTCGAGGTAGGTCAGGAACACCGCGTGGTTGACGTGGCCCAGCGAGTCCGCGTCGCGCCACCTGACGTCGACCGAACGCTCAAACGCGGTGCCCAAGTGCGCCCCCTGGAATGCCGTTTGCCACCGGGGCTGTAGCGTAATCGGGCGGCCCTGGGCGCCGCCAACTCGATCGGGGAAGGCCGTTGCAGCGCATCGAAGCTGACGTTCTGGTACCGGGCCGGGGCGCGCCGGTGCGGGACGGCTGCGTCGTCATCGACGGGCCGGTCCTGCGGTATGCCGGCCCGCTGGCAGAGGCGCCGCAGACCCCAGAGGCGCAGGTGCACCGGGTCCCTGCCGTCATGCCCGGGCTGTGGGACTGTCACGCGCACTTCATGGGGCTCCGCACACCGAATCTGGCCGATCTGGCGGCGATTCCGCCGGTGCTGGCGGCCATGCGGGTCACCAGGGACGCCAGGCTCGCACTCGACGCCGGGTTCACCAGCGTCCGTGAGGTCGGCGGGCTCGGCGTCTGGCTCGCCACGGCCATCGAGGAGGGCTCGGTCGCCGGCCCCGCGGTCTACGGCGCCGGGGCGGTGCTCAGCCCGACGGGCGGTCACGCCGATCTGCACATGTACCCGGCGCACTGGGTACACGACCTGGCCGACAGGCTGGGGATGCTCCGCCAGTGCGACGGCGTGCCCGAGTGCCTGCGCGCCGTGCGGCTCCAGCTCCGCAACGGCGCGCGCCTCATCAAGGTATGCGCCTCGGGCGGCGTGATGAGCCAGGTCGATCACCCTGTCCACCAGCAATTCAGCGACGACGAACTGCGGGCGATCGTCGAGGAGGCGGCGCGGGCCGAGCGCGCCGTCGCGGCACACTGCCACGGCAAGCCGGGCATCATGGCGGCGCTGCGAGCTGGCGTGCGCACCATCGAGCATGGCACCTACCTCGATGACGAGGCGGCCGATGCCATGCGCGAGTGCGACGCGGTGCTCGTGCCGACCCGGCTCATCATCGAGGAGCTTCTCGCCCACGGTGCCGCAGCGGGCCTGCCGGACTACGCCCACCGCAAACTGCTGGAGGTGGCCGACCGGCACGCCGCAGCCATCGCCGTGGCCCACGAACGCGGCGTGCGCATCGCCCTGGGCACCGACATCGGCTGCTCAGGCCCGACCGCGCCGGCCCGCTGGGGGCAGAATGGCGCGGAGCTCGCGTACCTCGTCAAGGCCGGGCTCACCCCGCTTGCCGCCATTGAGGCCGCGACGGCCACCGCACCGCTTACCCTGGGCCCGCAGGCCCCGCGGTCCGGCCTGCTCGAAGCCGGCTATGACGCCGACGTGATCGCGCTCACCGCCGACCCGGCCGGCGACCCCGCCGTCGTCGCCGAGCCAGCCAACATCACCCACGTCTGGAAGGGCGGCGTCCTCGTCAAGGCACCCTCACTCCGCGAGGTCGGCGACGACGGCGAAATGATCTGACGGCCAGACGCCCGCCGCCGGTGCTGTGCCGGCCAGCGCGGCCGACCGCACCTTGCCGCGGCCGCGCCGGGGCAGGCCGACCAGGACGTAGTCGATGCGCGAATCCGGGATCGTGCTGCCCCCCTGGTAGCCGTTGCGGTGGTCCCAGCTGAACCCGGGATCGCCTGGATCTGCGTACCGCCACGCGTCGACAAGTACGAGGCCGGGCACCGCCGGGGGCGTGAGCAGGCCGCCGAGCAGCCGCAGCTCGTCCGAGCCGGGTTCGGCGTTGAGGTCGCCGGTGACCACCGGCGGGTAGGCGCAGTCCGCGGCGTGTTCCACGACGAACTGGGCCAGCCTGCGGACCTGGGCCGTGCGCACCTCCGAGCGGCCCGGCCCGTAGGTCAGGTGGGTGGTGAACATCGGCAGCGCGCCGCCCGGCGCGGCGATCCGGGCGTGCAGCGCGACCCTGTCCTCGTCGGCCAGGCCGCCAGCGGGCAGGTCGGCCTCGGCGTGCGCGGTGATCGGCCAGCGGGACAGGATCGCGTTGCCGATGGTCAGCTCGCCGCCGCCGGGATCGCGGGCCTTGTTCCCCACCGCCCAGCACCAGTGCATGCCCAGCCGCCCGGCGAGACCCGCGGCCTGGTTCTCCCCCGGCGCGCCCCACACCTCCTGCAGGCCGCACAGATCGGGCCCGGCCTCGGCCAGCGTCGCCGCGATCGCCTCCTGACGCCGTTCCCAGGGCCCGTAGCGCCACCACAGGTTCCAGCTCAGCACCCGCATCGCCGGCCCGCCCTCCTTTACCCGGGGGAGGACGCGATGTTGCGCAGCAGCAGCGCCTCGGCCAGGCAGGCCCGCTCGAACACGCCCAGGTGCAGGCTCTCATTCGCCCCGTGCGCCCGCGTGTCGGGGTCCTCCACCCCGGTGATGAGGATCTCGGCCTCGGGTGCGAGCTCGGCGTAGGCGGTGACGAACGCCACCGAGCCACCGCCGCCGATGTCGATGGCGGGCCTCCCCCACGCGTCGCCGAGGGCCGCGTGGGCCGCCCGGTATCCCGGTCCCCCGGCGCGGGCCGAATACGGGGCGACCGTCCCGCCGGTCTGCACGCTGACCGCCGCCCCCCACGGCGCGTGCGCCTCGAGGTGCGACACCAGCGCGGCGCGGGCCCTCAACACATCGTCCCCGGGGGCCACCCGCAGGCTGACCTTCGCGCGCGCGGACGGGATGAGCGCGTTGGCGGCCGCGTCGACCGGCGGGGCGTCGATGCCGATGACTGAGAGGGCGGGGTGCGCCCAGAGCCGCCCGGTGAGGCTGCCGGTGCCGGTCAGCCGCACCCCGTCGAGCAGCCCCGAGCCGGCCCGGAGCTGCTCCTCGGTCAGGTCGAGCGGGTCCGCCGTGCCGCGCGCCAGGCCCGCCACCGCCACATCGCCCCGCTCGTCGTGCAGGGTGGCAAGGAGGCGGCAGAGCGCGGTCAGCGCGTCGGGGACGGGGCCGCCGTAGGCCCCGCTGTGCACGCTGTGGCGCAGCGTCCGCACCTCCACGGTGACGTTGGCGCCCCCGCGCAGCGACGTCGTCAGCGCCGGCACCTCGGCCGTCCAGTTCACCGAGTCGGTGAGCACCACGACGTCGGCCCGGAGCCGGTCCCCGTGGGCGGCCAGGAACCCCGGCAGCGTCGGCGAGCCGATCTCCTCCTCGCCCTCGACGAGCACGGTAAGCCCGACCGGGAACTGGCCGTCGTAGGCCCGCAGCGCCGCCAGGTGGACGGCGATGGCCGCCTTGTCGTCGGCGGCGCCCCGCCCGTACAGCCGCCCGCCCCGCACGGACGGCTCGAACGGGTCGCTGTCCCATCCCGCGGGGTCGCCCGGTGGCTGCACGTCGTGGTGCGCGTACAGCAGCACCGTGGGAGCGCCGGGCGGCCCGGGGCGGTGGCCAAGCACCGCGGGCTGCCCGCCGTCCACGCCGACCACGCCGGCGTCGGGCAGGCCGGCCCCGCGCAGCAGGTCAGCGACCTGTTGGGCGCTGGCCCGCAGATGCCCGGCGGCAGCCGGGTCCGACGACACCGACGGGATCCGCACCAGCCGGTCCAGGTCGGCACGCACCGAGGGCAGCACTCGGCGGACCGCCGACGCGAGCCGTCCATTCCCCCCATGGTCCGAGCTCATATCCCTCGACGCTATCGGAGCCGGCCGGTCCCTGGGCGCATGCTCCGCAAAACGGTCAACCCGCGCGAAGACGGAACTCCGCTGCAAAACGTTCTGTCATCTCAAGCGTCTTGGACAGCTCCCGGTGACGGACGATCACCATGCCGTCGGAGATGCTCACCGCCCGCCAGTCGCGCCGCGGCGCGCCTTCGGGAAGCAGCTCGATCGCCGCCACGTGCTCCCCGTAGTCGGCCAGCAGGTGGTCCAGCCCCTCGTAACCGGTGATCCGGCCGGCGCCTTCCGCGCGTTTGAAGATGCTCGCGGCGTTGTAGTGCCGCTCGACCGGCTCGGCGATCCGCCCCTGCGTGACGGCCTCCGCCCAGGCGCGGAACAGGTCGGCGTCGGTGGCGTAGCTCATCACGTCGACCATCCGCGCGCCGGGCGGCCGGGCGGCGATCTCGCCGAACACCACCTCGCCGTCGGCCTTGCGGTACCACTCCATGTGGGTGAACCCGTCGCGGAACTGCAGCGCCTTCACCGCCGCGGCGCCGAGCGCCCGGCCCGCCTGCAGATCCGGCGCGTCCAGCTCGCGGAGCGCCACGGTGACCGGGCTGATCCACTCGTGCTGCTTGGTGACCAGCGGCCGCGGGAGGTACCAGCAGATGTTCTCGAACAGCACCTGCCCGCCGGCGCAGATGGTGTCGTAGGTGAACTCCTCTGCGTCGATGAACTCCTCCACGATGACCTGCGGCACGTGCCGCAGCATCGGCATGAAGGCGTCGAGTTCGGCGGCCGAGTCCGCCCGGTAGGTGTCGGCCGAGCCCGCTCCGGCGATCGGCTTGACGATGAGCGGGAAGCCGAGGCGCTCCGCGGCGGCCCACACCCCCGCGACCGTCTCGGTGCTCTCGTGCCCGGGCGTGCGCAGGCCGGCCGCGTCGAGCAACTCCTTCATCCGCTCCTTGTCCCGGAACGGCACCGTCTGCGCCACCGTCAGCCCGGGCAGGCCAAGCTCCTCGCGCAGCCGCGCGGCGAGCATCATGTACGGCTCCCACAGGCATTCGACCCGGTCCAGGCGCACCTGCTGGGCCATCGCCCGCACGGCCGCCGCCACCGCCTCCCCTGACGCCAGGGAGCCAACGTGCAGGTAGTGCGCGAGCGCCTCTCTTGCAATCTGCGGAACGGCTGACGGTGGCTGGTCGCCTACGCCGATGACCGTGGCTCCGGCGGCATCCAGCCCCCGCGCGAAGAACGCCATCTCGGCCGGGTACCCGGGGGAGATCATGAGGACATTCATGGTGGTCAGCCCAGCTCGACGCGCACGGTGGTGACCAGGCTACGCAGCGCGGCGGTGACCACGGCGGTGCCGGGGTGCCGCACGATCATGTACCCGTCGCCCTCGTAGCTGGCCGAGGACACCTGGCCCGGCTCCGGGAGCCGTGACTCAACGACGAGGGACCGCACCTCGGGCGGCAGTTCGCCGAGGCCGCGCACGGCCACGATGCGGCCGGACCCCTGACCGCGCAGAAATACCGTGCCGACCGACCAGGCGCGCCGCGGCGGAGCGAAGGTGCCGTGCACCATGAGCTCCGCCCAGGCGCGGTACAGGTCGAAGTCGTGCGCGTAGCAGAGCATCGAGGTGATCTGCGCGCCCGGCGGCCGCACCGCGACCTCCGACACGGCGACCGAGCCGTCCGGGCGGCGGAACCATTCCATGTGGGTCAGCCCGGTCGCCAGCCCGAGGGCGCGCAGCGCCGTTGGCGCGATGGCCCGGATGCCGTCGTACTCGGGCCCGCCGATCTCGCGCGGCATCAGCACGGCCCACTGGATCCAGGGGTGGCGCAGCACCTCAAGCGGCGTGGGCAGGTAGCACGAGACCGAGTCCCAGACGATCCGCCCGTCGGTCATCACGCTGTCATACGAGCCCTCGTCGCCGGTGAGGAACTCCTCGAGCAGCGCGGGCCGGCCCGGCGCGGGCGGAGCGGCGTCCAGCCACGCCTTCAGGTCGCCGGCGTCGTCCAGCCGGAACGTGCTCTTCGCCCCCGCCCCGGCGGGCGGCTTGACCACCAGCGGGTAGCCCACCTCGTCGGCGAAGCTGGCCGCCGCGGCGGCGGAATCGGCGAGGCGGTGCCGCGCGCACGGCACGCCCGCGGCCTGCAGCACCGACTTCATCTGCGCCTTGTCCCGGAAGTTACGCGCGGTCGCCGTGTCCATGCCGGGGATGCCCAGTTCCTCGCGGACCTGCGCGAGCTGAACCTGCAGGTGCTCCAGCACCCCGATAAGCCGCTGCACCGGGCCGATGTGCTCGCCGAGCGCGGTGACGGCGCAGGCGATCTGCCCGGCGTCGAGCGCGTCGTCGACCCGCCAGTGCGCGGTCAGCCCGCGCCGCAGCCGTCCGGGCACACGGCTCTCGGGCTCGCAGGTGATCAGTGCCAGCTCCACGCCCGGCAGCCCGGCCGTGGCCTCGGCGAACCGCGTCGTCGCGTCGAGCAGATACGGCGCGACGAACGCGGCGACCACCATGCCAGGGGAGATACCCCGCCGCGGACCACTAGCATTCCTCGCATGAACGTCGTGTTCGTGGAGCCGTTCTTTCCCGCCAACCAGCGTCACTTCCCCCGCGCGCTGGCCGAGGCGGGCGCGACGGTGATCGGCATCGGCGAGTATCCCCCGCAAGCGCTCGACGACCAGCTGAAGGGCTGGCTGCACCACTACGAGCAGGTGCCGTCGGTCACCGATGTCGAGGGCATGACCCGGGCCGTCCGCTGGGTCCAGGACAAGCTGTGGGTGGACCGGCTCGAGGCGACGATCGAGGCGCACATTCTGCCCATAGCGCAGGTCAGGGAGGCCTGCACGATCCCGGGGACGTCGGTCAGGACCGCGTGGCTGTGCCGGGACAAGCCGTCGATGAAGCAGGCGCTGCGCGAAGCGGGCGTGCCGACGGCCGCGTCGGCCGCGGTCAGCAGCGCCGCGGAGGTGCTGGCCTTCGCGGAGCGGGTCGGCTACCCGCTCATCCTCAAGCCGCGCAGCGGCGCGGGGGCGCTGGACACGATCCGCGCCGACGACGCCGCCAGCCTCGAGCGCGCCCTGGGTGTCTTCGGGGGCCAGGGCGTCGAGTCGATCGCCGTGGAGGAGTTCATCGAGGGCCACGAGGGCTTCTACGACACCATCACGATCAACGGAACGGCGGCGGTCGACTTCGCGTCGCACTACTACCCGAACGTGCTCGAGGCGATGCGGACCCGGTGGATCTCGCCGCAGTTCATCTCCACCAACCGGATCGACGCCGCGCCGGAGTACGGCGAGCTGCGCGAGATGGGCCGGCGGGTCATCCCCGCGCTGGGCATCGGGACGTCGGCGACGCACATGGAGTGGTTCTCCGGGCCGAAGGGGCTGAAGTTCTCCGAGATCGGCTGCCGCCCGCCGGGCGTGGGTGCCTGGGACCTGTACACCGCGGGCAACGACATGGACGTCTACCGGGCGTGGGCGAACGCGATCACTCACGGCGAGACCGGCTCGGCGCCGTCGCGGCGGTACGCGAGCGGGATGGTCGCGCTGCGGCCCGGCAAGGACGGCAGCATCACCGGCTACGCCGGCGTGGAGGAGCTGCAGCAGCGCTACAACGAGTGGGTGATCGACGCGCACCTGCCGCCGCCGGGTACGGCCACCCAGCCGGTGGCGGCCGGTTACATGGCCAACGCCTACGTGCGGATGCGCCACCCCGACTACGACGAGCTGCGCGGGATGCTCGACGACGTCGGCCGCACGCTGCACGTGTACGCATCGTGAGGGTCACCCTGCTGGGGCCGCAGCGCCGGCCGACGCTGGAGGGGGTCGCCGCGTCTCTCTACCCCGAGGGCCCGATCGCCACGGTCACGGCTGGCTGGCAGGAGCGCGAGCCCGACGATGGCGAGCTGGCCAAGCTGCTCGGCGGCCGCGACGTCAACCTCGGGCTGTACCGGCGCTGGCTCGACGTGGCCGACCGGGATCCGCTGTTCGCCGCGGGCGAGCGCAGGCTGGCGGCCGTGCTCGAGGAACTGCAGGACATATACCTGCTGCGCCTCGATCACGCGCTCCAGGCGGTCTACGCGGTGCAGCGCCGCGGCGGCAGCGACCGGCTCCGGGCGGGCGTGCTGGCCGAGGCGGTCGAGGCCGTCCAGGAACTCGACGCGGCGCACCTGCGCCGCGTCGAGGCGGTGCGCGGAGAGTTCTACCAGGCATTGGCGCCGCACAGCCGGCCGGTGATCGCCGGGCACCGCACCGAGGTGGCCCGTGCGCTCGGCGACGCCGCCGCCCTGGTCGTAGCCGGCGGGCACGTGGGCGTGCTGGCGGACGCCCTGCACCTGTTCAACGTCGCCGCCGCGCTGCGCTCCCCGGTGATCGCGTGGTCGGCGGGGGCGATGGCCCTGGCCGAGCGGATCGTGCTCTTCCACGACCGCTCCGCACGCGGTCCGGGTCACCCGGAGGTCTACGGCAGCGGCCTGTCCGTGGTCCGCAACGTGGTGCCGCTCCCGCACGCCCGGGCACGGCTGCTGCTGGACGATGCGGCGCGGATGGCCGTATTCGCCCGGCGGTTCGCCCCGGCCAGTTGCGTTCTGCTGGAGAACGGGACCCGGATGGACACCGACGGCGACGGCGCCTGCCCCCCGGGGACCCGGGTGCTCGGCACCGACGGGCACGTGACGGCGCTGGCGGCGGCGTGACCACCGGGAGCGGCCTTGTCGCCGGCCGCAAGCTCGCCATCAACAGGCTGAGGGAGCGCAGGCCGCTCGAGCCTGCCGTCGTCGAGCGCTTCCTCGCGCGGCACGAGGTGCCCATCGTGGAGGGCGCCCGCTGCACTTTTCTCTACCGCGGCGAGGCCGACGGCGTCCGGCTCGTGCACCGGATCTTCGGCCTCCCCGAGCGGATCCCGCTGCGCCGGCTGCGCGGCACCGACCTGTGGTACCTCGTCCTGGAACTGCCCGACGGCTCCAGGATCGAGTACCAGCTCGAAGTCTCTCGTGGCGGGCAGACCGAGCGCATCAACGACCCGCTGAACCCCCGGATCGCGCACAGCCCGCTCGGCAGTTCCTCTGTCTGTTACGCCCGGGGATACGAGGTGCCCGAGTGGACCCGGCCCGAGCCGGAGGCGCGCCCAGGATCCCTGGTGGGGCTCACCGTGCCCAGCCGGGCGCTGCGCCGCGACTGCCAGGTGACGCTCTACCTGCCGGCCCGGTTCCGGCGCACCGCCCGCTACCCGCTGCTGATCGTGCACGACGGCGGCGACTACCTCAAGTACGCAGCGGCCCAAACGGTGCTCGACAACCTCATCCACCGGCTCGACGTGGCGGAGGTCATCGTGGCGTTCGTGTACCCGGGCGACCGGCTGACCGAATACGCGAACTCGGCGGCGCACGCGCGTTACCTGACGGCCGAGCTCTTGCCGCGGCTTGAGGCGGAGTTCCCGCTCGCCCGCGCCCAGGCCGACCGGTGCCTGATGGGCGCGAGCTTCGGCGCCGTCGCCTCGCTCGCGGCCGCCTACCGCTACCCGGGTGTGTACGGTTCGCTGCTGCTGCAGTCGGGCTCGTTCGTCTTCACCGACATCGGCAGCAACCACGGCGGCGGGCCGGCGTTCGAGCCGGTGGTGCGGTTCGTCAACCGGTACCGGGCCGCGCCGCGGCGGGTCACTGACCGCGTGTTCGTCAGCTGCGGGGTCTACGAGCCGCTGATCGTCCAGAACCGGTCCATGATCCCCACGTTCGAGGCCGCCGGGATGACCGTCCGTTACGTGGAGGCCCGGGACGGGCACAGCTGGGAGAATTGGCGGGACCGGCTTCGGGAAGGGCTGTCATGGATATTCCCTGGTCCGCAGAAGTTCTTCTACGAGTGACGGTATGAAGACCCGGGAGCGGTGGTACTCCGGCCGGGTTCAGGCCCAGATTACCGTCGTGCGGTGGGGCACGTTCGGCCGGCCGGTGCTGGTCTTTCCGTCGGCCGGCGGCGACGCCGAGGAGATCGAGCGGTTCGGCCTGGTCGGCGCCTGCGGCCCGCTCATCGACGAGGGCAGGGTCAAGCTCTACTCGGTCGACAGCGTCGCCGGGCGGGCGATGATCGCCAAGGCGGGCTCGCCCGGGCACCTCATGTGGCTGCTCAACCAGTTCCACGACTGCATCCGGCGCGAGGTGGTGCCGGCCATCCACGCCGATCTCGGCGGCCAGGCCATGGACGTGATCGCCACCGGCGCCTCGATCGGCGCGTTCAACGCGCTGGCCGTACTGTGCCGGTATCCCGATGTCTTCGGCGCCGCCATCGGCATGAGCGGCACCTACCGGATCGAGCGTTTCTACGACGAGGCGTGGAGCCAGGACCTCTACTTCTCGGCGCCGCTGCAGTTCTTGCCGGGCCTCGACGGCCCGCAGCTGGACCTGCTCCGGCGGCGGCGGGCCGTGCTCGCGTCCGGGGAGGGTGACTGGGAGGACATCGGCGAGTCATGGCGGATGGCCGAGGTCCTGGGCGCCAAGGCGATACCCAACCGGGTGGACAACTGGGGCCCGCAGTGGTCGCACGACTGGCCCACCTGGCACCGGATGCTGCCGCAGTACCTCCGCGAGCTCACCTGAGGATCAGGCACGTGTAGCCGGGCCAGACGGGCCTCAGACGTCGCCCACGTCGATGAGCAATTCGCGGCCGCCGGGCAGTATCACGCCCAGCGAATAGATGATCCCGTCGGGCATATCCATCTGGCCGAGGATTTCGATGTCGACGACCTCGGGATGGGCGATCAGCAGGCGGCACAGCAAGCTGCCAGCGTGATCGGCTGGAATCGCCGTGGACTTGCCGGCGTCATCCGCAGAAGTCATGCGACCGTCGCATGTCCGGGGTCGACATCGAGCCGGACAAGCGTGACCGGCCGCGGCGGAACTTCGCATCCGAACACATTTCCAAAGGTAACCCGGAGTTACCACAGGAGCCCGGAATGAGGTGCAAGCGCTCGGCGTGGCGCGCCATATGTACATGATTATTACCCTTATCTCCCTATTTGGGTAATTCGGCGACCCGTGCTGCGCCGCCAGAAGTCGTGCGGGTAGCGGCCGGACCGAAAGCCAGCGGCCTCGGCCATGGCGGCCGCGCCGGCGAAGCCACTGGCCACCTCCGACGGCTCGTGCGCGTCGCTGCCGAAGGTGAGCGCTTCGCCGCCGGCCTCGTGCCACCAACCCGCAATCGCCGCTGGCAGCGGGACGGCGGTGTTGACCTCCAGTGCCCGGCCGGACCGGGCCAGCGCGCCCAGCACGGCGCGGTATTCGCCTTCGAAGGCGGCGGCGTCGAACGGCCCTGCTTCGACGGGCCAGTAACGCACGGGGTAGTCGATGTGTGCAAGCACCGCGAAGGGCGCCGTCGATTCCGCCAGCCTGAGCGTCTCGCCCAGGTAGGCGCGCATGAGGTCATCCAGCTCGAAGGCGTCGAACAGGTGGTCCACCATCCTCGGCCCGTCCAGCGCCAGCGTATGCACCGACCCCAGCAGCCGGTCGAAGTCGCCGATGCCGGGCAGCGCCTTGACCTGGGCCTCATGCCAGTGCGGCTCGCCCAGCTCCATACCGGTCAGGATGCGCAGGCCAGGGAACCGGTCCAGGCACCGTTCCACGCACGCCAGGTAGGCCACGGTGTCCAGGGGCGGCGGGTCCCATCGGCCGTCCGGCCCGACCCGGCCGGCATTGACCGGCTGCATCTGAGCGGCCACCTCGGGCTCGATTATCCAGCGGGTGAAGTCGGCGTGCTCGGTAAAGGCGATCGAGGGCAGCCCGAGCGCCACCGCCCGCGCGCAGGACCGCTCCATCGACCCGGCGATCGCGTCCCAGGACCATTCGGTGTGCACGTGCCCGTCCGGTGGCAGCACCAGCCCGCTCCTTCGGCTCTCCAGCGATGATGCCCGGCTATCTCCCGCCGGAGCGGGGGACGACCAGCCCCGATTCGTAGGCGGTGACGACCGCCTGGGTCCGGTCGCGCAGGCCCAGCTTGCTGAGCACCCGGCTGACGTGCGTTTTCACGGTTTCCTCGGTGACCACCAGCCGGGCCGCGATCTCCGGGTTGGACAGGCCCTCGGCGACCAGGCGGAGCACCTGCGTCTCGCGTGGCGTGAGCGCGGCGAGCCCGGCCGGCGACGGCGCGGCCGCGTTCGGCCGCAGCCGGGCGAACTCGCCGATGAGGCGGCGGGTGACGGTCGGCGCGAGCAGCGCCTCACCGGCGGCGACGACCCGCACCGCGTCGAAGAGCCGCTCGGCGGTGACGTCCTTGAGCAGGAAGCCGCTGGCCCCGGCGCACAGCGCGTCGTAGACGTACTCGTCCAGGTCGAAGGTGGTCAGGATGAGGACGCGTGGTCCGTCCATTGCGGCGCTCAGCTGCCTGGTGGCTTCGATGCCGTCGGTGCCCGGCATCCGGACGTCCATGAGAACGACGTCCGGGCGCAGGTCACGGCAGGCCCGCACCGCCTCGGCGCCGTCGCATGCGGTGCCGACGATCGTGAAGTCCGGCTGGGTGTCAAGGATCGCGGCGAAGCCGGTCCGCACCACCTCGTGGTCGTCGGCGACGATGATCCGGATCACCGGTGACGGAGCGGTCACGCGGCCGCCTCAGCCGATGTCGGCAGGGTGGCCTCGACGAGGAAGCCGCCTCCGGTCGCGGCGCCGGTGCGCAGCTCCCCGCCGACGGCGGCGGCGCGCTCGCGCATGCCAAGCAGCCCGTGGCCGCCGAGCGGCGGTGCCGTGGCACCGGGGGCGGCGATTGGCGGCGGCCCCGGCCCGTTGTCGCGCACGCGCAGCCGCAGGGCATCGGCGGTGTAGTGCAGCTCCACGTCGACCGCGGCACCCTCCGCATGGCGCCGGGCATTGGTGACCGCCTCCTGGATGATGCGGTAGGCGGCCAGCTCGATGCCGGGGTCGAGGGCGGTCATGGGGCCATGGATGATCAGGCGGATGCCCGATCCGGACGCATCCCGCGCCTGGTCGAGGAGTTCGTTGAGCTGGAGCAGGCTTGGCTGTGGCCGGCGGACGGCGGCGCCGGTCCGGGTGTCCTCGCGCAGCACGCCGAGCAGCCGCCGCATCTCGGTCAGCGCGGCCCGCGCGGTGTCGCCGATCGCGGACAGCTGCCGTGCCCCGGCGGCGGGCATCCCGGCGGTGGTCAGCCGGGCCGTCTCGGCCTGTACGGCGATCATGGAAATGTGGTGGGCCACGACGTCGTGCAGCTCGCGGGAGACCCTGGCCCGTTCGCCGCGCGCGGTGTGTTCCAGCATCGACCCGGCGATGACTGCCTGAGCGGCGCGGTGCAGCGCCGCCTCGCTGTGGGCCCGCCGGGCGGCCCCCGCCCACGCGGCCGCCGGGCCCAGCGCGGCCAGCAGGACGGCCGGGACCCTCGTCCAGGGACCCGGCGGACCGGCCAGCGCTACCGCCAGGAACGGCAGCGTGAGCAGCGCGGCCAGCAGCTGTGAGCCGCTGCGGCCAAGCCGGTACAGCAGTATCAGCAGGGCTATCAGGCCCGCGGCGGGCAGCGCGTGGAAGGCCAGGAGGGACAGCACGCAGGCCGCGCAGACGGCGACGGCCGCCGCCGCCGGATGCGCCCACAGCAGCCCGAGCGGCAGCGTGGTGAACAACGCGAGCAGCACGAAGGCGATCTGCAGGTCCCAGGTGCCGATCCCGCTCCTGCTTGCGGGCTGGGCGACCACCTGGGCCACGGCGAATGCCGCAAGCAGCACCCCGGCCACGGCTGGTGCGTGCGGGATCGTGGTGATCCGCCGCAGCGCGGTGGCCCATCCGCGGCGCCAGCCACCCAGTCGAGTCACATGGCCATTGTCCTCGCTGGCCGGCGAGTTCGCGTCCCCCGGACGAGCATCGCTGCCGTCCCTCGTGCGGGGGATGCACCCCGGCCGGTGTCCCTCGTCCCAGCGGGGGCGAAGACGGCTCGCCAGCGTGACGACTGCGCCGCCCTCGCTTCCTACCGTGGCTGGCATGGAAGCAACCATCGAAGTCAGCGATCTGCGCAAGCGGTTCGGGCCCACGGTGGCGCTGGACGGCATGACGTTTGCCGCCCTGCCGGGACAGGTCACCGGTTTCGTCGGCCCCAACGGCGCGGGCAAGTCCACCACGATGCGGGTGATTCTGGGCCTGGACGCGGCCGACGAGGGCAGCGCGCTGATCGGCGGCCAGCGGTACCAGAACCTGCGGCACCCGCTGAGTCACGTCGGCTCGCTGCTCGACGCGAGCGCGCTGCAGCCCAGCCGGAGCGGCCGCAACCACCTGCTGTGGCTGGCCCACTCCCAGGGCCTGACCGCCCACCGGGTCGACACGGTCATCGAGGAGGCCGGCCTGGGCAAGGCGGCCCGGCGGGACGCGGGCGGCTACTCGCTGGGCATGCGGCAGCGGCTTGGCATCGCCGCGGCCATGCTCGCCGACCCGCCGGTGCTGATGTTCGACGAACCGTTCAACGGCATGGACCCCGAGGGCATCGTGTGGATGCGCGGCTTCCTGCGGTCGCTGGCCGGCGAGGGCCGAGCGGTGCTGGTGTCCAGCCACCTGATGGCCGAGTTGCAGGACAGCGCCGACCACCTGGTGGTGGTCGGCCGCGGCCGGGTGATCGCCGACACCAGCGTGGCCGAGCTGATCGCGGCCGCGTCCGGCAACCGGGTCTCGCTGCTCACCACCGCCTGGCCGGATGCGACGGCCGCACTGACCAGGGCGGGCGGCACCGTGGCGGCCAGCGGCCGGGACGCCCTCACCGTGACCGGCCTGCCCGCCGAGCGCATCGTGGCCGTGCTGTCCGGCGGCGGCGTTCCGTTCTCGGAGGTGTCGGCGCACCGCGCCACGCTCGAGGAGGCCTACATGGAACTCACCCGCGACGCGGTCGAGTTCCGCGCCGTGCCAGGCGCGACGGCCGCAGGTTCGTCCCCCCGAGGGAGCGGCGAGGAGGTCGCGAAATGAGTAGCACGGGCACGATCACGCCGTACCGGTCTGGCCAACGGCCCGGGCGCGACGACTTCCCGCACCTGCTGCGGGCCGAGTGGACCAAGTTCCGGACCGTGCGCGGCTGGATGATAACGGTGGTCGCCGCCGCGCTGCTGACCGCGCTGGCCGTGGTGGCCCTCGCGGGGGCCTCCAACGGGAGCCAGAACGCCGGAGCTCACCCAACCGTTGCCATCGGCCCGGGCGGCGAGGCGGTCACCGACGACTTCTACTTCGTGCACCAGTCACTGGCGGGCAACGGCAGCATCACCGCCCGGGTCGCCTCGCTGGACACCGAGCTTCCCACGCCTACCGGCCCGGCCCCGCACATTGCCGTGCCCTGGGCCAAGGCCGGAATCATCATCAAGGCGAGCACCAGGCCGGGATCGGCTTATGCCGCGGTCATGGCCACCGCCGCGCAGGGGGTGCGGATGCAGTACGACTACACCCACGACCTCGCCGGCCTGCCCGGTGCCGTCTCCGCGGCGTCGCCGCGCTGGCTGCGGCTGACCCGTTCCGGCGACACGATCACCGGATATGACTCCGCCGACGGCACGCACTGGGCGAAGATCGGCACCGTCAGCCTGGCCGGGCTGCCGCCGACCGTGCAAGCCGGGCTCTTCGTGACCTCACCGCAGCTCCTGGCGCCAGCCTGCCCGCCAGCAGCGATCTGCCCGCCTGGCAGCCCTCCCGGCCAGTCGTTCGCCAGCAACTCCCCCCTCGTCCCCTACACCACCCAGGCCACCGCCGCCTTCGACCACGTCAGCCTCCAGGACCAGCGGGTGAAGGGGGATGGGGAGGTGGGTGGGGCGTGGCGCGGCGGCCAGATAGGCTTCCCGACCGGCATTGCGCTCATCTGCACGCGTTCGCCCGGGCATGTCTGTCCGCGAACGCCGGCGGGCGGCTTCAAGAATTCCGCCGGCACGTTCACCGTGGCCGGAAGCGGCGACATCGCGCCGTACGTGACCGACGTCGACCCGCTCGGGACCGTGCTCAAGGGCTCGCTCGCCGGCCTGCTCGCCGTGATCGCCCTGGGAGCGCTGTTCATCACCGCCGAGTACCGGCGGGGCCTGATCCGCACCACGTTCGCGGCCAGCCCGCGACGGGGCCGGGTGCTGGCGGCCAAGGCTATCGTGATCGGGCTGGTCACGTTCGCCGCCGGGCTGGCCGGGGCCGCGGTCGCGCTCCCCATCGCCGAGCGGAAACTGCGCTCAGGTGGGTGGGCGTCGTCGGTGTACCCGGTCTGGTCGCTCACCAGCGGGCACGGGCTGCAGATCGTCGTGGGCACCGCGGGGCTGCTCGCGGTCGCCGCCATCCTCGCCCTGTCCGCCGGCGCCGTGCTGCGCCGCAGCGCCGGGGCCATCGCCGCCGTGGTCGTGCTGCTGATCGTCCCGCTGATCCTGGGCGCCGTCCTGCCCCAGGGACCCGCGGACTGGCTGCTGCGGCTCACCCCGGCCGCCGCGTTCGGGCTGCAGCAGGGCACACCGCACTACCCGCAAGTGACCGCCGTCTGTCAGCCGATCAACGGCTGTTTTCCGCTGGCACCGTGGGAAGGGTTTGCCGTGCTGTGCGCCTGGGGCGCGACCGCTCTGGGGATCGCCGTGTTCCTGCTGCGCCGGCGGGACGCATGAGCGCGGGACGCGGCATGAGCCGGGCACTGCGCGCGCAAGGCGCGACCCTGCGGGAGGCCGTGCACGCGGAGTGGACCAAGCTGCGCACGGTGCCGAGCACCGCCTGGCTGCTGCTCACCCTGATCGCGCTGACGGTCGGCGCGGGCGCCCTGGCGACCGCGGTGGTGAAGTGCCCGGCCTCGTGCGGCGAGGACACAACCAAGCTCAGCCTCACCGGCATCCTGCTCGGTCAGGCGGCTGTCGCCGTCCTCGCCGTGCTGGTGATGGCCGGCGAGTACAGCAGCGGCATGATCCGGGTCACGCTGACCGCGGTGCCGCGGCGGTTCACCGCCCTGGCCGCCAAGGCCATCACCATGACCGGCGTGGTGCTGGCCGCGGGGATCGTCGCCACAGTGGGGTCGGTGCTGGCCGGGAGGCTCATCCTGCCCGGCAACGGCTTCACCGCGGCGCACGCCCTCCTCCCGCTGTCGCTGGACGGGCCGGCGCTGCGCGCGGCGGCCGGGTCCGTCCTGTACCTGGCCCTGATCGCGCTGTTCAGTCTGGGCCTGGCCACCGCGCTACGGGATTCCGGCGCGACCATCGCTGTCGTGCTCGCCGTGCTCTACATCGTGCCGATCCTCACCGACCTGGGGACCCTGGACCCGGTCTGGGAGCACCGCCTGCAGCGGTATGGGCCGATGACCGCCGGGCTCGCCATTCAGGCCACCAAGGATCTGAGAGGGCTGCCCATCGGGCCGTGGCAGGGGCTTGGCGTCCTGGCCGCGTGGGCCGCCGCGGCCCTGCTGGCCGGCGGCCTGCTCCTCCGCCTGCGCGACGCCTGAGCCGCAGCAACTGAACCCGCGACACCGCTGCCAGCCAGGCTGACCCGTGTGTCGTCCTCGCCCGTCATCACGGTGACAAGCGATCTCAAGAAAGGGGTACGTCATGCCCGTTAAGTCGATCTTCTGTCTGGTGTCGCAGGCCGTAACGCGGCCCGGGCACAGGCCGCGCAGGCTGTCGCTGGCGGCGAGCCTTGCCGCGGCGGCAACCGTCGTAGCGTGCCTGGTCGCGGGGTCTGCGTCGGCTGCGCTCGCCCGCCCGGCACTGCCCGGAACGGCCGGCAGCGCCGGCACGGCGGCGGTGCAGGGCGCGCTGTCGTGCGGGCCGCCGGATTTTTTCATCGCGTGCTACACCCCCGGCCAGTACCGGGCGGCCTACGGCGTGGCGCCGTTGCTACGCAGCGGAATCACCGGCAACGGCGAGACCGTTGTGATGCCCGAGCTTGCCAACCGCCCGGGGCCAGATTTCACCGACATCCGCAAGGACCTGGCCGCGTTCGACACAAGGTTCGGCCTGCCCGCGGCGAAGCTCAAGGTCACGACCACCCTCGCGGGGGCCAGCGCGCCCTATGTGGCGGGCACCGAAGAGGTCGAGGACACAGAGATCGTGCACGCGATAGCGCCCGGTGCCAGCCTTGATGTCGTCCTCGTTCCGGCCAACGCGACCACCAGCGCGGCGCACTTCACCGCGGCCGTGACCGGGCTGATCCGGGTTGCCATCACCCAGCACGCAGCGGTGGTCTCGATCAGCGGCAGCCATGGTGAGCACTTCTTCACCTCAACCCAGGTGGCCAGTATCCACGCGGCGCTGCGCCAGGCCGCTGAAGATCAGGTCACGGTCGTCGCCTCCTCCGGGGACACCGGCGTGCTCAGCGACGACGGCCCGCCCAAGCAAGTAAGCCTGCCCGCCTCCGACCCGCTGGTGCTGGGCGCCGGCGGCACCGCCCTGGGCGCCAGTCCTGTCACCGGCGCCTACCAGGGCGAGATGGCCTGGAACGCCGACACCCGCGCCTCCGCCGGTGGTTACAGCTCTCTGTTCCGCCGGCCCTCCTACCAGGACGGCATTCCGCGCATCGGCGGGATGCGGGGCGTGCCCGACGTCGCCGCCGACGCCGACGAGTCCACCGCCATGGCGCTGACGTTCACCGGCGGCGTCTTGTACCCAGCCCACGGCACCAGCGCCGCCACCCCGCTATGGGCCGCCGTGATCGCCCTGGCCGACCAAGACGCCGGGCACCACCTCGGCTTCGTCAGCCCCGCCATCTACGCCATCGCCCGCGGCCCCGCCTACCACCGCGCCTTCCACGACGTGACCACCGGCGACAACTCGGTGTTCTGGCCCACCGGCCTCTTCACCGGCTACGCCGCCGGACCCGGCTGGGACCCGGTCACCGGCTGGGGCAGCCCCAACGCCCAGTACCTCGTTCCCCTCCTGGCCCACGCCGCACGCCATGGCGGCACAGGGTCCTGACATCACCGAACCGGAACGCTGGCCGCGCGGACACGCCACCGCGCGGCCGGCCCCCGCGTCAGGACAGCCAGACTGCCGTCCCTGGCCAGGCTCGCCGCGGCCACCGCGTTCACGCCGGTCACCGTCATCCGTTACGGCAGGTCCCCACACCCAGGCCTGGCTCACCGGTGCGCTGCGGGCTTGCGCTTGAGACCTATCGGGGGTATTCGGCCGGGCGGGTCTGATGAGTCCGCCCGCTCGGGATGGTCCAAAGAAGAATGCCGGGTTCGGGCTGTTCTACTCGCCAGCCATGCGTTTGCTTGGCCCGGTGGTGCCGGCGGCACATGGGCCCGCCGTTGCATTCGCAGGTCCGGCCACCCCGCTGGTAAGGCACGGTGTGCTCGAAGTCGCAGGCGGTAGCGGGGCGGCGGCAGCCAGGCGCCGTGCACGTCTGGTGCCGGACCTGGACCAGGTGGGCCAGCAACCGGGAGGGCCGGTAACCGCGAGACTCGCGGCGATGGCTGCACGTCCCGGTTTCCAGCCAGGCCAGTCCGATCCCGGCCAGCCACTGACTCACGCCGGGGGGCGGGCCCGGGCCCTCACCCGGCCCTGCCCGGGCGGGGCTTCCTCGGGGCGGCTGGCCCGGGCCAGCTTTCGCGCACCCGTGTGCCACGGCGCGCCCGTCGGCGCCGGTAATGGTGACGCACCATTTCGTGACGCAGCCCCTGGCCAGCGCGGCGGCCAGGGCACGGGAGTCGGCGGCATCCAGCGGCCCGAACCCGGCCACCTCCCCCGGGCCTTGCGCCCACCCGAGCCAGGTGGCGAGGGGAAGCACCAAGTTGACGTTGCCGCGCACCACCGGCAGCGCCGGGCTGACGTTGCCGCGCACCACGGGCTGAGGACGGGCCGCCGGACCGCGCGTAGCCGACGGTGGCTCCTCGGGGAGCAGGGATTCCACCGGCTGGCCGTTCAGCAGCGCCAGGTACACCCGGGCACGCAATTCGTCCAGGGTGCCGTCGGCCCCGGCATTCTTCAGCTGCCGGGCGTACCCGCTGATGTGCTGGTCGGCGGACAGCGCCTCGGCGACCGGCAGGTCACGGCCGGCCAGCGCGGCCGTTCCGGCCTGCTCCTGCCAGCACTCGACCCGGGCGTCCCTAGCCGCTTTCTCTTTCCGCACGCGCGCCGCGTCCGGGTCAGCGTCGATCACCGCCCGCCGGGCAGCCCGCCGCAGCTCACCGGTCGTCTGACCCGGGGCACGGCCGGTCAGGCAGGCCTCCACCCGGGCGGCGTGCGGCCCGTCCAACCCGGTCAGCTCATCGACGATCACCATCGCCTTGGGAACATCGATGTCCCCCGCCTGCAGCGCCGCCCTGGTCTTGGGCAGCCTCGCAAGGCTGACCGCGAAATCGGTAAGCCTGTCGGCGGCGCGCGACGTCAGGGTGAGTACCATCGCGACCTCATCGGCCATGTGCTCAGCCAGGTGGACATCCGCGCCCGCGGCGACCTGAGCGGTCCGGCGCCGGTCCAGTTCGGCGACCGCGGCCAGCTCTCCGGCAGCGGCCCAGGACCCGATCCGCCGCCAGGCGATCATCAGCCCGGCCAGCTCATCGTCACTGGCAAGGGCCAGACCTTCGGCTTGTTTATCGGCGGCCAGCCCGGCGAGCACCGGGCCCGGCGGGAGAGTGTCCGCCACCCCGCCGGCGTCGAACCCGCTGCCCGTCCCCCAGCGGCGCGGGGTCAGGCCCGGCAGCGCCTCCGGCGCGGCCGCCTCAGCGGGCTCTTCGCCCGGCTCGAGCAGCAACCCAGCCAGCCACGCCTCGTCCTCATCCAGCTCGTCCGCCGTGTCGCCGGCACGGTCCCAGGCGGCCAGCCGGGCGAGTTCTTCCCCGGTGAGCTCACCGTCCCAGGCATCGTCATCGCAAGCGCCCGCACGCAGCGGGTCAGCGGCAACGCCAGCGGGACCGGCCACCAGTGAGTCTCCCTTCGAACTGGTGTACGTTTCAATGCTTCTGACGTTAACAGATGTCAGCGACAAAACACGCTGGCGCGACATCCGCCGCCGAGTTCTGTGCGGCCGATTGTCGGCGGTAGACGGCGTGACGGCTGGAGTGGCCCACCGGTCGGCACCGGGCCCAGCTAGACGCCAGTGTTACCGGTGGCTCTCAAGGTCCGGTGCGCTCCGCCGTCGGCCGTCGAATACAGGGCGCTGGTCTGCGTGCAGTCGGTCTTGAAGTGCGCGCATCTGCCGGTGCCCACGATGGCCCAGCCCGTTCGGGCGCTGGTGAACGAGGCGGCGGCGAGCCCACCGTCGGGGAGGCCGGAGATCGCGACCGTCGATTGCCGCCCACCGCCGCGGGTGACCGTGACGACCTGGCGGTTAGCCATCGACACGATCAGCCAGGTTCCCGGCCTGATGATCACCGGCAGGTCGTTGATGTCCCCGGGAGGATGTCCAAGCGGGACGACCGCCTTCAGCACCCAGGGGGCGCCATGTCCGGTGGACCGGTAGAGCGCCATCACCGAGCGGGTGCCGCCGCCCCCGAAGGCCGCAGCCAGGACGCCCGCGGCCGGCCCGGTAACCCTGGGGATCACGTAGGTCGCCTGGTCCCGCCGGTACCCGGCCCGCGGGGTGACCGTTTCGGCGTGCCAGGCCTGGCCGCCGTCGGCGGTGACGTAGAACTATTCGGCGGGCCTGGTCCCGGGCTGGCAGTCGCAGACCAGCCATCCGGTCTGCGGGCCCGTGAACGCGACGGGCCCGCCGGTGGGCATCGGCAGTTGCTGCCAGCTGGCCCCGCCGTCGCTGGTGCGAAACAGCACCCCGGCCGGTGACAGCGCGGTCTGCGTCGCATCCACCGCGACCCAGCCGTGCCGCGCGTCGGTGAAGTCGATATAGGCGGGTTCGGCGAAAGTAAACAGCCAGGACGGGGCTCCCAGCGGTGCCGTGGACCACGACTTGCCGCCGTTAACGGTGGCGCTGATCTCCAGCCGGCCGAGGCCGCGGGGGGCGGGCCTGGCCCAGACCAGCCACCCATGCCGGGGATCGAGGAAGAACACGCCCTTCACCGAGCCTGGGCGCACGCCGGGCGGGGTGATGGGCGTCCAGGTTCGGCCGCCATCGGCGGTCAGGAACAGCGCACGACGGGTGAGCAGCCATCCGGTGCTGCCGCGCACCAGCTGCGCGCCGAGCACGAAGCCGCGCGCAACCGGAACGGCCCGGTGCGGCGGCGGAGCGGCCCGGAGCGGCGGCGCGTGGCGGGCGCCGCATCCGGTTGCCGCGACGGCAATGAGCGCCACCACGCCCAGAACCCGCGCTGCCTTCCTCATGCCCCTTTCGACGCCGCACCGGCAGGCTTCGTTGCGCGTCTTTCGCCGGCGCTACCGGGCGAGGGAGTCCCGCGAGGCCTTCGGGTCGTGGACCGTCAGCTCGGCCCCGCGCTCGGAGTAGAAGCACATCAGGCCGGCGATCCCAGCTGCCTGCGGGATCGGGTCCTCGTAGCTCCAGACCAGGTCCTTGTGGACCTGACCGCCCGCCTCGACCGACCAGTACGACGCCTCGCCCTTGTACGGGCAGGTGGTCCTGGTGCTGGTAGGCCGCAGCAGTTCAGTGCGCACGTCCTCCCTGGGCAGGTAGTAGCGGGCGGGCAGCCCGGTTTCCTCGAGCACGACGGCCCGGTCAGAGGCCGCCAGCCTCTCGCCGCCGAGGGTGACCTCGATGTGACGGTCGGTGGGAGTGATCGTGATCGTGTGTCCTGATGCCATAACTCTGGCAACCCCGAGGCGATGGCGATGATTCCGCCGGCGACGGTCAGGCGATGACCTTGACGGTGGAGGAGCCGTCGGGAAGCCGGCGTACTTCCAGGCGCTCGCCCACGCGGTCCTTCAGGTCGGTCACATGGCTGACGATGCCGATCACCCGGCCCCGGTCGCGCAGGTCGTCGATGACCCCCATCACCTGGTCGAGGGTGTCGGCGTCGAGCGAGCCGAACCCCTCGTCGATGAACAGGGTGTCCAGGTCTACTCCCCCGGCCTGGGCCCTGACCACGTCCGCCAGGCCGAGGGCCAGGGCGAGCGAGGTGTAAAACGTCTCGCCGCCCGAAAGGGAGGCGGGGCTGCGTCCCTCGCCGGTGTGCCGGTCTATCACGGCCAGCGTGAGCCCGGAGCGGTCGCGCTTGGTCTTGCCCTCGTCGGTGCGCCGGAGCTCGTATCTGCCCGAGGACATCGCGGTCAGCCGCACGTTGGCCGCCGCCACCACTTGGCCGAACCAGTGCCGCAGCACGTAGGTGGTCAGCGCGACCCGGCGGTGGCCGTCGGTCCCGTTGGCCAGGCCAGCCAGGTGAATCACCGCGTCGGTCTCCTCCACCCGGAGGTCGTAGGCGGCTTCCGCGGCCCGCACCTCCTCGTGCCGCTGGCCCAGTCGAACCGCCTGCAGCTTCGCGGCCTCATGCGCGCCCCGCACCTCCTGCTCGGCGTCCTGCGCGCTGGCCAGCGCCGCGCGGGCCTCCTCGGCGCGCGCCGTGGCCTCGTCCGCCCGCTCGGGGGCGAGCCCCGCCAGATCGGGCGCTTCCGCCGCCGCTGTGAGCTTGGTCAAGGTCGCCTCCCAGGAGCTCACCTGCTCCGCGAGCGCTGCCTGCTCGTGCGGGGCGAGCACCGCTGACCCTGCCTCCTCCGCCCCGGCAAAGCCTCGAGCCAGCGCTTCGGTGGTGGCCCGCTCGCGCGCTTTTGCCTCCTCGGTGAGGCGTGCCGCGAGCGTGTCCAGGGCCTTGGCCAGCGCACGGTCCGCTGCCGCCGACTCCCGGAGCGCGGCCTGCCGGGCGGCGACCGACGGAAGCCCTCCCGCGGCGTCAGCCAGTTCGGCGCGGAGGCGGTCCAGGTTGTCGCGGGTCTGGTCGGCCTGCTTCTTGGCGGCCACCGCCGCCCGCTCGGCCTCGCGCAGTTCCCGGGCCAGGCCTTCGGCGTCGGCTCGCGCGTCCGCGAGTTCGGACTCGAGGCGGCCTGAGTCCGCCTGGGCGGCCTCGGCCTCCGCGACCTGCGCGGTCAGGCTGGCAACCTCGGCGGCCAGGCCACCGAGCTCGCGTCCGTCCGCTACGGCCGCCAAAGCGGCGGCCTCCGTAGCCAGCTCGGCATGCTCTGCCTCCGCTTGCCTGCGCTTCACCTCTGCGGCTTCGCGCCGCTCCCGTGCCGCCGCCACCACCTCCGCGGACACCACGGCGTCGCAGGCCACGGCCGGCTCGGGGTGAGCGGGTGAGCCGCACACCGGGCACGGCCCGCCCTCGGCCAGCCCCGCCGCCAGTTCAGCGGCCATTCCGGTCAGCCGGGCCTCCATCACGCGCTGATGCTCATCGACGAGCCGCTGGTGAGCCGCGACCGCCGCCTGTTCTGCGCCGGCCCGCTCCGCCAGCAGCGGCCCAAGCCCGGCCAGAGCCTCCGCGGCGGCGCGCTGCTTTTCGGTGGCGGTCAGCCGTTGCTGAGCTGCCGCCAGGCCGGCCCCGGCCACCCGCGCCTCGGAAAGCTGGCCCTCCAGCGCGGCGAGCCGTCCTGGCAGATCCTGCTTGGCCCATTCCAGCGCGGTGACCTGGCCCTCGGCGTGCGCCGCCGCCTCCTCGATTGCCTGGAGCTCGGCTTCGAGACCGGGCAGGGCCTGTTCGGAGTCCGTGAAATGCTGCAGCGCGGCAGCGGCCTGGCCGGCCGCAACCGCCCGCTCGGCCGCTTCCCGGCCGCCCCGGCCCGCGAGCGCATCCTCATCGGGGTCCGGCAGCGCGGCGCGCAGGTCACCGGCAGCCGCCCGAACGGCGGCCCCGGCCTCGGCGAGCACCTCGAGCAGCGGCCGGACCGGCTCGGCGTGCCCGGCCGCGGCCAGCACGGCGGCCCGCCGGTCGTGATCGGGCCGGGTGTCCTCGTGCGCGCGCAGGTCCGCGATCGCGCTGGTGAGCCTGCCCATCAGGCGGGCCCGCCGCCTGGCTTCCTCGTCCGCGGCCTGCGCCCCGGTCACCGCGCTGACGGCGGCCTTCAGCGCCGCGCCGGTGCTGGCCACGGTCTGCGCCAGGCCTTCTTCCAGCTCCTTCAGCCGGGTCTGCCGGTCGGCGTGGGCGGCGGCCAGCAGATCGTCTCGCCCGGCCGCACCGAGACCGGCCGCCTCGGCCGCCGCCGACACCGCCACCGAGATGGCGTGGACTGCCTGCTCCCTGGCCCGGTTGGCCTGCGTTCGGCGCGCGCAGAGCTCGCCGGTGATCCGGTCGTACAAGCCGGTGCCGAACAGCTTCGTCAGCAGCGCGCGCCGCACGTCGTCGGTGCTGTGCAGGAATTTCGCGAACTCGCCCTGTGGCAGCAGCATGACCTGAGTGAACTGCTCGCGGGTGAGCCCCGTCACCTCGGCGATCATCTCGCCCGCCTCGGCCTTGTTGTGCGACAAGCTGGTCCAGGCGGCCCCGTTCCGCCGCTGCAGGTGCACCCAGCTTGCCTCCGTGGTGAGCCCGTCGCCGCGCTTCTTCGGCCGCCGGTACTCGGGGCCACGAGTCACCTTGTACCGGACGCCCTGCAGCGAGAACTCGAGCGCCACCTCGGTGCGCGCGTCCGGCGCGGCAAAATGCGAGCGGAGCCGGTCGTCGGCCGAACCCTCCCCCGCGAGGCCGCCGTACAGGGCGAACGTGACCGCGTCCAGGATCGTGGTCTTGCCGGCCCCGGTCGGCCCCTCCAGCAGGAAGAGCCCGCCGTGCGCGAGGCGGTCGAAGTCGATCAGCTGCTCGGTGGCGTAGGGGCCGAACGCCCGCAGCCGCAGCGTGTGCAGCCGCATCACACGCCCGCCGGGGTGCACGGCTGGCTGGCGTTCCCGGGCTCATCGCCGGCGTGCTGGGCGGCCTCAACCACATCCCGCAGCACCGCGCGCTGCGCCTCGTCCGGCGCGGCGCCCGCCACGTACTCCACGAACGACCCGCAGATCTCGACCGGGTCGTTCGCGGCGGCCAGCCGGGCCAGGTCGGCCTCGGCGGCGGTCAGCCCGCCCTCGGGGGCGAAGTCGAGCGCGACCACGTGCGGCCATTTCTCGCGCAGCCGCTCCATCGGTGCGGCGGGCCGCTCGCGGTCGGTGAGCACCACCTTGACCCAGGCCCCGGCCAGGTCCGCGAGGTCCCCGCTGGCCCGGGCGAGCAGGTCAGCGAGGCGGCCGCGCACCTCGCGCAGCGGCCGCGGCACCGGCGCGGGCAGCGGCCGGGTGGTCACGTTCCCGGTGCCGTCGATCTCCGCGAGCGTGACCGACTTGGCCTGGTTCTCGGAGAACGAGAAGGGGAGCGGCGAGCCGCAGTACCGGGCGGTGGTCGTGCTCCCCGGCACCGGGACCCGCTGCTGGCCGTGCAGGTGACCGAGGGCCAGGTAGTTGCAGCCCGCGAGGACGGCCGCCGGCGCGTCGCCGATCCCGCCGACCCTGATGTCGCGCTCGGACTCCGATGGCTTGGCCCCGGTGACGAAGGCATGGGCGAGGACGACGGTGCGCGCCAGGCCGCGCGCGGCGGCGTCCGCGCGGATGCGGGCCGCGGCCGCGGCGAGCACCGAGGCGTGCGAGCGCTCCGCGCCGAGCTCGTCCATGACCGCGTCGGGTAGCAGGTACGGGATGCCGTATACACCCACCGCACCGTCAGAGTCGGTGACGATCACTGGGCGGTCGATATCGGCGACGCGGGTTCGCCAGTGGATGCCTGCCGCCTCGCTGAGCTTCGACCCGAAGCCGAGGCGCACCGGCGAGTCATGGTTGCCGCTCGTGAGGACCACCGGCACTCCGGCCTGGTGGAACGAGGTCAGCGCCGCGTCGAGCACGGCGACGGCGTCCTGCGGCGGCACCGCCCGGTCGTAAATGTCACCGGCCACCACCACCGCGTCGGCCTGGCAGGCCACCGCCTGGCCGAGCAGCCAGGCCAGGAACGCCTCCTGGTGCCCGAGCAAGTTCTCCCCGTGCAGCGTCCGCCCCAGGTGCCAGTCGGACGTGTGGATCAGCTTCATCGTGACCCCGTTCGCCGTAACGCGGGGTGCCAGCCCGGAAACTCCGGGCCGGCCTGACGCCCCTCATCATGGCCGGGGGGTACGACAACCATCTCTCAGGCGGGAATGACGAGCACCTTGCCGAGCGGCCCGGCCTCGGCCGCGTGGTGCGCGGCGACGATGTCGGCCAGGCCGAAGCGGTGCACCGGCAGCTCGGACAGCGCCCCTTCGGCCACCGCGGCGCTGATGTCGGCCGCCGCGCGGTCGAGCGCCTCGGCGGGCACCCCGTACAGCAGGATGAAGCGCAGCACCAGGTTCGCGGTCATGCAGGCGCGGACGGGCAGCACCGGGTCGCTGGGTTCCGCGGCGTAGGTAACGATCGTCGAGCCTGGCTTGGCCACCGCGAGGTCCACGCCCAGGTTCGCGCCGAGCGCGACCTCGATGATCCGGTCGGTCTGGCCTACGGCATCCCGGATCTGGCCGGCGGCATCGGCGTCGCGGTAGTTGACCACCTGCGCGGCGCCCGCCTTCCGGGCGAGTTCCGCCTTTTCCGGGCCGCTGGCCGTGGCGATGACCCGGGCGCCCGCCCGGACCGCGAGCTCGATCGCGAAGTGGCCGACCCCGCCCGCGCCGCCGGCGACAAGCACCGTCTTCCCGGTCACCGGGCCGTCGGCGAACAGGCACCAGTGCGCGGTCATCGCGGGCACGCCCAGGCTCGCGCCCAGCTCCATCGACGCGCCGTCGGGCAGCGGGACCGCCTGGCGCGCGGGTATCACCGTCCACTCGGCCGCGGTCCCCCACCGCCGTCCCGCCGCCGCGAGCCACAGCCAGACCCGCTGGCCGACCCGGGCCGGGTCCACGCCCTCGCCGACGGCCCCGATCACCCCGGCACCGTCGTGGTGCGGGATCTGGAAGCCGTCGATCGGCCGCGGCGTGGCACCGCTGCGGCTCTTCCAGTCGGTGGGGTTGACCGCGGAGACCGCCACCTTGACCGCGACCTCGCCCGGCCCGGGTTCCGGCCGTTCCACCTCACCGACCCGCAGGACTTCCGCTGCCGGGCCATGACGGTCGTAACTGGCGGCTTTCACCGGTGCGCCTCCTGCCGGGTCGCCGGGCACCTGGACGGATCTTAATAGGCGGGCGGCCGGGGTGATGATTCCCCGGCCGCCCGCCGCCGTCCTGCGACTAGAGCACGGTCTCCCTCAGGACTGAAGCACGGCCTCGATCTCGAGCTGGATCGTGACCTTGTCACTCACGACCGCGCCGCCGGTCTCCATGACCGCGCTGAAGTTGACGCCGAAGTCGCGCCGGTTGATCTCCGCGGTGGCGGTGAACCCGGCGCGCGTGCCGCCGTAGGGGTCCGGGCCGAAGCCGTTGAGCTCGAGGGTGAGCGGGACGTCCCTGGTCACGCCCTTGAGGGTCAGCTTCCCGTCGAGGATGTAGCCGTCGCCGTGCCGGCGCACCCCGGTGGACCGGTAGGTCATCGTCGGGTAAGTGTCGACCTCGAAGAAGTCGGCCGACCTGATGTGCGCGTCGCGCTGGTCGTGGCCCGTGTCGATCGAGGCCATGTCGATCTCGGCGGTGACCGAGGAGTCCAGCGGGTCCGCACCGGTGACGAGCTGGCCGGAGAAGGTGCGGAACTTGCCCCGGACCTTGCTCACCATCATGTGGCGCGCGGCGAAGCCGACCTCGCTGTGCACGGGGTCGATCGACCAGGTGCCCGCGACGTATCCGGGGATGCCGGTCAGGGTGCTGGTATCGGCGACGCTCATCGTGTCCTCCTACTGGCGGCGAGTGCTCTAAGTTGAGCCCTCAATAGTTGAGTATTCAATAGTGCTACCACGCCGGCTGCAACGTTGTCAAGCTCTCAACTATTCCTCGTATACACTGATCACATGGCGGACACCCGGTGGCTCTCGGCCGAGGAGCAGGAGATGTGGCGTTCCTTCATGGCCGCTTGCCGCGTGCTGTTCTCCGGGGTGGACGCCCAGCTGCAGCGCGACGCGGCGATGCCGCTTGCCTACTACGAGATCCTGGTGCATCTGTCCGAAACACCCGGCCGCGCGCTTCGGATGAGCCAGCTCGCGGAGGCCACCGCGGCCAGCAAGAGCCGCTCCTCCCACGCGGTGGCGCGGCTGGAGGAACGCGGCTGGGTCCGGCGGGTGGACTGCCCCACCGACCGCCGCGGCCAGGTCGCCGAGCTCACGGACGAGGGCTACGCCGCCCTGGCCGCCGCCGCACCGGGACACGTCGAGCAGGTGCGCAGCCTCTTGCTGGACCCGCTCACACCGGAGCAGGTGGCGCAATTGCGAGCGATCAGCCAGGCGGTCGTCGCCGCCGGTGGTCCCGCCCCCGCGGGGTGCCCGGCCAGCTGCCCGGGGGAGGACGAGCCGGCCGAGGCCGCGGCCCGGTCAGTCTCGCGCTAGCTCGGCCATCCGCGCGGCGATGGCGGCGGGCCCGTGGCCCGGCTCGCCGCGCAGGCCCGCCAGGGCGCCGACCCGGTCCTCGTCGTTGCGGTTCTGGCTGAGCTTGTCCTTGGCCTCCACCGTGGTGATGGTCAGCTCGATCCCGACGATCGCCCGCAACTGGCTGTCGATGAACTCGCGGGGGGCATCGGCGACGTGCCACGGTGCTGGCCGGCCGTCCTCGTGCCGCGAGGTGAGCCGGCCGACCAGGTCACGCAGCCACTCCGCGTCCCGGTGCACGGTGAGCGGCCCGGTGAAGTGCACGCTGATGTAGTTCCAGGTGGGCACCATCTTGCCGTGCCTGGCCGTGCTCGGGTACCAGGACGGCGACACGTACGCCTGGGGCCCGTGCACGATCGCCAGCGCGACGGTGCCCGGCCCGGCGGACCGCCACTGGGGGTTGGCCAGGGCCAGGTGCCCGAGCAGCCGGCCGTATGCCGCTCTTCCCGCCCCCGCGCTCTGCTCTTCCCGCCCCCGCGCTCCGCGCCCGCCCCCGCTCCGCGCCCGCCCCCGCTCTGCCACGGCCGCGGCAGAGCGGTCCCAGATGACCGGGATCAGGCTGGCGACCGGCTTGGTCCCGTCGAAGGTGACCAGATCGGCCGCGCCGACGCC